>Ga0315288_10000687_pt1 | contig 42947 bp, 42 predicted proteins | sample YL17G11_20_MG_FD_203454 | JGI IMG/M metagenome (GOLD analysis project Ga0315288, IMG submission 203454) | Sediment microbial communities from Yellowstone Lake, YNP, Wyoming, USA - YL17G11_20 | ecosystem: Environmental > Aquatic > Freshwater > Lake > Sediment | place: USA: Wyoming | collected...
CCCGCAGAGAGATTTGGAACTGTAGGGCGGGGGCGCTGACCCCCGCCGAGTTTGGAAATTCCGCGCAGTGAGGTTTTATCATATCAGCCTTCCCGCGAGTTTGTTTCGACTCGCGGGAAGTTTTTAGTAATAAAAACCCGAGCGGGTCTCTTTTGCAGGGGCGACCACTTGGGGTCGCCCTCCCAAATGAATAACCCTAATATTGAAGGGCAGGCCGGGGGATGAGGAGGGGCCAAACCCCCCGCGGGATAAAACAAACCCGCGGGGGGCGTTCTTCGCCGAACGCTCAACGTCTGCGAGGTGGGTTTTTGTAGGGCGGGGGTTCCACCCCCCGCCGAGCAGATAGAATAATCCAAAACCTCCCTTATGTTGGCAACCCGCATAGAGATTTGCAAATGTAGGGCGGGGGTTCTCCCTCGATTTCACTCGGGATGCCGAGCCAGTCGAGGCACACCCCCCGCCGCTGGATAACTTGAATCTCCCAGGCAACTCGGCGGGGCGCGGAGACCCCGCCCTACACCAAACCAACATCCCCGCCACGGCGGGTAAACCAGCGTGAGGGCGGCTGAACATTGAATGGCTAAGTCCGAAGGGCCGCTGGCTAGACATCTTCGATGCCGCCATCCCGGCCCCTTTGGGGCTTAGGGACATGGCGGCTTCGCCTAGCCACGCTCAACGCCTCTCCTTGACAGTCCTGCAACGCCCTTTTATCATGCCTGCGAAAGGATGGCCATGTTAAAAGGTGTTTTTCGGAAAGTAGCACAATTGTTTAAGCGGCTGCAGCCGCTTGATAATGAGTTCTTCGAGCAATTGGAGGAGGCGCTGATTTCCTCGGATGTGAGTGCCAAGACCGCCGGCGCGCTGGTGGAATATCTGCGGGAGGAGACGCGCCGGCAGGGCCTTACGGAGGCGGAGCCCGCGCGGGATTTGCTGAAGGAAAAGCTCATTGGCATCTTGCAGAAAGGCAATGCCGAACTTGCCTGGCCGCCGTCGCCGCCGCGCCTCTATCTGGTGGTGGGGGTGAACGGCACCGGCAAGACCACCACGATTGCAAAGCTCGCCAACCGCGCCAAGCAGCGAGGGGCGCGCATCATCCTGGCGGCGGCGGATACGTTCCGCGCCGCGGCCAGCGAGCAATTGGAAGAATGGGGCCGGCGACTGGAAATTCCGGTGGTCCGAGGCCGCCCGGGCGGCGATCCCGCCGCCGTGGTCTTCGATGCTCTGCAGGCCGCGCACGCCAGAGGCATTGATTTGGTTATCGCCGATACCGCCGGCCGGCTGCATACCAAGCGCAATCTCATGGAGGAATTGGCGAAAATTCATCGCATCAGTGTAGAGAAGTTCGGGCGCTCGCCGGATGAAGTGCTGCTGGTAGTGGATGCCACCACGGGCCAAAATGCGCTGCAACAAGCGAAAGAATTCCAACTGGTAACCGGCCTCACGGGGATTGTGCTGACCAAACTGGATTCCACGGCAAAAGGCGGCATCGTCATCACCATTGCGGACGAGACCGGCATCCCCATTAAATGTATCGGCACCGGCGAAGGCATGGAGGATTTGGAAGATTTTTCAGCAAAGGATTTTGTGGACGCAATTTTAGATAATCAACAGGGAGATGAAATTTAATGACCACACGGGAAAGATTTTTGCGCTGCATGCATTACCAGTCGGTTGACCATGTGCCGGACTGGGAATTTGGCTATTGGGATGAAGTGCCGGGAATCTGGAAGGCTCAAGGCCTGCCGGCCTCGGTGGGAAGCCTGGAAGTCTTCTTTGGATTTGAATGGTCCACCGGCGTCGGTACTCATGGTGGATTAATCCCCGCTTTCCAAAGCGGCGTGGTGGAAGAGACCGAGACCCGGCGCATCATTCGGGATGGCGCCGGCGTGCTCTATGAAGAGAAGAAGGAAGGCATCAAGACCATTCCGCACTACCTGGAATTCCCCATAAAGAACCGCGCCGATTGGCTGGAATACAAGAAGCGGCTGGACCCCTCCAACCCCGAGCGCCATCCCGGCGATGAGCATTGGGCGGCGGAAAAGAAGCGGCTGGAAGGCGCCACCGTGCCGGTTGAAATCGGCATAGGAAGTCTCTTTGGCACCCCCCGCAACTGGATGGGATTCGAAGGCATTTCCATGGCATGTATGGACGATCCGTGGCTCATTCACGACATCGTGGAGACCATGTGCAACATGACCTGCGCCATCATCGAGCGACCGCTGAAGGAGATCAAGATAGATGCCGGCGGCGGCTGGGAAGATATTGCCTTTAATCACGGCTGCATGATTTCGCCGAAGATGTTCCGGGAATTCCTGGTGCCGCGCTACAAGCGCATTACCGAAATCTGCCACAAATACGGCTGTAACATCCTCTATGTGGATTGCGACGGCAATATCATGGAGGTTGCGGGGCTGTGGCTGGAGAGCGGCATCAACTGCATGTTCCCCATTGAAGTCGCCGGCGGCACCGACCCTATTGCATTGCGGAAACGTTTCGGGAAAGACATGCTGCTGCGCGGCGGCGTGAATAAGCGCGCCCTCATCTCCGGCCGCGCGGCGATTGACGAAGAACTGGCGCGCCTCGCCCCGTTGGTGGAAGAAGGCGGCTTTATCCCCCATGTGGACCATCGCTGCCCGCCGGATGTTACCTATCAAAACTATCTCTATTACCTCAAACGCAAGCGAGAAATGTTTGGCATCCCACTGCCGGAAGGATGCCCGCTTCCAGACTAGGGGATAGGGGCGAGGGGTAAGGGGCGAAACGGCAAGGATGAAGGATGAAGGCGGAAGGATGAATCCAAACTGCAATCTGCCACGGCGGGCAAGAAGCTGGAAAGGCAAAACCGGAACTGCAGAGATTAGGGATGATAGAGGAGGCGGGGTGGAATCTCAAATACGGTGCTATAGAGATTTGAAAGTCTGGCAAAAGGGGATTGATTTGGTTGCGGAAGTGTACCGGCAAACCGCATCCTTTCACCAGGCAGAACAATTTGGCCTAACCAGTCAGGCTCGGCGAGCCGCGGTATCCATTCCGGCAAATATTGCGGAAGGACATTCCCGCCAACACCGCAGGGAATTTCGCAACTTCCTTTCTATGGCTATGGGATCGCTGGCAGAACTGGAGACGCATTTTGAAATCGCCGTACGCCTGGGATATTTAACTCAAATCCGATGTGATGAGTTACTGATGAAAACAGTAGAAATCAACAAGATGCTGCACGGCCTACTCAAAGCTCTTCCTGCCCCTGATCCCTAGCCCCTAGCCCCTGGTTTTCATGCCGCGTTGGTGTCGTTCTCAAACAGCCCGATGGGATTGCCTTCCGGGTCAAGACACATGGCGAAATAGCCCATTTTCGGTATTGCTGTCTTCGGCACAACGACTTGTCCGCCGAGCTTTTTTACTGTATCGGAATAATCCGCTACCGATTCGACCATAACATAGTTGACACAGGTATGCTGGGGGCCCTGCTTCCTCATCATCCCGCCATTTATGCCCGGTGCTTCCCCAGTTTTGGTCTCCACCATCTGATACTCCCCATATCCCGCTCCTGCGATCTTCCAACCAAACAAGTCGGTGTAGAACTTCTTCATCTTCTCCAGGTCCTTCGCCGGAATTTCAAAGTGAATCACCGGATGATCCATGGTTTCCTCCTCGAAGTATAGTCTGCTCAAACGCTAAATAGTTATCCGATCGAAGGGGGGCTTCCTTTGAAGATATGGATTCTCGGACTTACAAGAGGGAGCGAATGTGCATTTTTTTGCCAAATATTGCCGTTCTCTAGGGAGATTATCACTGCCAGATTATTAAAATAATATAGCTATTGTAATAAATAAAATGCAAAAGACTATTGACAATATTAAGACAATATGCTATAAAAATGATATATGGAGGCGAAAAGCCATGAAATCCATGCCAATGCACTGTCCTAGTTGTGGGCACAATCTGCTGGTAAAGCGGCTTACTTGCCAGCAATGCAATACCGAGGTTGAGGGCTTGTATGAATTCCCGATTCTGGCGCTACTTGGCAGAGACGACCAGGAATTTGTCCTGCAGTTTATGAAGGCCAGCGGCAGTCTCAAGGAGATGTCAAAGCTGCTGAAGCTGAGTTATCCCACAGTGCGCAATCGTTTGGATGAGATTATTGAGAATATAAAGCGGATTCAAGAGCAACAGGAGGAAGCAAATGGCTGATATATCAAGTGAAAGCAGTGCCATCGCTAAACGCGCGGGTATTAAAGATTGGCTGTTCAATCCATTCGTCTTTGTGGCCGGGAGCATATCGCTGCTGCTCGGATTAGTCGCGATCCTGTTGGCCGGCTATATAGGTTCGTTAAGCAACACGCACTTTGACGGCGTGTTAGACATGCACTCGGGCGCACCGGCACTACTTGGCAAATTTCTCGCAGAAGGCATCATCAATTGGCTTTCCCTCGCGATTGTTTTATACATCGTGGGCCGCATCATCTCGAAGAGCTCATTCCGCGCCGTTGACCTCTTTGGCACGCAAGCCCTGGCGCGCTGGCCGACTGTAATTCTTGCTGTCGGAATAATGGCGCCCCCGTGCCAGCGTCTAGTAAAAGCTCTTATGCCAATGGCCAGTAATCCAGGTGCAAGCATACAGGCAGCCACCATGGACATTATTCTTTCCAGCATGGTGGCATTGGTCATGCTCCTGGCATTGGTGCTGATGGTGGCCTTGATGTATCGCTCTTTCAGCCTCTGTAGCAACATCAAGGGCGGAAAGGCCGCGGCGGCATTCATTATCGGGCTGGTAATCGCGGAGATAGTATCGAAAATCGCCATAGCTAACGTATTGCCCGCTCCCCCAATAGATATCTCCAAGCCCGCGCAGCAGTTCGTCTCGCAGTTGGCAAAGGGCGACTTTAGTAACGCAACGAAGAGTTTTGACGCCACAATGACTCAAGCTATGCCGGCCGATAAACTCGCCGAGGCCTGGAAATCGCTCACAACTCAAATGGGCGCCTTCCAGAAACAGCTCGGCGCACGCTCCGCTGTCGAGCAGGGATTCATTGTCGCCCATGTTAAATGCCAGTTCGACAAAGGCGCCATTGATGTGAAAGTGGTTTTCAATAATTCACAGCAAATTTCCGGACTGTGGTTTACGCCTTCGCAATAGCTGTGTCAAAACATTATACATCTGTCATCCAATCTTCCTTGACGCTCATGCTGTGTCGCATAAACTGGAATTGCGTTCCCGCAAATTCCGCGTATGGAGACCGGCTATGTCACAGGTGAGACAGATTAAGAAGTTACTTCGCAGCAAGCCCACGATCGAGGGCGCGGGGGTGCATTTGAAGCGCGCTTTCGGGTTCCACGAGGTGCGCCAGTTCGATCCTTTCCTGCTGCTGGATGATTTCCGCTCCGATAATCCCGACCATTATTTGGCGGGCTTTCCCTGGCATCCCCATCGCGGCATCGAGACCAACTGGAGATTTCTACTAAGGATGAGCCCGTGCGCTTTTTGCTCTTCACCGGCAAACCCCTGGGCGGACCCATCGCCTGGTATGGCCCGATTGTCATGAATACCCAGGAAGAACTGCGCATCGCCTTTGAGGAATATCAGGACGGGACATTCATAAAGAAAAATAAACATTAACCGCAAAGCCCCTAAGCCCGCTTTCAGCGGGCCGGGGTGGCGGCCTAAGGCCTAGCCAACGCAAAGTCCAGACGCAAAGGGGAAAAATCAATTGTCCTGCCTTAAGACATTCTCATTCAGCCAGTTTTGAATGCGTTCAGCAAAGAATTTGGTTTCTGCCAGCCAGGCTTCTACTTCCTCGCGGCTGAAAGAAACTGAGTCTGCATAATCACCCTTTTGCCGCCGATCATACATTCCCCTATAAAAACCGCCCATTTCTTTCGGCAAGCGTTTGGTCTTGATCCAATGCTCGCCAAAAAGGGAAATAACTCCATTGTGCCTTAATGATGTCAATCCCTCAGAATATAAAAGCGCAGTAACCGCATAAAAGCACGCATAGTAGAGACGATTGACCGCGGCTGGAAAGCGCTCATTATTGAGCAATAATTCAGCATCCTTAATCGCTTCCTGGCTTTTGGAAAGGCGATATTGGATATAGTCCAATTCTTCCGGCTTCATATCAGCACGCCTTCTCTTTCGACATTGCGATGATACGGGCTAACCTTGGAGAGCGGAGTATTCCATTCTTCCACGGACATGAAAATGAGCGAAAAGATGATATTATGCTCTAATTCCAGATCATACAGCACGTCATAAATGCGATCTTCTTCCTTGCTGCCAAGTGAGACAGGCGTTAGCACCAGAATGTCATAATCGGAATCAGGCTGGCGCGTGCCGCGCGCCGCGCTGCCATACAAAAGGATGGTTGCCTCCGGCGCAAAACGCGCAATTATGCCCTTAAGCTGTTCGAGGAGTTGCCTCTCTAACGGCGATAGATGTTGGATTTCCTGCAATTGCTTCATTGCTTTTCTCTCGTTACCTACTTTAATTCTACCATATCGGCATCAAATTTGCCTGTAACAATGCACAGTTTATGAGAAAGTCGGCAAACCGCGCTTCCTTCCAGCTTTACCCGCCCCCGCATTATAGACAAATACCTGCGGCCGGATATAATCATGGTGGTTGAATGGAGGAAAAAATGGTAAAAGGTTTGGCTCACATCTGTTTCACTGTCAGCGATCTGGATAAATCAATCGCATTTTACCGGGACCGGCTTGGGCTGGCGCCGGCTTTCGATTTTATTAATGCTAAGGGCGAGCGCTTTGGCATCTATCTGCATTGCGGCGAAAGAACTTTCATCGAGCTGTTCAAAGGTGAAGTCAGCAATCTTGCCGCGGGGAAGTCCTATTCGCATTTTTGCCTGGAGGTGGAAGATGTCGCGCAGGCCGTGGCGCAGCTCCGCGCCGGCGGGCTGGAGGTCTCCGATGCGGTGCTTGGGGAAGACCACAGTTGGCAGGCCTGGCTCAAAGATCCTGACGGCAATCACATCGAACTGCATGGCTATACGCCGGCGAGCAAACAGGGACCGTGTCTTAAATAGCCCGCCGCCGGCGTGGTTCATGATCCTCGCCCCAAAATACTATTGAGGTTCACGGAATATGATTATGGCTTTTCTTAATCATGCAAGGCTCATTAGGCGGAAGCTAGGGCTTCCGCATACAAGGCGGAGTGCCTAAGGCACTCCGCACTCCACGTAGCAGATATTGGCTATTGTTGGAAATTTGGGGGTAACATGGAGTGCGAAAGCCTTAGCTTTCGCCTTAACTGTGGAAGCCTTAGCTTCCACTGCTCAAAGCTGAGTTTGGTAGGATAGGTTGATGATTAAATGGTTCTTGCAGAGATAACAAAGCCCTTGAAATATGCAAGCCTCAGTAGGTTTATATTTTAATCTCATGATGAATTAAGCTGTTTAGTTAATCCGCAGTATATTTGCAGTAGAAATTGATTTCAGCGAGGATCGCATTATGCCGGAAACATTTAAAGCTGAAGCTGTTCCCATGCTGGTTTCAGATATGATTGCCGCGCTGGAGGGCGGGGCGGCCGCGCTCGAAGAATATCTCGGCAGAGAGATTTATTTCAAATCCAATGCCCGCTATTTGGGAGAGCAAAAGCAGCGCCTGCTGCAAACCCTCAAGCTGCATTTGGAGCGGGTCGGTAATAAACCCACTTTCTTGCTGCGCGCGCCGGGCCGGCTGAATGCCTTCCTTGAATACCTCGACATGTGCGACGGCGACCACATGTCAACCACCATTGACGGCGATATTCCGGTGGCCGTTTCTCCGCGGTTAGACGACGTGCTTCACGTCGGAAATGTCAATCCGCTCTTTTCCGCGCAAGAAATTTCCGTCCAGGAAGAGTTCGATAAATTCACCAAAGAAAAGTGCGACCCAAAGATAAAAGGCCTAGAGGATAATTGGGACAATCGCTCACTGCTTTTTCCGCATTGCGGCCGCAAACAGGGCGACTGGCTGAATTATGTCCTCAGCCCCTACTTGCGGATTTTGTGGGATAATCCCGCGCTGCAAATCCGCGGCGCGGATCTCACCTTCGGGCCCGCCACCGTGCCCTTCCGCGCCGGCACCAGTTCCTCCTCGGTCATCGTGGTCCTGTCATTTCTCGCCATGTATCTGACCAACCGCGCGATACTTCCCAGTTGGAGCGTTTCCGATGTCTGCCGGCTGCTCGGGGAGGCCGAATGGTATGTGGGCACCCACGGCGGCGCGAATGACCAGATGACCATTCTGCTCAATCCCGCCAACAGCATCAGCTATAATCGCCATTCCCGCAAAGAACTCGCCTCCACGGCCTTGCCGTTCCTGCGCGGCGTGCATGTGGTGCTCGCCAATTCGCTCTGGGAAGTCAACAAAAGCGCGGGCGGCAACCAGAGTTTCAATATGCGCAAGGGATGGATGCAGTTGGGCGATGAATTCGCCAAGCTTGTCATCGCCGCCGTTAACGACGCCCTCCAGCAAGGCGACGTCGGAGATAACTGGCTGGGGAGACTGGTCTATAACAGATTCGGCTTTGCGCCTGGACGCGCAACTCCGTTGCTGGAAAAAAATCCCGGCCTGTGGGAGAAAATTGCCGCCAATTATAAAAAATTTGGCAGCCTGCATGAAGATATTCTGGGCATCCCCAATGCCGCCGTCGAGGAATTTATCTCGCTGCTGCCGGTGAAAATCACGCCCGCCGAGGCCGGCGCGATTTTGGGGCATGATGCCGAAACGATTGAAAAACTCTATACCAAACCCCGGCGCGATATAGGCGGCTATCATATCCGCACCGCGGCAAGGTTTTTCTACCGGCAAAATATTATCGGCCGCAGACTCGAAAAGATCTTCCTGGAAGCGGAAGCGCGCTTGGCGAGCGGAGAAATCTCCGCCGATTCGCCGGCCTATGACCGCTATCGCATAGAAGTGGGCCAAATGGTGGACGATTTGCAGGATGCGCTCACCTTCGATTTCCGCGTCTCCATCCCCCAACTCGATCTGCTCTTGAGCATCGCCAAGCGCGGGCCGGGCTATCTGGGCGGCAAATTGACCGGCGCCGGCAAAGGCGGCTGCGTCTCCCTGCTGGTGCGGGCAGAACATTCCCAGGCCCTGTGCGAATACCTCGATAAGGAATACTATGGCAAACCGGAGCGCTTCGAATTCTATCGCCAGGTGCTCACCGATGAATTGCGCCACTCCAAACCCGGCAGCATGGATTTCGACTCCGCCCAGGAACGGCTGACCATCCTCGACCACGCCCTAACCAACATTCAGGAGCAAAGACGAGTGATAACATTTAGCAGGGGAGCATGCGCGCTGAAGCTGGGAGGAGTGGGGTAGGGGAGAGGTTCGGAGTAGGCGATGCAAAGTGGTAAAATGCCCTTGCTGGTGCCGCGTCAGTTTGGGTTTGCTGTAGGGCGGGGATGCCATCCCCCGCCGCAGTCTATGTAAAAATATGCAAGCCTTGAAATTTTCATCGGGTCCTGGAGGCCAACCATGAATTCCAACAAAATCAACTTCTCCATCAACAACGAACTTCTGCGGCAGATTGATGAAATAGCGGAGAAGGAATCGCGTTCCCGGTCGGAGATCATGCGCGAAGCTATTCAAAATTATGTTGAGCGCAAAGAGAACTGGCAAAAGATTTTCGCCTACGGCAAAAAGATTGTCCAGGCAAAGGGATTAACTCCCAAAGATGTCGAGAAAGCGATCGCAGCCCATCGGCGAGAAAAGCGGAAATGAATCCGCTTTTCTCGCTAAGTTGACTTGTCAACACCGCCTCTAAAGCTCTTTTTTCGCCCATCATTCCCTAAACGGCAGCACCCGCATGACCTCCACCACCGTGGTCAGTCCTTCTGCGGCTTTGCGCAGGCCTTCCGCGGCGAGGGTCATGGTGCCGCCGGCGACTACGGCCTCGCGCAACTCGGACAAGGGCACGCGCTTGACGATCAGCTCCTGTATTTCAGGGGTCATTTCCATCACTTCATACAGCGCGGTCCGACCGGCATAGCCGGTGTTGCGGCATGAGGGACATCCCTTGCCACGCATAAAGGTTGGCTCCTTCGGGAGTTCATAGCCTCCGGCGCGGGCGCGTTGTGCAAGATCGAGCAGCGCGCTTATGGCGGGCTGATCCGGCTCCGCACAGTTCTTGCATACCAGACGCACAAGGCGCTGCGCCACGATACAGGTCAGGCAGGCGGCAAGGAAAGGATCCAGACCCATATCAACAAGGCGGGTAATTACAGTTGGCGCGTCATTCGTATAAACTGTGCTAAGTACGATATGTCCGGTAAGAGCTGCATTCACACTTGCCTCCAGAACCTCCAAATCGCGAATCGCCCCCACCATTAGGATATCCGGATCTTGGCGCATGCAAGCGCGCAGCCCGGACGCGAAGGTCAATCCAGCCTTCCTATTAACCGGAATCTGGGTCGTCCACGGGAGTATGTATTCTACCGGGTCTTCTACAGTCATGGTCTTTTTCTCCGGGCCACTGATTTCCTGCAAACCGGCATATATAGTCGTGGTTTTGCCGCTGCCGGTCGGCCCGGTTAACATAATAAGACCTGAGGGCTTTCTTAGAGCGCCCAGAAATACCCCGATATCTTTCGGCTTCATGCCCAGAGTTTCCAAGTCAGCGATGCGAGTGTCGCCTTCAAGGAATCTCATAGATACGGTCTCTCCATGCACCCCAGGAACAAATGACACACGTATGTCGGTCTCCCGGCCATCGCAAAGTTTGGCGCTAATAAGTCCATCTTGAGGAAGTTGCGTCTGCTCCACCGCCACCCCCGAGTGGGATTTTATGCAGGCCATAAGCGCCCCGTGCGCGGAAGAGGGGAGGCGCAGCATTTCATGCAGCACGCCGTCAACGCGCCGCCGCACGCATGTGCCCTCGCGCGCGGCTTCGATATGCAGGTCGCTGGCTCTAGCCTTAATCGCAGTCGCCAGCAAAACAGATAGAAGGCGTTCAATCGCCTCCTCTTCCTCTGTTCCCGGATAGCCCTCCGCCGCCGCGGCAATCTCGATCTTGCCGTTTCCCGGCAACTCTTGCGAGAGCTGGGCGATAACGCCGTCCAATTCGTTGACATTCACGCCCGCAGCCGACGGGTGCGCCATTTTGACAAACTTGTCCAAGTCGGAACGCTGGAAGCGCCACTGCCTCCCCACTTTCATGCCTCGAATTTTGCCCTGGGTTAGCCAACGCGAAAAGCTTGATCGGCTCACTCCCAGCGCCGCCGCCGCCTCATCCAAACTGAGTAACTCCTGCTCTCCCACAGCCTCCACTTTCGTCTCCGCCTTTTGCTCTGCCATCGCCTTGCTCCTTTATGTAGCATTGTGCTTCAATGAGTATTATACCATATAATGACACCATGTCAATAGGTGTCAATACCCTTCAATGAAAAAAATGACATATTTAGCAACAAAATGCATTTAAGAAGTTTTGAATACGGAATTTAGAGTCCATACGCTCAAAATTTGAGGATTCTTGTTGATTTGAGGCCGACCAATCCTGCGACTCTGCGACTCTGAGGCCGTGAGATTTATCCGCCTTTGGCGGTCCTGCGACCTCGCTCTCTTGTGTCTGAAATAGCTACATTTGCCATTTATTTGGACAGGAAGCCAACGCAAGGCGCTGTAAAATTGCACAAACTCAACAGCTTAACGAGGACAAGGAGATACAAATGGCAACTTCAAGACGAGATTTTCTACGCGCAAGTATGGTGAGTGGCTTGGCGGCGGCGGCGGCCGCTACATTTCCGGCGTGGAAGGCGCTGGCCCAGCCTGCGGCACCCATGGCGGGTGAATACCAGCACGCCCAGGACCCGGCACATCTGACTCCTCTGGAAATGTCGCATTGGCCGAAGTTGAGCATTTCCAAGAAAACGCCTATGGGGCAGCCGTTCAATCTGATGATTCAAATCGGCAATAAGCTTCATCCCATGACGGCCGAGCATCACATCGAATGGGTGGAAGTATGGGCCGGCGACAAGCGCCTGCTGCGAACTGATTTCATTGAGCCGACCTGGACGAAGCCGGTATTGACGGTAAATCTGTCAGCAGTTGAGGCCACGCAGTTGAAAGTGCGGATGCGCTGCAACCTCCATGGCCTATGGGAAAACAGCATTAAGCTGCAGCCAGGCAATTCCATGGCAAAACCCTCGAAATCGGATTACTAGTGCTCGTCAATCTAATTTTGAGAGATGACCGGAAGTTGGGGGCGGGGTTGCTACTCTGCGAAGTAGCGATGCTTCTTCGCTACGAAGCACGAGTCGTGAACCCCGCCGGCGGGCTTTACAAAGCCCGCCCCCACCTATTTAAGCCATCATTATTTCGTTGACAGAGCACTGGAGCTCTTTTGCCTGTCGAATGATGGATATTCTCTGGCAGGGGCAGCCGCATTGGGTCGCCCCTACTAGTGGGCTTATCCATTCGGTGTATGGATGGTGGCCGGCACGCGCGTCCATCCCAGCCTGACGCAGGCGCGCAAGCGGTTGGTGCCGGCGATCACGCGATAGCGGCCGTCGGGCTGCCGTTCCAGCACCAGGGGCTGGAGCAATCCCACGGTCTGGATGTGCCGCGTCAGATCCTCGATGGCTTCCTCCTCCGCTTGCGTAAGCGCGCCCTCCGTAGCTTGAGGATCATCTATCTTATTGATGTCTATCTCCTCGATAGCCTCGTTATCAGACGGATAGCGGAAGCGCTCCGATGGCAGTGAATGACGATAGGAATAAACATAGGGGATGGCTAAATCCACGCGCAAATCCCGCTGGAAAGCTCGGAAAACCCGCTGGGTAATTTCATGTGTGATGCGCGGTCGGTCTGTTGCCAGGGTCATATAGCGCAGCCGCATGTAGATGCCATAGTCATAGAAATCGGAACGAATATAGGGCTGTTGTCCGGTCTGCGCGATTATCTCACGGGTAACATCGCCTGCCGCCTCCAGCAATATCTTTTCTGCCGCGTCCCAGTCGGTGTCGAAAGTAACCCGCACCACCACTTCGTCAAGAAAATAGGAATCGCCGGTGGCCTTCATTTCCGGCGTGTAGTTAATCACTACCTGAGTGAAAAGCATGGCATTGGGGATGAGGATCCGCCGCCCAATGGCCTCTTCGCTGCCGATACTGCCGCCCACCTGGTTCAGCGATGTGTACATGGGATCAACTTCCATGACATCGCCGTTGAGACCCAGTGAAGGCAGATAGATGCGGTCTCCCACCCGAAAAGGCCTTTTGACGGTAATCATCGCCCAGGCCGCCATCCCGCTCACCGGCGCTTGCAGCGACCAACCCATCAGCAGACCGGCAAAACCTGCCACCACCGCCCCAACTTTGGACAAATAGCCAAGCGTATAAAGCATCACAATCAATATAATTACTGCCGCAGCAAATCTCAGCAGTCCCGATAGCATCTTCACTTCCCCCGGCACCCCGTGGCGCGCCCGCACCCAAATGCACACGCCGAGAAGCACCAGCTCATAGCCGGCCACCACCCCGCAAACCGCCGCCAGCAGATTAGCCAGACTATTTTCCCCAAGGACGGTTACCTGGGGAATGCCGAAATTATGCGCCTGCTGAAAAGCCGCCGCCAGCAGCCCGAAAATCACTAACTTAATTATGCTCTGCTTCATTTCAACCTACTCCCTGCGCGGCGCCGCCCGGCCCCGCCCTTCCCGAAGTCAGCCAGTAAACATTACCGCATATACCATTAAGCTTCCTAGAACCATACCAGTTGTGGAGACAGAGGGCAAGCGATGACGCTCACCGGCGATCTGAATCAGCCGGGCAGCGGTTTTCTGGAGGGATCGCTCTAGCCATCATCGCAACGCGGCTTTTAATTGGAAATTGTCGTATTCTCGCTACCCATGTCTGACGACCTTAACACTGAATTCAGAGGCAGGGCGATTAAATAATTAGAAATAATGATTTAATTTTCTGATGAAATTGCCAGGTGTTGCCCTAGCGAAATGATGCATGGAAGGAGAACTATATGCCAGACCTTCAGATTAGAACCCGTGATGGCGGTGAAACGATTCTCGATGAAGGGGCTATCAAAGTATTCGGAGAGAGCCTGCGCGGCCGTCTTCTAACTTCCCTTTCCCAAGGATATGATGAGGCGCGGACTATCTGGAATGCCATGATTGACCGCCGCCCGGCGCTGATCGCTCGTTGCGCGGGTGCCGCCGACGTTATCCAAGCGGTAAACATTGGCCGCCAACATAGCCTGGTCATGGCCGTGCGCGGCGGGGGACACAACATCGCGGGGAATGCAATCTGCGATGGCGGGCTGGTGATAGACCTCTCACCCATGAAGTCAGTGAGAGTGGATCCGGAGCACAAGACGGCGCGGGTGGAACCAGGCATAACCCTGGGAGAGTTCGATCATGAAGCACAGGCCTTCGGATTAGCCACTCCAACAGGGATCAATTCAACTACCGGTATCGCTGGCTTGACGCTAGGCGGCGGCTTCGGCTGGCTAAGCCGCAGTCTCGGGCTTTCTATTGATAATCTAATCTCTGCGGATGTGGTTACGGCCTCAGGCGAATTGATGAAGGCGAGCGAGACCGAAAATCCGGATCTCTTCTGGGCCATCCGTGGCGGCGGTGGAAACTTCGGCGTCGTCACCTCTTTTGAATTTCGGCTGCACAAAATTGGCCCGGAGGTGCTGTCAGGCATCATCATTCATCCCCTGGATGCAGCCCCTGATGTGCTTTCCTTCTACGGTGATTTCATCAAAAATACGCCCGATGAATTCGTCTGCTGGTATGTGTTGCGTAAGGCCCCGCCCCTTCCCTTCCTGCCTGAGGAGTGGCACGGCAAGGAGATTCTCGCCTTGGCTGTCTGTTACAACGGCAGTATTGAAGAGGGCGAGCGCATAGCCGCGCCGCTCCGCAACTTCCGCAAGCCTCTGGCCGATATAATAGCGCCGCATCCTTTCACGGCCTGGCAGGCTATCCTCGATCCGCTGCTCGTCCCCGGATTGCGCAACTATTGGAAGTCCCACGATTTTCGCGAGTTGAGCGATGGTCTGATTGATGTATTGATGGACTATGCTTCACGGATCCCCGACCCCCAGACTGAAATCGCCTTCGCACAAATCGGTGGCGCCGTCAGCCGGATTCCATCGGATGCCACGGCCTATGGACACCGGGACGCGCAATTCGTCCTCAACGTGCATTGTCGGTGGGAAGACCCGGCGAAAGATGCTGAGTGTATCGCCTGGGCCCGTGAACTATTCCGCGCGGCCGCGCCCTTTGCCACGGGAAGCGTCTATGTAAACTTTATGACCCAGGAAGAAACGGACCGTATCCGCGCAGCCTATGGCGGCAACTATGACCGGCTTGTGGAGCTCAAGAATAAATATGATCCCACAAATCTCTTCCGGCTCAATCAGAATATTCGTCCAACCGCTCGCACATAGGCTAATCGAGAGTCTGCAAATTCCAGAAATTCGCAATAGCGACGTAGAATGGAGCTGGCGGGAGTCGAACCCGCAACCCCTTGCATGCCATGCAAGTGCGCTCCCATTGCGCTACAGCCCCATGTGGACTCAAATTTTACCTTCTATACGCTTTACCGTCAAGTCCGACTCAGGCTATAATCTTCCGCGGCAGTCTGGAGTTGGGAGTCGTGAATTTAAAATCCCCGACTGCAAACTGCAAGTAAAGAGCCAATACAAAACAAAGGAAGAGCTATGAGCTATATTGATTCCGCTATTCATGTATATCTCGATGATATGGCCTCCAACAAGCCCGCTCCGGGCGGCGGCAGCGCGGCCGCGCTGGCGGGTGCGTTGGGCGCGGCGCTGGGCTCGATGGTGGCAAATTTCACGGTGGGGAAAGAAAAGTTTGCCGCGGTGGAAGCCCAGGCAAAAGCCGCACTAGAGGAATGTGAGCGCTTGCGCGCCGCGTTGACCGATTTGGTGCAAGCGGATGTGAATGCCTATGGCAAATATGCCGCAGCCACCGGCCTGCCCAAAACTACCGATGAAGAGAAGGCCCACCGCGCCGCCACCATTCAGCAGGCCATGAAAGACGCCGCCGCCGTGCCCATGGAAGTCTGCCGCAAATGCCACGAAATTCTCAAAGTCTCGCAGCAATTGCTGGAGATCGGCAATCCCAACCTGGTGAGCGATGTCGGCTGCGCCGCGGAATTCGCCCTCGCGGGCATCAACGCCGCCCTGCTGAATGTGGAAGTCAACCACGCCTTCATCAAAGACCCGGCCTATATTGACGCGCAGAAAAAAGAACTGGCGGAAATCCTCCCCTCCGCCCAGCAACTACACGACCATATTTATACGGAGACGCGGAAGAGGATAGCGAAATAAGAAACAATATCCACAGATTACGCAGATTTCGCAGATTAACATACAAAAAGAAAGGCGAACTTGATTTTCGCCTCTCTTTAATTTATTCTTTGCGTCCCTTGCGCCCTCATGTCCTACGAAGCCTTGGCGAAGTAGGATGCGGTGAATAATTCTAAAACTTCACCTGCAATTGCAGCATCGTCAAATTGCCCCTATAGCTGTCCAAGTCGGATTTGAGGAACCTCGGGCCGATGTGACGATTTTCCCAGGCTAATGTCAGCCGCGCATTCTTATCTAGTTGCTCCACCCAGCCCAGCGTCCAACGTTGGAAAAAATCATTGGACTGGTCGAGATTTTCATCGAAGGTGTCATATTTAATAAAGGGCGTGCCGCTTTTGGTCATGCGCTGAGAAAGCCTTGCATACCAGCCCATGACATCTTCCCCGCGGTCTTTGCCGCGGATGTATTCGCCCCGCAGTTCCGTATTCTTTTTGCCGATATCAATGCCCGCTAATAGGCGGTCCTTCGCCGTTGCATCATCTCCCACGCCGCTGCGGCCGTGGTAGATTGCCAACGTCGCGCTTCCGAACGGAAGCGGCGCATTGATCGCCGCGATGACATCCTTGCGATCATTCTCATCCGTTGTATTTATCCCGTTTCCATTCACCACCGCCAGGTCTAATGCAGGTGTCGCCGCCTTTTTCTGCCAGCGCCACTGCACGCCGATGTCTCTCTGATCGGGGAAGAGCCGGTCCATCATAAAAGAGCGCTCAGGATCAAGGCGGTCCGGATCCGGCTCGGTAAGCTCATATCCTATGGGCAATACCGCCTGGCCCGCTCGCAGCCTGGATTCCTTGCCGGTAACCATATCAATATAGGCGTCTCTTATGGCGACTTGACTGCCGGAATCTTTCTCCAACTGCAATTGAATTTTGTATGACACCTTGGGCGAAATAGGGCCGCCCACACTCAAGCGCGCCCGACGAATAAAGAAGGTGTTGTTAGCTTTGGCCTTGTCATCGGTAAAACGAAACTGGATATAGCCGGAAATCTGATGCTGGCGCAGGTTGCTTTCCACCACCTCGAGCCGCTGGCGCGTGGAGGCGAGCAATGTCTCCAGCTTGTCCACCTTGGTCCCCATCTCCGCCAACTCGGTGCGGAATTCCGCCACCATCTTTTCCAGCAGGGCGAAGTCCGCCGGCGAAATGCCCGCGCCTCTTTCGACAGTTGCAGCGGCGGCCTCGGCCTTTTCCTTTGCCTGCGCTTCGGTTTTGGCCTCGGCTTCGGTGGGAGGCTTTTCCGTGGCGAAGGAAGGATTGGCAAGTTGCGCAATCTCTACGCCCTGGCGTTCATATTCCCGGCCCATCCCCTCGATTGCCCGCAAAGTCAGCGAGGCGGCCTCGAAGCGCGTGAGCTTTGCCGGCCCGGAAAACGGACCGACCGGATAATCCGCAATAAGCCCGCGTTGCGCCCAATTATCAATCGCTCTATAAGCCCAATGCTCCCGCGTGATAGGTTCGGCAGTAGAAGCATATGATACCGCGCCACAGAAGAGCAGAAGTGATATTGCCACTATTGATAGCACTACACCAGTTATTTTCATATGATTGTTCCTCAAGCAAGCCTAGGGCTTAATGATATAACAGAATCGAGGCAGCAGCAAATAAGCTTTCTGTATTATGGTCGAGGATGCAAGAATCTGATAACTCTTAACTCTGAACTCTGAACTCTCAACTCTCAACTCTCAACTCTCAACTCTCAACTGCTCACTGCCTTACCTGCGCGCCCAGGGAAAGCAGCTTTTCCTCCAGTTTCTCATAGCCGCGTTGGAGATGCGCGATGCCGCGCAGGCAGGTCTCGCCCTCCGCCGCCACCGCGGCCACCACCAGGGTCGCACCGGCGCGGATATTCAGCGCCTCCACTTCCGCGCCTCTCAGCCGCGGCACCCCGCGAATCGTCGCCTTCCTTCCGTCAACCTCAATGCACGCGCCCATTTTGCGCAATTCTTCCGCATGGGCCATGCGCCCGTCGAAGATCGTCTCCACCAGGCGGCTGATTCCCTTCGCCGTCGCCAAAAAGGCCATCATCGGCGGCTGCAAATCCGTGGGGAAGCCGGGGAAAGGTTCCGTGATTATATTTATAGCCGCCGGTCGCTTCTTACAAATCACGCGGATTTCCAGAACAGTATCTTTCACCTCCGCGCCGCACTCTTCCAGTCGCTCAATAAAGCCCCGCAGGTATTTTCGGTTCACGTCCTTAATGGTTACATCCCCCCGGCTGGCCGCCCCGGCCAACAGGAAAGTACCCGCCTCCAACCGATCCGGCGGAATCTTATGCTCAATCCCATTCAGCCGATTCACCCCTTCAATGCGCAACGTATATGTGCCCGCGCCTTTGATATTTGCGCCCGCGCGGTTGAGCATTTCACACAGGCTGATGACATCCGGTTCCGTGCAAGCATTCTCAATCACCGTTTCGCCCTTTGCCAGACACGCCGCCATGATCACCGAAAAAGTAGCGCCCGGGCTGCGGTAATGAGGATCCAGCACCACCTTCCCTCCCCGCAGGTCGCCCGCTTTGATAATAATGCGGTCCTCCTGCTGATCGGCCGTGATGCCGAGCGGCTTGAGGGCATCGAGGATATAATCCACCGGGCGGCTGCCCAGATTACAGCCTCCGGGCATGGGCAGCGAGGCTTCCCCCATCCTCGCCACCAGCGGCGCCAGCAGATAGTGCGAGGCGCGCATCTTGGCGGCCAGTTCGGCCGGAATATGATTGGAGTGCAGCCCATTGTTGGTGATGATCACCGCGCCAGTGGCATCTCGCTCGACCTTTGCTCCCGCGCAGTCAAGCAAAGCCAGCATGGTCTCAACATCCTGGATTTGCGGGACATTTGTGATGTGTGATGTGCCGTTAAATAACAAACAGGCCGCCAGCGCCGGCAGGGCGCCGTTCTTGCTGCCGCCCACCGTCAGAGTGCCTTCCAGTGCTTTGCCGCCCAGGATATATAGTGTGTCGGTCATGATTGCGTCAATTAGTAGTTCCTAGTTAAGCTGCGAAATATACTTTTTCTTGTCTGCCCTGAACTGAACCAAAGGGAGCGCAGTGGAATCCGCCGTTGGATTCATCCTTCATCCTTCCGCTTGAGCAGAGCGAAATCCGCCTTTGGCGGACTTCATCCCGCAGAGCCGCCATAGCCGTGGCGACGGCGGGTGTGGCTTACTGCTATTTCTTGGAAGCAGTATGCAGGCGATTGGTGGCTCGCATCAATGCCGCCTGCGCCCGCGTGATATCAATATCCGTACTTTTCTTTAAAAGCCGCTCCAGCGCGCGCGCCCGGGCCGCTTTCGCGCGCTCTATATCAATCTCCTCCGACCTCTCCGCGGCATCGGCCAGAATAGTCGCCCCGTTCCGTTCGACTTCCAAAAGCCCGCCGGTAATGGCAAAAGAGGCCGCTTCCCGACTCCCTTCCTTAATCTGCACCTCTCCCGCGGCAAGCGTTGCCAGCATGGGCGCATGTTTGGCCAAAATGCCCAAATAACCCTCCTGCCCCGGCACCACCAGGGAGGTTATCTCGCCTTTGTAAACGATCTTCTCGGGAGTAATAATTTGAAATGAAAAAGCATTCATATTATTTTCGTCAGCATCAAAGAAAACGACCTACACTACCTTATCACTCAACTGTTTTTACCTTTCCCCTTTTCCCCTTGCCCTTTACCCTTTGTTGTCCGCCAGCAGCTTAGTCCCTTTTTCTCTGGCCTCATCTATCATTCCCACCATATGAAAGGCCTGTTCCGGCAAGTCGTCATGCTTGCCTTCCAGGATCTCTCTGAAGCCGCGCACGGTTTCAGGAATGGTTACATAGCGCCCCGGCATATTGGTGAAGGTCTCCGCAACAAAGAACGGCTGCGAAAGGAAACGCTCGATCTTTCTGGCGCGTTCCACGGTCAGGCGGTCGTCATCCGAGAGCTCGTCGATTCCCAGAATGGCAATAATATCCTGCAAATCCTTATAGCGCTGCAACACCGCCTGCACTTCTCGGGCGATACGATAATGCTCATCCCCCACAATACGCGGGTCGAGAATGCGGGAGGTTGAACCCAGCGGATCCACCGCCGGATAGATGCTCTTTTCGAAGATGCGCCGGTCCAGCTTGGTGATGGCGTCCAGATGCGCCATGGTGGTCGCGGGCGCCGGATCGGTAATATCATCCGCCGGCACATAAATCGCTTGCAGCGAGGTGATGGAGCCTTTCTTGGTGGAGGTAATGCGTTCCTGCAAGGCCGCCATTTCCGAGGCCAGCGTGGGCTGGTAACCTACCGCGGAAGGCATTCTTCCCAGCAGCGCCGAGACTTCCGAGCCCGCCTGCACAAAGCGAAAGATGTTGTCTATGAAGAGCAATACATCTTGGCCTTCTATATCGCGAAAATATTCCGCCATGGTGAGCGCCGTTAGCGCCACCCGCAACCTTGCTCCCGGCGGTTCGTTCATCTGCCCGAAAACCATCGTGGTCTTATCAATGACTCCGGATTCCTTCATCTCCAGCCAAAGGTCGTTTCCTTCGCGCGTTCTCTCCCCAACTCCTCCAAAGACGGAAATACCGCCATGCTGGGCCGCCATATTATGAATGAGTTCCATCAAGAGCACCGTCTTACCCACGCCGGCGCCGCCGAACAGTCCTATCTTCCCGCCTTTGGTGTAGGGCGCAAGCAGATCCACTACCTTGAACCCGGTCTCGAAGATTTCCGTTGATACGCTTTGTTCGGCGAAAGACGGAGCGGCCCGATGAATGGGCAGTCGCATGGAAGTGGCCGGTGGCGGCAGTTCGTCCACCGTCTCGCCCAAAACATTAAACAGCCGGCCGAGACATTCCTTGCCAACCGGCACCGAGATAGGTCCGCCGGTGTCAATCACCGTCATGCCGCGCACCAAACCGTCGGTCATGTCCATCGCCACACAACGCACGATGTCATTGCCCAGATGCTGCGCCACCTCCACAATGAGCGTGCGGTTATGCCGCTCATCGGGAATCTGCAGCGCATTATGAATGGAAGGCAATTGCTCCGGCGGAAAGCGCACGTCCACGATAGGCCCGATGATTTGCACAATACTGCCGGTTCCAACTGGATTAACGTTTTCTGTCATTTCGATTCCTTATCTTGCTCGTCTAAACACAATTCTAAAACTTCCCTTAAGTTTGCCTGAAGCTCTTCCAGAGCTTCTCCCTGTGTATGCGCGCCCGGAACGCTTGAAATGATTCCTACATATAGCTTTGTCTCCGGGTCCCATTCAACTTGATAGCTATATATTTTCCCGCCAAACTCAATCATATTGTTTTGGGAGCGGGCTTCGTAAAGCCCGCTTGAGATGTCTCTTTATACCAGCGCGTCCGAAGAACCCACTATCTCGGAAAGCTCCTTAGTGATAGAAGCCTGGCGGGCGCGGTTGCAGTCCATCACCAATTGGCGAATAACTTTATCCGCGTTATCGCTCGCCGCGGTCATGGCCGCGGCGCGGGCGCCGTGCTCGCTCGCGGAACTCTCCAAAACGGCCGCATACAAGGCCGCTCTCAGATAGCTCTGCAAAAGCGCCTCGGCCATCTGCGGCGCAGGCGGCTCAAAAATCACTTCATCATCTTCCGCTTCTATGGGAAACAGATTATAGCTCGCCATTTCGCTGCGCGTCCCTCGTAAAAAGCGCCCGTGAATCACGCTCAATGATGCTATCTCCCCGTCCCTGATGCGTTTCATTATCGCATCCGCAAAGGGCGCCACCCGCGCGAAAGTAGGCTCTGACCCCAGCGGCACCAGGCTTTCTATAATGCGATACCGCCGTCTCCGCAAGAACCGTTCGCCCTTCCTCCCCATGGCGATAATGGGCGACTCTTTTGCGAGTTCTTTTTGGCTCAGACGCAGCACCGAGGCATTATAACCCCCGCATAAACCTTTGTCCGAGGTGATGACTATGGCTACATGCTCGCCCTCAAGCGAAAGAAAGTTTTCTCCCATCTCCCCCAGCAAACGCGCCAGCGCATGCGACATACGCTCGGCATAAGGCCGCGCCGCCACCAGGCGCAACTCCGCCTTCTGCAATTTGACCAAAGAGACGGTCTTCATCGCCCGGCACATCTGTTGGATGTTCCGGATGGTCTTGATCTTTCGCCTGATATCACGTGTCGAAATCATTTAACTGCAGTCTCAGGGTCTCAGCGTCTCAGCGTCATAGAGTCGCAGAATCTCGACTTATCCTCAAAAGCTACCTTCAACGCTCAACGTTCAACGCTCAACGGATTTTATTCGCCGCCGAATTCCTTCTTAAAATCCTCCATCGCCTGGCGCAGTTCTTTTTCGGTATTTTCATCCAACTCGCCGGTGTCTTTTATGCGATTGAGGATTGCGGGATGCTGCTCTCGCAGTTCCTGCAATAACTTGGCCTCGAAGTCCTTCACTTGTTCGATTTGCAAGGAATCAATAAAGCCATTGATGCCCGCGAAGATGACCACCACTTGCTCTTCCATCGGCATCGGCTGGTATTGAACCTGTTTCAATAGCTCCACCATGCGCTGCCCGCGCGCAAGCTGCGCCTGTGTGGAGCGGTCAAGCTCGCTGGCAAATTGCGCAAAGGCCAACAGGTCGTTATAGTAGGCCAGGTCCAGGCGCAGCCGCCCGGCCACCTTCTTCATCGCCTTGGTCTGCGCCTTGCCTCCCACGCGGGAGACCGAAATGCCGATATTCATCGCCGGGCGTATGCCGGCAAAGAAGAGATCGCTCTCCAGATATATTTGACCATCCGTAATGGAGATGACATTGGTGGGAATATAGGCGGAATAATCGCCCTCTTGCGTTTCGATAATGGGCAAAGCCGTGAGTGAGCCGCTCCCTCTGGATTCATCCAGCTTGGCCGCGCGCTCCAGCAAATGGGCATGCAGATAGAAGATATCGCCGGGAAAAGCCTCCCGCCCGGGCGGGCGGCGCAGCAGCAGCGAAAGCTCGCGATAAGCTTGCGCATGCTTCGTCAAATCATCATAAATTACCAGCGCATGGCGTTTGGAATCGCGGAAATATTCTCCCATCGAGCAGCCCGCATAGGGCGCCAGATACTGCTCCGGCGCAGGATCGTTCGCCGTCGCCGCGATAATTGTCGTATATTCCATCGCTCCTGCATGCAGCAGCGTGTCATATACCCGCGCCACCGTGGAAAGCTTTTGCCCGATGGCAACATAGAAACAAAAAACGCCTTGACCTTTCTGGTTAATAATGGCGTCCACCGCAATCGCCGTTTTTCCCGTTTGCCGGTCGCCGATGATCAACTCTCTCTGCCCTCGGCCGATGGGCGTCATGGCGTCAATGCTCTTCAGACCGGTCTGCAAGGGTTGGGAAACAGGACGTCGCTGCACAACATTCGGCGCATGGGTCTCGATGGGCCGGGATTCCGTGGTCGCAATCGCACCCTTGTCATCCAGGGGCATTCCCAGCGCGTTGACCACCCGTCCTAACAGCGCCTCTCCCACCGGCACCTGCACTATGCGGCCGGTCGTGCGCACCACCGCACCCTCGCGGATTCCCTGGTCCGGCCCCAGCAAAATACATCCCACATTATCCTCTTCCAGGTTGTGCACCATGCCGAATACATCGCCGGGGAAGGCCACCAGTTCCCCCATCATGGCATCAGAGAGACCATAGACGCGGGCAATGCCGTCCCCTACCTGTATTACTCTGCCAACCCCGGAACTGATGAGTTCCTCACCGAAAGAGGCAATTTCCTCACGCAATACCGAGCTTACTTCCTGCGGACTTATCCTCATTCTAATTCTCCAATGCAAACATGAGTCAGTCGTTCCGATGCGCCCACCATCGCATTTCATCCTTCTGACAATGAGCAGCAGATCAGTTGAACAGTTGATCGCAGGCTCGCAATTGCGGGCAAATTCAACTGCTCAACTGTTCACCTGCTCGCCTGCTCTAGCCCGAATAAGAAATTATTCGGGCTAGCCACCTGTCTCTTTTAGTATCGAGCGCAGGGCCTCCAGGCGGCCCGCCGCGCTCCCGTCTATTACTCGATCACCGATTTGTACTTTAACTCCGGCAAGCAGTCGAGCATCCACTCGACTCTTTATCTCTACTTTTTTGCCGATCATGCGCACCAGCGCCTGCTCCAGACGCCGGCTCTGTTCCGGCGTCAGCGCCACCGAAGCCGTTACTTCCACCTTCTCTATTCCTCTCGCCTTGTAAGCGAACCGTTCGTATTCTTCTTCCACCAGGCCGACCAGCCCGCTCCTATGGCGTTTCACCAAAAGCTTGAGAAAAGACATAGTAGTCGGCAGCACATTATTGCCAATGGTTTTATCGAGCAGGCTGAATTTATGCTCCCGGGAGACTTCCGGATGCTCCAACATTCGGGAAAAATCAGGAAGATCCGACAGCAGCCGAGCCACCGCCTTGAGGTCCGCCTCCACGCGGTCGCTTTCTTTTCTCTCCCACGCCAGCGGGAAGAGCGCCTCTGCATATCTTGACGCCACCTGTCGGTCCATAAAACACCCGGCAGTTGAGAGTTATTAGTTCAGAGTTCAGAGAAAATGCAATCTCTCTCCTCTTAACTCCAAACTCTCAAATCTCAACTCTGAACTTTGAACTCTGAACTCTCAACTCCTGAAATAAACGCATCCACCACGCGCCGCTGCGCGGCTTCGTCCAGGGTCTCACTAATGGCGCGGGAGGCCGCCAACAAAGCCAAATCGCTCACTTGCTGTCTCAACTCCAGCACCGTCTGCTTGCGCTCCACCTCCAGCATCGAGCGGCCCCGCGCCAACAGCGCGGCGCGTTCCTCCTGCGCCTCCGCCAGCAATCGCTCGCGCGCCTTTTGCGCCTCCTGCACGGCCTTTTGCACCACCCCGCGGCCTTCCTCGCGCGCCTGCGCCAATATCTGGTCCTGGTCCTGGCTCAATCGCGCCGCCTCCGCACGCGCATCTTCCGCCGCCTTCAGGCCGGCTTCTACTTCCTCTTGCCGCGCCCGTAGCATCCCCGCCACCGGGCCGAAGAGAAATCGGCGCAGCAGCAGATAGAGTATAAGAAAGCCGGCTATCTGGATAATAAGCACCGGGCCTTTTATCCCCAGCGAATCCAGTATTTCTTTCATATGTGTCCTCCATTACAGGCTGATAGCCGCAGGCCTGCAGTCGCGAGTCTGCTCTACGGTTCACCTTTTTAGCCCGAATCACGGGTAATTCGGGCTAATGGGCGCCTAGAATCTTAAGAATTTCCGCGGTTTCCGGCAGGTAGTTTTTCAAAATGAAGCCCATAACCAGCGCGTAGATGGTAAGGGATTCGATGAACGCCAAGCCGATAATCATCACCATCTGGATGCGACCGGAATTTTCCGGCTGCCTGGCCATGCCTTCCAGGGCCGCGGAAACGGCCTTTCCCTGTCCCAATCCACCGGCAAAGGCCGCTACAGCTATGCCGAAGCCGATTGTGATAACCAAACCAAACAGATATAACATGTGCTCCTCCTAGTTGGCTCTTAATCGCGCTTTAGCGACAATTTCTGTCGCTAAAGCGCGATTAAGAGCTGGACTGAACTTCCAAGTTCTTCAAATTTTAGAATCGCGAGCTTGATTTTCATCAAAGCCTCGTTAGTGCTCTCTTCTTGCGATTTAAGAATGGCCTTCTGTTGATATTTTTCAATGCTCGTGTTCGCCACTCGCCAAACTCAAATACACCGAGGTAAGCAAAACAAATATCAAAGCCTGAATTAAAGATGTCAGGCACGCCAGCGCCATCAGCGGAAGCTGCAATGGCAGCCAGCGAAGATAGATCGGCAGACTTGCCGCCAGCCCGATAAAAGAGAATATGGCGATCTCTTCGCCGCTTATATTCCCGTAAAGACGAAGCGCCAGGGTCATCGGTCGCACCAGTTCCGTGATGAGATGCAAAGGCAGCATGAGCGGAAAGAGCCACCACGGTTCGCCCACAAAGTGCAATAGATATTTAAGGCCGTTCTGCCGAAAACCGTGATATTGAACCAGCAGGAAGACGATGATTGCCATGGAGAGCGTGGTATTCAGATTGGCTGTCGGCGAGGCCGCCCCGGGCACCAGTCCGATAATGTTCATAGTAGTGATAAAGATGAACAGCGTTCCCAAAAACGGCACGAACTTGCGCCCCTCCGGCCCCATCACTCCCTCCACGAAGCCCGTCAATCCCTGTACCGCCATTTCCAGCAAATTTTGCAGTCCCTTGGGAACCTTTTGCATCCTGCGCGTGCCGAAATAGCAAAGCAGCGTAAGTAAAATAATGACCACCAACGCCCAGGCCGACTGCACCGGCAGCCACTTCGGCCACCAGGGCATTTTGTGAAGGAAATCCAGCCAGGTGGGGGCTTCCAGAGAATTGCTCTCTCCCCCCCCCGCTGCCTGCGACGCCAGCAGCAGATAGAAATGGTTCATGCCTGCTCCCCCCTGGACAAAAGCGCCTGTGCTGTGAATACCGCGGGCACTATCCCGACGCCGATGCAGAATCCTATGGGATTTACCAGGCCCCCGCTAATCAGGCAGCCCAGAAAGATGAATAGCGCCACCATCTTCACAAACCAGGCCAGCCAGAACAATGCTTTTGGTCTTTTGGTTTGAAAGGCCCATGGAAAAAAGCGACTGGAGAAAAATAAGCCCCCAACGCCCAGGCCCCCGCCCGAAACTACACCGGCGGCCATCTTGCTCCCCCAAATCAATCCAAGCAGGGAAACAAGCAGAGTCGCGATAGCCGCCCGCCCTATCGCCTTACCTGTAAAATTTTGCTGCTCTGTCTGCTGCATTATTGCCGTAGTTCTTAGTTCACAGTTGAGAGTTTACAGTTTCAGTTGTATTTTCATCGCAGTTCCGACCCAGCGACCCAGCGACCCAGCGACCCAGCGACTCAGCGACTCAGAGACTCTGTTCATCCGCCAAACCGCTTCAATAGCCGCATCATCTCCATAAAACCTGCGCCCATCCCCATAAACAGCCCCACCAGCGTAAGCCAGGGCGAAGAATGCCAGCGCTTATCCAACCACAGGCCCATACAAGTGCCAAGTATTGTGGATATGGCCAACATTAATCCAATGCCGGTAAAGGCGCCCGCGCCACGCGCCCATCCAGGAACTTTCCCTGCCATGTGCACCCGCTGATTTTCGCCTGATGTTAATCAATCCATACCGGGCCGTCAATCCGCGCGGCCTGACCTGAACAGCCCTTCCCAATTTGAATTGGCTGCTCAAGCATATATTGTTTATACCAGTGATTGGGCAATTATTCTTATGAAATGCAGCCCGAAATGCACACTTAATGAGATGCTTTGAATCTTTCACAAAAGTTCAGTTCCCATTGACGGGGGGAACAAGCTAAATTACTATACCTGAGGCTGGGATTGCGGACGCACAATGCCTGGCCGCCGGGTATTCGCCGGCCGAGTAATTCTCGCCTCCGCAAAACTTACGGGAGAGACACGTCATGAGAATAGGCTTCGAGCATCATAGACACCCTCACATTGAAGAGCGCAAGAAGGCCGGACCGCCCAAGATCCGCGACCAGCACGTCGGCCTCAACGGTCGGGTAGCGCTCGTGCTAACCACAGCCGTTGGGACCATGTGGTGCGCGTATATTTTCGCGCTCCTTGCCCTGCTGGTTGTCCCGCAGGCGATCCACGGCGGGCTGCTCACCTTCGTCCAATGGGTAAGCCAGACTTTCATCCAGTTAGTCATGCTCTCCGTAATTATGGTCGGTCAGAGCATCCTGGGGCTGACCTCGGACAAGCGCGCGGAGATGACCTACAAAGACGCGGAAGCAACTTTTCACGAAGCCCAGCAGATTCAAGCCCATCTCAAGGCCCAGGATGACGCCATGGAAGCCATTCTCGACCGGCTGGAAAAGTTGGAAGCCGGACTCGCCAGGTAGTAACTGGAGCAATGCGTCTTATGCCTTGGCCTATTCAAGCAGCCCCTTTTTTGTCTGCTCAATAGGCAGGAGATGGAACCGGATTGGCTGAATTGAGGACACCATAAGGAGACCCATCATGGCGATTGTAGCCGAAAAAGCTAAAGCAGAGCCCTCGCCCGCGAAACACCGCGGACTGATCGAACTGGCGCAGTCCTACTCCCTCGGCCGTCTACTCGTGCTCGTGCTCACTGCGGGATGTCTTACCCTTCTGATTGATATCCGCTTCGAGCATATTGATGTCGTCCATGAAACCCGGATTTCCTGGATCCCGCTCATCTACTCCGGCCTGTTGACCCTATTGGGCGCGTGGGTTTTCCTCCGCTGGTCGCCGGCAAGCCGCGCAATTTTATTCTGGTGCTATGCCGTGGGGCTTGCGGTCGGGATGACGGGCCTTTGGATGCACAGTCAGGGCGCGATTTTTAGCGGCGTCGCACATGTCCTCTCCGCGTGGTTCCAGCACTTCCACTACGCGGATGAGCCGCCACTGCTCGCTCCGCTGGCCTTCTGCGGCATCGGCCTAATGGGCATGCTGGCTTGCGCCAAGGTGTTTCAACCGCGCGACCCCGCCAATGCGCGCTGAATAGCTTTCGCATTTTTCTCGCGCTACTGCTTTTCCGCTTCTTCCCTCGCCGCCACCTGCCTGTCATAGGCGCGGAAAAAAGGCCAATATATCAGCGCGCTCAGGGTTACATTTATGCAAACCAGGCCGATCGCCCGCCAGTCGCCGCCCACCGACAGAAATGCCCCAATCGGCGCAGGCAAAGTCCAGGGCGCGAGAAAATATGGCTTCCCGACTAATCCATGGCTCATCGCAAACCACGATATAATCGCGCTCAACGCGGGCGCCAAAAAGAAGGGAATGGCAAATAATGGATTCAGCACAATGGGCGTGCCGAAAATCAGCGGCTCATTGATATTGAAGATCACCGCGGGCGCAGACAGCTTGCCCACCGCACGCAGGCTCTTGGCCTTCGCCCGCAGCATCATAAATGCCAGCGGCAGCACCGCGCCCGACCCGCCCGTCCACACAAACCAGTTATAAAAAGGCCAGGCCGCAATATGCATCAGCGGCAGGTTCGCCGCATGCGCCTCCACATTCCCCTGCAATAATCCCAGCCAAATCGGTTTCGCCAGCGCCAGCAGCACCACCGCATGAATGCCCAATAACCACAAAGCCGAATCAATCAGCACCATGAGCAATACCCAGGCCAGGCTGTCCCCCGCTTTTGTGAGGATCGGCGTGAATACTGAGACAATAAAGTTAAATAGATCGAAGCCGAGCAGGTGAAAAAGCGCCCATACCAGCAGCAAGACCACCAGCCCGGGCACCAAACTGGCGAAAGGCTGCGAAATCGCCGCCGGCACGGTCGCCGGCAGCCGTATTACCCATTTTCGATTATGAAAGAGCGTCATGATCTCCACCGCGAAAAAGGCCAATACAATGGCGACCAATATCCCCTCCGCCCCGATATGTGCCATGGGCAGCATCCACTGCATCTTGCCGGCGGCATCGGCCTGCGTTATCGGCGTCATCGCCGCCAGAAACGCCGCCAGTGAAATCAGGCCGCCTTGCACCACATCAATCTTCTTCCTCTTCGCCAGACTTGCGCCCATGGAAAATGCCAGGTAGAGAGAAATGAGGTAGTTTGTAGTAGCTGAGGGCATTTGCAGCCGCGCCGCCAACTCCGGATTGGCCTTCAGCGCCGCCTGCCAGGCCGGCACCGGCGGGCTGGCAATCAGCGAAAAAAGACTGCCCAGCATGATCAACGGCAGCGTCGCCACAATCCCATCCCGTATCGCCAACAGCATCGTATTATTGCTGATGCGGTCGGCAAATGGCAGCAGCCGATCCCGTATAACCTTCAATTTCCCTTTTGCTTCAATAGTGTCGTGCATAATTTGCGCCCTGTCTCCCTTCCCTTGCCTCTTCATACTTCCATGGACTCTGAGACTCTGCGACCCTGAGACCCTATGACCCTGAGACTTTTTTCCTCCATCCCGGAATGATCTTCCCCAGCACCGCCGCCCTGCCCGCGCCGGTTACCGAAACCAGCGCGCCGGAACGCCCCAGCATCGTCTCATTGCCCAAAATCGCAAAAGCCAGCGCCTCTTTCGCATGCCCCGGAATGCCGAAATCCTCATGCGCATATACACTTATGCCAGGTAATCTCTGTTGAATCCAATCCCTTAGAGTCGGATTATACGCCCCTCCGCCTCCAAGAATTACCTCATCCACCTTTCCTCCGGGAAAAAGAAAGCGGCGATAAGCATCGGCGATGGATTCCGCGGTGAAAGCTGTCGCTGTGGCCATAGTATCCTCAACTGAAAGCCCCAGTCCCCCAGCGCGAGCCAGGAATTCTTCTGCAAAGGTCGCGCCGAACTCTTCCCTCCCCGCGGTCTTGGGTGGACTCAATTCGATGAATTCATGTTCCATCAGCCAGGCCAGCAGTTCCTCATTGACCTTTCCCTTCGCGGCCAATTTGCCGTCTAAATCACAGTTCATCTTGCCCGCGCTCAAGGCATTTGCCGCGGCATCAATCAGCATATTACCGGGGCCCGTATCGAAGGCCATCACTTCATGAATTGCACAACCGGCGGGGAGAAAGGTAACGTTTCCGATACCCCCGATGTTCTGAATCGCCCGCCCCCGCTCGCCGTGATGAAAGAGCACAAAATCGGCGAAGGCCGAAAGCGGCGCGCCCTGTCCGCCCGCGGCCACATCCGCGACGCGAAAATCGCCGATGGTGGTAATTCCCGTGCGTTCCGCAATCACCGCCGGTTCGCCTATCTGCAAAGTCGAGCCGACGGGATTTGACGGCGATCTTCGGTTCGGCATATGACAGACCGTCTGTCCGTGGGAGGCAATCAAATCTATGCTCTCGATTCCGCCGTGTTGTTCCGCAAGCTTCAACGCGGCGCCGGCAAAGACTTCCCCCAATGCAAAATTCATCTCACATACCTGCGTCAGCGGGCAATGCGGGTCAAAAAGCTGGAATATCCAGGAGCGAAAATCCTCATCGTAATGCTCATGCGAAAAAGCCGGCACTTTAGCCGAGGTCTCTACGCCCGCGCCGGATAGCTCCACTAATGCGGCATGCACCCCATCCGCCGAAGTCCCCGACATCAAGCCGATAATGCGGCGCACGGACCGCCGGGCATATTCCGCAAACAATCCGGGCATATCGCAGATAACCGGCTTTTCATGCCTCATATCGTGTGTCATATTTTGCTCCCTGTTCATTTTAGCAGAGCGAGCGTGAAGTATTCTTTAAACGAAAGTTCGTCATTTTTTGCTATTCTCCTTCACCCCAAGCCGGCCAAAACACATTCAAAAATGAATATTGGCATCGGCAGCATACCCGGGAATGCCACCTCAGTCTGGTAGTTGTCCCAGGGATTCGCGAATTTTATTCTCACCATTACCGAACTTTTGCTTGCCGTTTTTGACCCTGGAAAAATTTCTAAAAATATCTAAAATTGTCTGAATTTAGGTTGCTAATTTGACAATCTTGTGCTATACTGCCCCCCAGATTGGAGACGGGGCATATGCAGTCTCATCAAAGCCAGCTTCCCGTTTCGGTGTTTTTGGTGCATTGTGCAGACGTGGGGAAAAGTTTTGCCGCGTCTCTTGGCACTGTTGTTTTTCTGGCTTCACGACTGGCCCGCCCCCTTCCCATCATATTGTTCAGGAGTGGTATCACGACAGCTTAATTATCACATGTATTTAGCCATCATCTTGGACAAGATTGCTATGGCTCTGCCGAAGCCATAGCTGGTAATAGCAAAGAGATTGTCCGAAATATCGAGTTGCAGTCAAGTCACAGGAGAAATCGCAGCAATGAACACAGCAACAAAACCAACCATGAACTCGGCCGTCGTCCAGCAGATCTGGAACTACATTCGCACTCTGGGAGTGGACCGCGACACCGCCTACGATCTCTATCAGGAAGCGCAGGCCGCGGTTTGGCAAGCCGCCACCACCCGCGCCACCAGAGAGTGCCAGGCCTATCTGGTCAAGACCGCCATCGGAGCAATTCGCCACTGGTTGAGAGATAAGTACTGCCTGATCAGGGTGCCGGCTTATCTGCACGACCGGGGAGAGGCGAAGGAGCACTCCAAAACCATCCTTCCCCTGGATGATTTTACCGACAGCGGGGACGGTTGTTTCGAGGAAATGCTGATCGAGGGCCTCAGCCGCGCCCAGCAAAGACAGCAGTTGTTCGCGCTGTTGTCTCAGTTGAGCCGCGCCGAACGCACCGTCATGGAAGGCCTGCTCGAAGGCCGCAGCATTCAGGAAATCGCCCGCCAGCGCCGCGTCCGCGTGGGCTGCGTCTATGCCCAACGTTCCCGCGCCATAGACAAACTACGCCGCCTGCTGAATCATCAACAAGCGGCGTAATCCGAATCATTCTTGATTTGGCTCGAAGGGATTTCGCCAAATATCTGGCGAAGGCACGATCACTTTTCTACTCTCCACTTTCAAGGAGAGTATTACAGGCGTGAGATCTATTTTACCCTTTGCCTTTTGCCTGCCCTACTTCGCTGCTGTGCCGACAAAGTCTTCTACGATTCCCTCCAGCCGTCGGGTTCCCTTCTCTCTTCCAAAGTATTGCCGCGTGGTCGCGCAGCCGGGATAGAAGCACGCGTCGCATTCGAATAATCTTTCACCATCACCCTTTGCCAGGTAAGATGGTATCTTTTCAAGTGGTTTCCCACATTTTCTGCACTTTGCTTGTGTGATTGGCATTTTATCTCCTTACCCTTGCCGGTGATACGGGCTTGGGCATCTACTCCTGCTATTCCTTAAATGCCCTTTCTGCATTGGATAGAAGAACTTAAAACTTGCTTTCATTAACTGGACTTATTGACTTCTCTCTTAAAATAGCTTGCGCTTCTTCGCATTACTTGAAACTCATCTTAAATACCTGTGAAAAGGAGATGCTGAGAAGTTTGCTCTCTGAAAAATTCAATCGCCGGAAAATAAAAAAAGCAGCCCCGACACGCCTTCGCCGGAACTGCTTTTACGCTTAGTGTATATAAGTTTTATCTGCTCTACCGCTCGCCTGATCTATGGATGATTCGGGTTAGCCATCTCCTCCCAGCGCCTCTTTCATGCGCTCCAACAAACCCTTGTCATCCTCATCACTCTCTTCCGCCAATTGCTTCAGCAATTGCCGCTGCTTTGCGGAAAGGTGCGTGGGCACGGACACCTTCACAATTATATGCTCATCTCCCCGCACTTGCCCATTCGGGTCCGGCAATCCTTTTCCCCTCAATCGAAATGCGGTGCCCGTCTGCGTGCCCGCAGGGATCTTGAGCTCTTCCGCCTCCCCCAGTGTGGGCACCTCAAGTTTTCCTCCCAGCGCGGCAATCGTAAAGGGCAAGGGGACTTCGCAGATGATCTCGGTTCCCCGGCGCTCAAAAATATTATGCGGGAGAATATGCGTTACCACATAAAGGTCGCCGGGCGACGCGCCCCGCAACCCGACATCTCCCTCTCCGCGCAGTTGCAGCCGATGGCCGGAATCCGCGCCCGGAGGAATGTGGATCTTCATCTTTTCCGCTTTTTTCTTGCGGCCTTGTCCCTGACAGCTTGGACAGGGATCTGAAATAAGGCGGCCTTCTCCCTGGCAGCGCTCACAGGCGGCCACCGAGGTGAACTGTATGCCAAAGACGCCGGAGGCATGGCGCACCCGCCCTTCGCCGCGGCAGTTGGGACAGATAACGGTTTTGGAAGATTCGCTCCCGCCCCGCCCCTGACATTCATTGCACTGCATCTGCCGGCTTACTCGAATTTCCTTGTCCGCCCCCAGAGCCACCTCCTCCAGGGTCAGCTCCACATCTACCCGCAGATTCGCCCCCCGCAGGTCCTGCACCGTGGCCCGGGTCCGGCCCCCGAATCCCCCGCCAAAAAATGATTCGATCAGGTCTGAAAACCCGCCAAAGCCAAAGTCCGACATGCCCGCGCCTCCGACATGCCCGAAATGGTCATATTGCATCCTGCGCTCGGCATCGGACAGCGCTTCATAGGCTTCCACGACTTCTTTGAAGCGCTCCTCGGAATCGGGGTCATTGGGGTTGACATCGGGATGATGCTGGCGGGCAAGCCGCCGGTAGGCACGCTTGATCTCCTCATTCGACGCGGACCGGTCCAAACCTAATACTTCATAATAATCGCGCTTGCCGTTCATCTTTGCTATCGCAAAAAGCTAAAAGTAAAAAATAAAAAATAAAAAGTTTGCCCGCCCCTGGCGGGCAAAAAGGTAAAACCAAACTGAAATAAGGATCGCGCTGACCCCTGGACTTCTCAGACCCAGAGACTCAGAGACCCAGAGACTCAGAGACCCAGAGACTCAGAGACCCAGAGACCCTATTATCCTGGTTTTTACTTTTGCCTTTTTACTTTTTACTTCTTCCTTTTAATCTTCTTCCTCTTCTGTCTTTTCTTCGGATCTCTTAATAATCTTCACCGAGCCATCGGCAATCTCGCGCAGAGAACGATTTATCAAGGCCGCAGAGGAAGGCACCAAAACTGAATCTAAACGCTCTTTCAAATCACGCGCCCGCTTCGATACCGCCACCACCAGGGTATAACGCCCTAAACGTTTGCTGAGATGATCTATTTGGACTTTTTGCTCGCGGGATTTTATTGAATCCGGCATGTTGATATTCCTCCCAAAATAATTGACTGTGTCTAGTGTTACATTAACTTAATTCTGTTCATTAAGTTGATAGAGCGCTAAACGAGCTAGGAAAGTGTGCAGGCAGAAAAGTGCTCAGACTGCATGACGCGCATCAATGCAATTCCCCGCAATTACGCTCCCGCTTCACAACCCCCTTCGCGGGAGCGGCGAAGAATCATATTACCAGCTTTGCCCGCGGATGTCATTAGGGCAAAGCCGGGCCCATACGACAAATAATCAACTGAAATCCTGAAAGGACCCATTTGACAACTTTGAATCCAATTAGATGCCGCAAATTGGATTACCCCAAGGCCCCAAAATTTATCTGCAATCCTATACTCAGATAATGAGCTTTTGACGCTTCTTTTCTCGCTTCTCTCTTCGCCGCTCTTTGATATTCTTGGCCGGCTTGCGTTTCTCGTGCTTTTCAGTATGTCGTCGGTCACTCATCATTGTCATGGCTCTTCTCCTGCAGTCTTAGTAGCGAGAGTATTATTTTGTAGCTCAACACAGCAATGAAAGCACACGCTTCGCACACGGGATATTCAATTTTCTCTCATAATATTATCATACCCCAAAAAAGCGTGTTAGTCCAATATCTACTACCTCCATTTTTCCACACTCCAGTGATTTTCCCGTCGGGAAAACCAACATAATCAGCGAATAATGATCGGCATGTGCCGCCTTTGCGCTCTTTGCGTCTTTGCGGTGAAATATTTTTTAGAATTTCTCCTCCGCCGCCTCCATTTCTATCTCATCCCTCGCCGGACTGACTCCTTTGGGCACGCGTATCCGGCTCGCCATCACCAGGGTAATCACCGCCACCACCGCGGCCCCGACAAATACCCAGCCAAAACCGTAAAGCTTCCAGGCAATGCCTCCCAAGACCGGAATTGACATCGAGACCGCGTGATTAATCGAAATTCCCAACGTCAGTGTAGGCCCCACATCTTCCCGGCTCAAAGCCATCTTATCCATGTAGGTGGAACGCGCCATCTCCATGGCAAAGAGCATCATATCGAGCACATAACAGCCGTAAACCAGATACAGCGCATAAGGCGCCGGCAAATAGGTGCGCGCCAAACCATATCCCAGGCAGACTCCCACCAGCACCACCGAATCCGCCATCAAGACAAAACGCTCCCCCAGGTTGTCTATCATCCACCCTAGCGCAGGTTTGAAGGCGATTCCCAGCACCGAAGCCGCGATCATCAGTTTGGCAATGGTCTGCGCCGGCTGTTTGAATATTAAAATGAGCACCAGCGGGCCAAAGGTAATGAAGATCTGCTTTCTGGCGCCAAACAACACGCACAACACATAATAGAGCCAGTATCTTCGGCGAAAGACGAGCTTCGGCCGGGAATGTCGCACCGTGGCAAAAGGCTTCATCCCCAGCAGCACCACGCACCCCAGCAGCGCCGCACTCGCCGCTGTCGCGAAAACCGCCGCATAGCTCAGATGCAGGTATTGCCGGCCCAACCAGACGAACAAACAGCCCACGATTACCGCAAATGTTGAATAGCCCCCGATTCTCCCCAATAATGTGCCGGCCTGCTTGCCCCCCGCCAGCGCCAGCGCAATGGTATCTCCCACCGGCATGAACAAGTGCGCCCCCGCCGACCACACCACCAGCGAAACCAGCATGAGGGAATAGTGATGTCCCTGAAAGCAAATGCCCCACAAACCCAGCGACACAATGAACGCCGCCAGCGCCGCCATTCGCACTTCCGTCAAAAAGAACAGCGCACCCGCAAAAATGGTAACCAGAAATCCCGGCAGCTCCCGCGGAAACTCCAGCGCTCCCCGCGCCTTTGCCGTGATGTGAAACACATCCACCAGAAAATTATTTAAGGTTGGTTCAAGGATGCCGCCGGCCAGCCCCAGCAGACAAGCCGCCCCGGCATACAGCAGAAACTGCCGCCGCCATGCCCCGTTCGTGCTATCATTCTTTGTGCAACTACGCTCGATCACTGCAAATCCAATCACAAATAGATATAGTAACCGCTATTATAGACACAGCTTGGGCATCTTGCCTATTAAGACCAAAATAATGATTTCACCATGAGGGCATATAGAGAAATACGAAAGTAAAATTGTAGGGGCGCAAGGCATTGCGCCCAGGGGCGGATGCCCCTTGACACTGCTCGGGATGAACCATCCGCCCCTACATCAGTATTTTGCAGTGCCTTGTGTCTTAGTGTCTTTGTGGTGAAAATCAGTTTTAAGTTGCAGTTAAGCGCCGCAGGCGCCAATGAATTTGCAGTTCTTTGCGTTCTTTGCGCCTTCGCGGTGAAATATTTTGATTTTCCCGCGAACCTTTTCGCCATTTTCATACACTGGACTATCAAGAGGAAACGCCCTTGACCCAAAAGTCGGGCCGCACCGATGCCGATCTGAAGCGCGGAATCCCTTGGAGGTTTAAGAAAAAACTTCCCGCGAGTCAAAACAAACTCGCGGGAAGAATGTCCAGCCCTCCCGCGGGTTTGTGGCAGTTCCCGCGGGAGGTTCGCCGTTTCCCTAAAGCCCGTGGCCGGGAAGTTTGGAGCAGAGGCTAATGACCTCCAAGGACCGGACAGATGCAAATCTGATAGCGAAAGCGAAGGCAGGCGACTTGGACGCCTTCGATCAACTCATCGCGCGCCATCGCATCCGGGTCCTCGCCATTGCCCGCCAAATTGCCGGCAACCCCGAGGCCGCGCAGGACATCGCCCAGGACGCCTTTCTGAATGCCTATCGCTCACTCGCCAGCCTGCACGACCAACTCCGCTTCGGCCCCTGGCTCAATACCATCGTCCGCCGCCAGGCCCAGCGCTTCCTGCGCGACGGCCATCGCACCCCGGAACCGATGGACTGCGAGATGGTGCACATCATCTCCGGCGGCTGGCCCCAGCCCGAGCCGGAACCGCCCGCGGAAGTGGTCGAGCGGCTGCGCGCCGCGTTGGAAATTTTGACCCGGCGCGAGCGCAAAGTCATGATCCTCCACTACCTCGAAGGCCGCACCTGCGAAGAAATCGCCGCACAACTACACCTCCCCACCGGCAGCGTCAAACGTATCCTCTATAACTCTCGCCAAAAGGCGAAAAAGGAGAGTATCAAAATGGCACAGGAAGAAAAAGTTAAGAAGGGACCAAGATTGTTGGACCACTGGATTGCCGGAAGTACAAGTGCCGGCCGGGATAGCGTCTTTACCTATATGCGCAGTCCGGTAACGCAAAGTGTCTGTTTGGTGGTCAATAAGACAGCCAAAACCAGCCGGCAGATAGCAGCGGAAATAGATGCCAATGCCAAATATGTGGAAGATGCGATCTCGGACCTTATGCATCTCCGTCTGCTGGAGTCTCCTAAAAAGGGATTGTATCTGGATACCTTCATTGCCTTTGATGCCGGCGACTGGAGACGGCTCATGACGATGATCAAAGAGCCCGCGGCAAGAATCGCCGCGCAACTGGTAAAAACGGAGGCAAAGGTGAAGGCGGCCTATAAGAAGACTCCGCTAGCCGCATCCGGATTGACCTGGCAGGAGGTAATATGGCCCCTCTATTCCGTAGCTGTCGTCAACTTCGGGGTATCTCGAAACAGGTCAGAGCGGGATTTGCGCGGACCCGAGCGGCCGGATGGTTATTACTGGTTCGGAGGGCATGAATTAGATAAGGATTTGTCACCAACCTGGTCCACGGGTTTCAACTCATCCGGGAGTTGGCCGACACTTCGGCACGGCAACTTCTGGACAGAGGGATTGAGGTGGAATTATAATTCATATCCGCACGGTGATTCTGCAACTGCGATTGAACTCCTTGCTTTGAAATCATTGAGTGAAAAGGCAGCCTTGAATCGCTTGAAAGGCGAGACGGAACACTGGCGAGGAATTCTGGCCGATCTAATGCGCACGGGCCTCCTGAAAAAAGAGAGCAATCAACTCCGACTGGCGATTCCTGTTTTCACCCAGGCTGACAGCGAACTCCTAACTCCCGTGATAGATGAAATCATCCGCCCTATCGTTCGCGATATTGCCGAACCCGCATTCGCCGATGTTGACAAGCTGCTTGATGAAATGGGTTACTCCCATCGCCGCGACCAATACCCGCAATGGCATCGCTGGCTCATCGGCAATGTCATGGGCGAAGCCCTCCGCTTTATGATGGAGCAGGGCGTCCTCCCCAAACCTCCCGACCCTGTGCCGGCCACCTTCGCCTTCATCGCCTGGAAAGGAGATTTACCTCTGATGTCATGGGGAGTAAAATAATTAGTAGCTATCACCCAGCCAGCGTTGCTGAACAATACAGATACGGATTTCCAGAAGGGATTGCCCAATTCGCTATAGGCGTTCTCGCGCAAAAGGAGCAAATAAAATGGCCTTCATTTCATGTATTGCAGTAGCTCTCCTGTTGGCGGTTGTATGTGCAGCCGTAGCCTGCGCCTCGGATGCAACTGTGCCGCAACGGGAGACGGTCTTGGATCGGCAGACTCATATTTCTCCTGACCTGCTCCCTGTGCCGGAGGTGGCGCCACTGTGCGATACGATCCCAGGCCTGACGAAACAAATGGTAGATATCGGTGACGCGAAAATCTACTGCGAGATCGAAGGTAAGGGAACGCCGATGGTATTGGTAAGTGGCGGCCCCGGTTGCAGCCACCACATCTTCCATCCTTCTTTTTCGAGCGCGGCGTCGTTCGCCCAAGTCATCTACTACGACCAGCGCGGCGTCGGTCAGTCCAGTCAGGACTCAACCGGCAATACATATACGCTCAAGCAGGCAGTGGAGGACCTTGATCGGCTTCGCGCCGCCCTGGGCATTGATAAGTGGGTCGTTTTGGGGCACTCTTATGGCGGCCTCCTTGCGCAGTGCTACGCGCTCGAACATCCAGAGCATGTCTTGGGATTAGTGCTCGTTTGCTCTTCGACGGGCGTAGCTGAGGCGGAATCGGGCGGCACCCGGCAGTTTGATTTCTTGACCCAGGAGGAGCGAGCTAAGATCAGTTGGGCCTGGGGACAACAGATGGCTGCCTTTGAGCAGCGAATCTATAATGCCCACTGGAACGGTGACTGGAAGCGTCAGAACTTTTATCGGCCCACTGACGCCGAGCTGGCTCGTATGGCGCGCTATGAATGGTTGCCGGCGCCCGGGTTCCGCGAGCGAATCAGCAGGGACCTTAATCTAATTGACCTGCAGGAACTGTTTTCTGACTTTAAGATACCGACCCTCTTGCTGGAGGCGCGCTGGGACTTGACTTGGAGTGCCCTCAAGCCACACGCGTTCAAACAAAACCATTCCCACGGCCAGTTAATCGTGTTCGAGCATTCCGGTCACAGCCCGTATGTTGATGAGCCGGATCGGTTCTTTTCGGTGCTCGACTCTTTTGTCGCTCGCGCCGCCGCAGCTCCCCCGCCCGACAATTTGCCAACTCAGAGAATCGCCTGGCCGCCCCCGGTGATATTTGCCATCATGGCACTGCCGTGGTTCGGCGCGGGTGAACAAGCAAAGCCACTCCTCCAGCAGGCCAAGGATGCCGGCTTGGCTGATGCCTCCGCTTGGCTCGGCCTTGGGCTGCGCCTTTATGATGGCGAGGCCTATCCTGAAGCGATGGAATGTTTCGAGCGGATCAACGCGCTGCCAAAGGCGACTGACCTGTATCGCTTCGCCGCCCTGGTCTGGCAGGGGCATATACTCGACCTGCAGGGGAAGCGGCAACAAGCGCTCGCGCGCTACCGCAAAGCTCTCAAGATCAACATCGGATCGGGTGGTTGTATGGAACACTCGCAGTATGGCATTTATATCACGCTCGCTTGGGCCAAGGAGCGTCTCAAGACACCGTTTGATCGTCAAACGATCTCCCTCTCGACCGCTATCGAGCAGCTACCGTGGATCGGCGCATGTGAGCAAGCGAAGCCCCTGCTCACGCAAGCCAAGGAGACCGGACTCACAAATGCACGCTCATGGCTCAAGCTCGGCCTCATGCTTTATGATGGCGCCTCCTACCCGGAGGCTATAGAGGCTTTTCAGAAGCTGGAGGCATTAACGGATGGCATCTTCCACTTTGCCGCCGTGGTTTGGCAAGGACATATTCTTGACCTTCAGGGCAAGCGGGAGCAGGCGCTGAATCGCTATCACCAGGCATTAAAAGTCGTTCCTGAGACCGACACTATGCGGCATGACCAGTATGGCATCTTCCTCGACCGTGCTTGGGTTGAGGAGCGGCTTAAGACTCCATTCGTGCGCAAATAGTTGCGGCTTCGCCTTCATCGCCTGGAAAGGCGACCTTCCCCTGATGTCATGGGGTGTGAGCATTTAGCATATTACTGTTGTTTTTTGATGTAGGGCGGGGTTGCCACGCCCCGCCCACAAAGCCAAATATTTCTAATCAAATAAAAACAGTGGCGGAACACATCCCGCCACTGTCAGCCAAGCCTTCTGATTATCTATCCGCTTATTTTTTTGCCGCGGGCTTTGCCGGGGGCGCATCCTTCTTTGCTTTCCCGCCGGTTGCCAATCCGCGCAGCTTCATCGCCTCGATAACCCGTTGTATCGCCACACAATAGGCCGCCGTGCGCATGTCTATGCCGCGCTGCTGCGAGGTCATCAATACATCATGGAAAGCCTTCGTGATTTTGCGGTCCAGGCGCTCGTGCACCTCGGACTCCTCCCAGTAATAGCTCTGGCGGTTTTGCACCATTTCAAAATAGGAGACGATTACTCCGCCCGCATTGCACAGGAAATCCGGTATCACGAGGATGCCCTTTTCATGCAAAATGGCGTCGGCCTCGGGCGTAGTCGGGCCGTTCGCAGCCTCGGCCACGATCTTCGCCTTGATCCTGTCGGCATTGTCCTTGGTGATTACTCTTTCCAACGCCGCCGGAATTAAAATGTCGGTTTCTATCTCCAGCAGTCGGTCGCCCGCAATCGGTTTCGTGGAGGGGAAGCCCGCTACTGAACCGGTCTCCCGCTTATATCTGATGGCTTCTGCTACATCAATGCCATGTTTACTGATTACCGCGCCTTTGGTATCGCTTATTGCGATTATGCGTACGCCCAGCAAATGCTCCGCCAGCAAGGCCGCATAAGTGCCGGCATTGCCAAAGCCCTGCACCACGGCAGTTGCATTTACCGGATCCATTCCCAAATGCGTGCAGGCCTCGCGGACGGTGTAGATCGCGCCCCGGCCGGTGGCGTCTTCTCGCCCGCGCGAGCCGCCCAAAGCCAAAGGCTTGCCGGTGATTACTCCCGGACAGTAAGCGCCGGTTAGCTTGGAATATTCGTCCATCATCCAGGCCATAATTTGGGGAGTGGTATAGACATCCGGCGCAGGGACATCAATATCCGGGCCCAACAACCGGAAGATCCCGCCGATATAAGCGCGGGAAAGACGCTCCAGTTCGCCTGGCGACATCTCTTTCGGATTGCAGATGATTCCCCCTTTGCCCCCGCCCAAAGGAATGTCCGCCAGCGCGCATTTCCAGGTCATCCACGACGCCAGCGCCCGGATGGTATCTATCGTCTCTTCCGGATGAAATCTAATGCCGCCCTTTACCGGGCCCCGCGCATCATTGTGCTGCACGCGGAAACCTTTGAATAATTTTATGGTGCCGTCATCCATCTGCACCGGCAGGTTGACGTGTATCTCCCGCATCGGCTCCCGCAAGATCGCCGCCAATGCCGGCTCCAGCGCAAGTTCCTTCGCCGCCTTATCCAACTGCGCCTGCGCTATCTGAAAAGCGCTTTTCTCGTCACTTCCGCCCTTAGGTTTCTCAGGCATATTTATTATCCTTTCCATGCTGACACCGGTTATAATTTCAGCCAAACTTTTTATTATGATTTAAGTTTAACTTAAGAAGGTAGTCAACTTCCTACTAATCTAGCTGATTCGATTTGTCATGTCAATCAAATATAGGACTTACGCCTTTCGATTAAAATGGCCCCCCATTGGGACTGTAACCTATAAGATCAGCTTACTTACCTCGCCTCATCGTGCGTAACCGGTATCATGTTATGCTATCAATCCAACTT
>Ga0315288_10000688_pt1 | contig 42934 bp, 53 predicted proteins | sample YL17G11_20_MG_FD_203454 | JGI IMG/M metagenome (GOLD analysis project Ga0315288, IMG submission 203454) | Sediment microbial communities from Yellowstone Lake, YNP, Wyoming, USA - YL17G11_20 | ecosystem: Environmental > Aquatic > Freshwater > Lake > Sediment | place: USA: Wyoming | collected...
ATATACCAATTATAGAAACTTCAAGAATTGGTCGGTATTGAATTTAGAAATAGTAATAGGTCAGGATTCTGAGTATTCTTATGTTATAGAAACACCTATAATTGAATTTAAAATTGATCAAAAGTTGTTAATAAAATATGAGCTATGGTAAAGAATATAGAAACAAGGATATTATAATTTGGCAACTCTGATAAATATTAATATAGTTTATAACGTAGTCGATAAAGAACAAACATATTTAGATATTGTTCATAATGAGTTAGAATATTACTATAAATCGTGGTTTTGCTCCGAATCTGAACTACTCGAAAAATATAACGATCCCTTTACATCCAATGATACTGGTGTTACTTATAAAGAAACGATATCCAATATGGGTGATCCTTGTATAACCTTGATTAAGTATGAAGAATGAAATATTGAAACATGTGATCATTTAACAACTTATTATAGTATGAACTTAGTTACAATTCTTTCATCTATGCCCAAGAATTCAATCTATGCCCTCATAAACGAGCAAGGTAAAGAGATTTACTTAACCTATGCATACGATGTGCTTTTGAATATTACTCGTCTTATAAGTGAGATTAGAGCAGGATTTGGCCTTCCTATTGATCCGACTCAATTCAATTATAAACTATTAGAAACTGTTTCAGATCGTAGTCTTCTTAAATTAAGGTTCAACTACTGGTATGATAACTATAACGCTTTGGGTTATAAGTTCTTAAATAAACGTAAGCCTGTAAACTATAAGTTATTATCTTCCATCGGAATTGATTTTAGAAACGGTGCTAAGAAACTTCTTTATGTTAAACTAAAAAATAGAAGTAATGAAGTAATAGTTGGGGTTTTTGATAACATAGAACATTGTAATGATTTTATTGAAAACTATGGCGGGATTTATAGCATCAAATATGCAGATAACAAATTAACAGAGGAACTTTTAAATGGCAACTAGTAGTATATTAGTCAATATTTTTAAAGAGATATATACTGATTATAATATTAAAGATTTATTTAGTTCGGTGAGATATGAACAAATGGGTGATCAAACTTTTATTAGTTATTGTGGTATGTTTGGTAACCCTTTTTTAGCTGGAATATCTAACCATCCTGAACACCCCCGGATAGTTATTCCTGCTATTAAGATTATAGTATGGGAGGATTAATGGGTGATCATTTATTCTTAGACAACTTTATATTCATACGAAAATATAGAAATAGATTCCATGTTTGGTTTGAACAACAAGAACAGGATTGGATCACCTTTTTCAAAGCCGCATATAATGGTCGTAGCAGTACAGTAAACCCCCCACCTAAAAAATTAATAATCTGGGAGGAATAATGTTTTTTATTATCGTTTTAATAACAGTTCTTTTTATAACAGGAAAAGCCGCAAGACAAGCTAGATTAAATAGTTTAACTCCGACTTGTAAGCAACACCAATGGGTATACGACGAAACCGGATTTCTTATATGCGATAGATGTAAGAATAGACCGGGATATCAAGGTCGGGATGATGGATAAATTAAATAGAAAAAGAGTTAAATTAAATTGGCAATTTCCTAAATTATTAAATAATGTATTCTCTATATCATATAATCATGAGAATTTATTCAAATTATTTGAATCTAGAGGGGGTCATTGGGATCTCAGGGAACAAATGACTAATATGGATGAATCCGATAAAGTTTGCTATGAAGATAATATAGTGAAAGATGTTATCAAATTTAAAGGTTAAATGCGTAATTTCTTTAAAAAATTATTTAGACGTAAGAAGACAAGAAAAACATATATGTACCTTATAGCGTACTATGATTTTTTCGCTGGTACCACAATGTTGATAAAACAACCGTCTGAACTTAGATTGGAAAGACAATATCCCACTTTATACGGGGGAAGTGTCAGTAGTTTAAAAATGATATTAATATTCGAAGAAGATTACTATGGTGATGAGGAATAATATGGAAGCCAAGAATGAAGAAAATTATCACATCTGTAAAAGATGTTTAAAGCTCAAAAAACGAATCCAAGATGGTCTTTATAATAAAAAAGATAAACGTTGGATGGATGAAGATGGATTGCTTTGGTCTGGTAAAGTTTGTGGTAGTTGTAATAGGGAACGGGCTAAAGAGACGATGAAGAAAGCAAGAGCTAAGAATGAGATTAAAAAAGATATTATTTAGTAGTATATTGCTAATTTCGTCCAGTGTTAATTCTATAGCGAGTGAATCGAAATATGTATTAACTGAGTTATATCAAGAAGTTATGGTCACTATTAATACATATTGCAAAGAAGATCAATACTTTATACCAATCAAACGTGAACTAATCATGGATAATCTTTCAGGGCTTGCTATAGGGCAATGTTATACTGATGAAAAAAATTATTGGTCTATACATATTGACAAATTGTTTTGGGATACCCATAATGAAGATGATAGATATAGCACCATGGCTCACGAAATGATGCACTGTATATTTTTTAAGAATCATGTTGACAATAAAGATAATTACATGTATTATTCACTAGTACATATAACAAAGGAAGAAGTAATTGAACAACTAACTGTGGATTTAAAGAAAGAATGTGGTGATAAAGATGGAAAATGATCAAAAAAACCAATCAATCGAACACGCTAGATATCAAATGTCTTTAGATTTAACAATTCCTTCAAATATTGTCAGTGATTCCACATATTTAGCATTAAAAGATAATTATTTATTCGAACTTATTGCTGATTGGGTTGAAGAAAAGAATGACTATAATAAATCTGAAATGAAAAAAGAAATTATTAATTATACCGAGGAAATACTACGCACAAAGAAAATGTCTAAATGATAGTAATTCCTAATGAACATATAATGATGGTTGATTGTGATGATACTCTTGTTATGTGGTCAACAACACACAATAAACCAGGCAAGGGTAAGATAAAATTTAATGAACCTTATGGTGGTGGAACTGTTTACTTAACGCCTAATAAAAAACATATCAAGCTACTGAAAACACATAAAGCTCGTGGTTATGCTGTTGTTGTATGGTCCGCTGCTGGTTATCGATGGGCTGAAGAAGTTGTCAAACAATTAAAAATAGAAGACTTTGTTGATATTGTAATGTCGAAATCTACAAAATACGTAGATGATCTAGAAGCAAAAGATATACTAGGCACTAGGATTTATTTAAAAGATTAAGGTTTAAAAACTCGGCTAGATCTATCAGTTCTATTTCCACAATCCAAATGACACCAATTAGTATTTTTACCTTTGGTTGAATTCATTTCTTCCATCCATAAACCATATTTCTTCAATAAAACCGGACTGTTAGCTACTAATTTAGCCAAATCTTGATTACCATTATCTAATATATCTATTGCCATTCCTAACATATGGAAGCTTTTTTTCGCAGCATTGGTTGTTTTATTATTAACTGATGCCGGTCTCCAGCCAGATGAAATCTGTGCCTTTTCAATTCCTATCTCATTCAAAAAAGCATTAACCTTCTCTAATAGGGCTTTAGCGTTATTTAATATATCATTATTATACTCACTCGGGTATTCTTTACGTCTATCCTTTTTAGTTATAAAATCTATAAAATACATATCTATAGTAATAACTTCTTTAGTTTTCATTATACTTTTCTCCACTCGGAACCGAAATTAATCTTTGGGCAATTCTCTTGCAATAACCACAGCTTACACACTTTAACCAGAACTTATTTTCGGGATGAATTAACATCCACGCCTGGCAAACATCACAAATTGGATTTTGATCATTACTCATGTAATTAAGTTGTTATTTGGTAACGTTTTCTATACTTTTTAGATTAACAACTTATTATAGATTAAACTCAACGCAATACTGATAGTCCCTAGTGGGATAATTCTATAAGAAAAAGAGCAGTTCACGCAAAAAGTTCAATCTTTACTACAATCTAGGAGCAAGTTATGGAAACAAAAGTCAAATATTTTCCACTGGGAGCCTTTGCGTTGTATTTCCTTAAGATAAGCCTACAACCTGTTACTTTAACAGAAGCGGCTATTTTATTAATTTTAGGAAGTATTGCTGCATTTTATGAATTTAAATCTACTAATAAAAAAATATTAGATTTAGAATCCCAAGTACTCAATCATCAAAAACTAATAGAAGAAAAATTTAAAGAACTTGATGGAGTTAAATCCCAAGTTGCTGGTATTAAATTAGCTTCTAATTATAAAACTCAAACACCAAATAGATTTTAATCATGGAAAATAATGATCAAGCTTTAATTGAATTGCGTGATTTCTCCGAAGCTCAGCAAAAAGTTATTATACAATTAAATAAAAAGATCCAAAAACTTGAAGCGGATAAAGCTAAGTTAGAAGAAATCATTAATAAATCCCCAGTTCAATTATTTCAAGCTGGTAATATTTCTTTAAATAGTGATATGGCAACAGAAGAAGCTATATGTATTATGCAAATTAAAAGATTAGAAGAAATTAGTTTAGGGCGAGAATTAACTTTGGAAGAAACTCGAAAATTAGAAGCCTTTTCAAAAATATTAACAACATTTAGAAATTTAGAGAAACCTCTTAAAAATAAAGCAGAAGATTTTAAAAGTGAAGAATTATTGAGATTAGTTGAGAATGATGATACAAGAAAATAAAACAGCACCAACTCAAGCGGAAATAAAAGAAACTCTTTGGAGAAGGGGTTTACTTTCTTTTAAATTAGATTCGACACAAAAAGAACTCTATCAACTTTTCTATAACTCACCACATAAAATAATGACTTGGTTACTTTCTAGACGACAAGGTAAAACTTACACCCTTTGTGTATTAGCTTTAGAACAATGTATTAAAAAACCAAATAGTATTGTTAAATTTGTTTCCCCAACTAAAGTGCAGGTTAATAATAACGTAAGACCTATTATCAGACAATTACTAGAGGATTGTCCAAAAGATTTAAAACCGGAATTTAGACACAAAGATTATATATTTTTCTTTCCTAATGGATCAGAAATTCAACTTGCTGGAACAGATTCGGGACACGCTGAGAAATTAAGAGGGGGAGATTCAGATCTTTTCTTTATTGATGAAGCCGGATCGTGTTCCGATTTGGATAATTTAGTTAAAAGTATTCTATTACCAACAACTCTTATAACAAAGGGTAAAGGTGTTCTAGCTTCTACTCCACCTAAAGAAGCTGATCATGAATTTTTAAAATTTATTGAAGAAGCTGAACTACGTGGTAGTTTAATTAAGAAAACAGTCTATGATAACCCGCGTATTACTCCAGAACAATTACAAGAACTTATAGATGAACTCGGTGGATTGAATACCGATGCAGCAAGACGTGAACTTCTGTGTGAAATTATAAAGGATTCCAAAACTTCTGTTATTCCGGAGTTTGATACTAATCTAGAAAAAGAAATAGTAAAAGATTGGCCTAAACCCCCCTTCTTTGATGCATATGAAGGTATGGATACCGGTGGAAAAGATCTAACTGTTGTTCTCTACGGTTATTATGATTTTCGGGCTGGTAAAATTATAGTAGAGGAAGAAACTGTTATAAACTTTCAAGATAAAGATGTTAATATTGAATATTTAGTTAAAGAAATAAATAAAAAAGAAAAACAATTATGGACGAATCCGATTTCTTTGGAATATAAAGAACCATATATAAGGGTTAGTGATATTAGTTATATATTAACCCAGGAAATATATAAACAAAGTTTAAAACTCTTCCCAAAAGAAGAACTCATTAGTTTTCAAGTCGCTAAAAAAGACGACAATGACGCGATGATTAATAATTTACGAATTTTACTAGCAAATCAAAAGATTATTATCCATCCTAGATGTAAAACACTCATAAGACATTTAAAAAATGTAAGATGGGATAATAAGAAAGCTAAATTCGCTCGTAGTGCTGATGATGGTCATTATGATGCTGTGGATGCTTTGAAATATTTAGTTAGAATTATATCTTTTAATAAAAATCCATATCCCTCTCATTATGATTATAATCTTAAAGATTTATTCATAAAAAGTCCGGATAAATTTATAAACAATAATCATCAAATAGAAGTATTTAAGAATATTTTTGGTATTAAAAATAAAAGGAAATATTAATTATGCAAGATCCAGATTTACAAGCTCAGAATAATTCAGGGGACATATACTTCGCCGCTAAACCGGCAAATGATTGTGCTGGAATTCTTCTCGGAAAATCCCAAAGTTTTTTTAATATATTAAGATCAAACGCTTATTTAGAAAAACTCCAGAATATGTGGCGAGCTTACCACGGTGCTTATAGCACGGACGCTTATGTTAATAGCGGTCATCGTGTTAGTTTTACTGGGGAACAAGGGGAATTAGTTCAAATTCCTATTAACCATTTTAGAAATTTAGCCCAACATATCTATGTAATGATCACTTCTAATCGTCCGGTAATGGATGCTAGGTCGATAAATACCGATTATAAATCATACGCCCAAACGCTTTTAGCTAATGGAATTCTCGATTACTACATGAGAGAAAAGAAGTTAGAAGATTGTATTAAAAAGGCTTGCGAATTATCAATAGTTCTTGGTGCCGGATTCGTTAAGATGTCATGGAACGCAACTGCTGGTGATATTTATGATATGGACCCAGATACAAATGAACCGGTTCGAGAAGGTGAATTAGAGTTTACAACTTTAACACCTTTTGATGTTGTTGTTGATGGAACTAAAGAAAATTGGGATAATGACTGGATTTTATGTAGAACATTTAAAAATCGCTACGATTTAATGGCTAAATACCCAGAATTAGCCGATAAAATTAGAGGAATCCCCGCAAAAAGTCAATCGTCTATTTATAGACTTGCTGTATTTTCAAATGATGATACTGATGATATTCCAGTTTATGAATTTTTTCATAGACAAACAGAATCTATGCCCGATGGTAGATATCTTTTATTTTTAGATTCAAATGTTGTTTTATTAGATGCTAAAATGCCTTATAGAGTAATTCCTATTTTTAGAATCGCTCCTTCTGATATTCTCGGAACCCCTTATGGATATTCCCCAATGTTTGATATTTTCCCCATACAAGAAGGTATCAATTCTTTGTATGGAACTATCATGTCTAACCAAAACGCATTTGGTGTACAAAATATTTATGTTCCTCGCGGAGCTGATATCTCAGTTAGCAATCTAGAAGGTGCTTTAAACGTTATTGAAGCAAATGCTAAACCAGAAGCATTGAATTTAACTCAAACACCCGCAGAAGTATTCAAATTTGTTGATATGTTAGTGCAATCCGCTGAAACTATTTCCGGTATTAATAGTGTTGCTCGTGGTAATCCCGAAGCTTCATTGAAATCTGGAACAGCCTTAGCATTAGTTCAATCTCAAGCACTGCAATTTATTTCCGGTCTTCAACAATCATATGTTCGTATGATCGAAGAAGTAGGAACTGCTGTTATTCAGATGTTAAAAGATTTCGCTTCAACTCCTAAAGTAATTGCTCTTGTTGGAAAGAACAATCGTCCTTATCTTAAAGAATTTACTGGTGAAAAGATTTCATCTATCAACCGAGTTGTTGTGGATGTTGGTAACCCTTTAGCTCGAACCATTGCAGGTCGAGTTCAAATGGCCGAACAAATGATGCAGATGAAGATTATCCAAAATCCCAATCAATATTTCCAAGTTATTAACACAGGACGTATTGATAGTATGATGGAAGGAACAATGGATGAACTTCTTTTGATAAAAAAGGAGAATGAGCAACTTTTAGATGGTGAAGATCCTTTAGTTTCTCCATTAGATAAACATAGTGAGCATATTCAAGAGCATAAGTCGGTTTTAGCTGATCCGGATCTTAGAAATGACCCGAATTTAGTTAAAAAGGTCATGGACCATATAGAAGCCCACGTTAATTCATTAAGAACTACCGATCCTTCTCTATTACAAATGATCGGTGAGACCCCTTTACCTCCATTGCAACCAATGAACCCAAATCCTCCTGGTGGTCAACCTAATATGGACCCAAATCAGCCTCAACCACCCCAAGGTGCCCTACAAGGTAGCCCTAATGGTGATATGATGGCTCCTCAACAACCGATGCAAGCTGGTCAAAATATACAAGGACCGGGTGGTGAGAACGCTAATATGCCCCAACCGGCTAAAGTTCCTGCTAGCTTATTAGCAAACCCTGCTATACAACAATCAGCAATGGGAAATGTTAAGTAATTAACAACTTATTATAGTAAGAAAAAAAGGAAAATAAAATGAGCGAACCGATACATTTATATAATAGTCCAATAGTTGGTGGAAATAGCGGAATAAGTGGTGATATGTCTAGTAGTATCACATCTTTACCTACTATTTTAGATGAGACCTGTACTTATAATGTTCAAGCAACTTTTACTGGTTCTCCAGTAGGAGTAATAAAACTCCAAGGATCTAATAATCCTACTTTATTGGGATGGGTTGATATAACCGGACCTGGTAATACTACGGTTGTTGCTGTAACTACTTCCGGAACTTATATGGTTAATGTTGAATTTGCTGGTTATTCGCAAGTTCAATTAGTCTATACAAGAACTAGTGGTTCAGGAACTTTATACGCACAAATTAACGCAAAGAGAAGATAAAAAATGAGTCAATCAAATTTTATAAATATACCAGATAGTAATAGTGGTGGAAGCAGTGGTGTGACCAGTATAAATGGCGCAACTGGTGTAGTTTCTGTTGTTACGGGTACTACTGGCACAGATTTTAATATATTATCATTTGCCGGTACTATTGTATTAAATATACCGAACGCTTCTTCAATAAATAGAGGTCTTTTAATACCAGCGGATTGGACGACTTTTAATAATAAACAGAATTCCTTAACGTTTGGTAACATATCAACATCTACTACAGGAGTGACAGTTGGTAGTGGATCTAACTCGACTGTTGGACCCAACGTAACTATCGATATACAAACCGCCAGTGGATCTCAAACTGGTTTATTAAGTTCAACTGATTGGACAACATTTAATTCTAAACAACCAGCAGGAAGTTATGTTCTTACTACAAGAACTATAAATACTACAGCACCGTTAACTGGTGGTGGAGATCTAAGTGCGGATAGGACATTTGCAATGCCCGTTGCAACTTCTCTAGCTGATGGATTTCTATCCTCTACAGACTGGTCTACGTTTAATAGTAAACAACCCGCCGGTAGTTACATTACATCTTTAACAACAGACATAACCGCTAGTGGACCCGGAGCAGCAGCGGCGACTCTCGCTACTGTAAATGCGAACGTTGGATCTTTCGGTTCTTCTACATCTATTCCGAGTTTTACAGTAAATGCTAAAGGTCTCATTACTGCGGCATCGGGAAATGTTGTTATCGCCCCCGCTGGAACATTGACAGGCACAACTCTCGCTTCTAACGTTGTTTCATCTTCTTTAACTTCAGTAGGAACTCTTACAAGTTTAACTGTATCAGGAACAATAGCAGCTTCAAACTTTTCTGGATCTTCATCTGGAACTAACACTGGCGATATTACTCTTACAGCTTTCGGTTCTACTCCAAACGCAAATGGAGCTTCTCTAACCGGACAAGCATTAAATTTAGAACCAGCTAGTGCTACACGGCCTGGTGGAGTTTCAACAACTACGCAAACTTTGGCCGGTGATAAAACTTTATCTGGAACCACAGACTTACAAGGCACGAGTAATTTAGCTTCAAACGCCGCATCCGTTGCCACTGTTGGTAACGCATCTTCAACTGCGAAACACAGGATTAACGGTGGTATCCAATACACTACTAAAACAATCACTGCGACTACCTATACGGCTGATACTACTACTGCGGATAGGGTTATTTATACTGACTCTACTTCTAATGCGATTACCATTACTCTTCCGCCTCCAACTAACGGTAGGTTTATAACCGTCCAGGATAAAACCGGAAAAGCTGCTACAAATAATATAACAGTAGTAAGGAACTCCACAGAAACCATCAATGGATTAACTCAAATAGTTATAGCGCAAAATTATAATGGGGTTACTTTTATTTCTGATGGAACAAATTGGGTTGCTACATTCTCACCGACTTCTGGGAATGCTCAATTAACCGCAGGTACTACGTACACAACTCCTATTAATATAAATCCACAGACAAGATTTAAATTCACTATTATAGGCGCCGGTGGTGCGGGAGCCGGTGTTCCAACCACTAACAACGCTAAGGGTTCTGGCGGTGGAGCGGGAGGAACGGCGATTGTTTACTTAACGGGACTTGCTGCGAACACGGCCTATACGACAGCCATCGGAGCGGCAGGTACAGGAACAGCTAACGCCGCCGGTGGTAACGGTGGGAATACGACTATCTTGATAAACGCAGTAACTTATACCGCAAGTGGCGGTACAGGAGGACCCTTAGGTCAGAACGTTAACGGCGGTGCCGGTGGGACTACGACTAACGCAACTATCGGACTAACCGGCTCGTCTGGTGGCGGAGTTAATAACGCGGGTAACCAGGCTACAAGTGGCAGGGGCGGAGATTCATTAATGGGAATGGGCGGAGCAAGTGTAGGCTCCTCAACTAACCAGGCGGGAATTATTGCTACTGGTTTTGGTGGTGGTGGTGGCGGAGCCTCTCAAGGGGGAACATCAGCGGGTACATTCGCTGGTGGTAACGGAACCCAAGGCGCAATCTTTGTAGAATGGAATAACTAATGGAAAAAATATGGGCTTTAATTATAGAGGGTCTAGTAGTTAATTGTGTTATTGCTTCCGTTGAAGATTCAAAAGATTCTCAGTACACTTGGGTCGATATTACCGATTTAGATCCAAGACCTTATTCGGGATGGGCTTATGATGGAACAAATTTTACCGCACCCGCTTAGGAAAATATAAATGACTGCTGTAAATAAAATTCCAGGTGTTATCAGAATATTATGAGCATATCAAATACATTTGATTCTTTAAAATCAGAATTAAAAGAAACTTACTCTGATTCTAAAAAGAAAAAAGATAGATTTAAAAGAACTAAATCTTTGATGCAGTCAAAAGGAAAAGCAACAGCAGAACTTAAAGCATCTAAAGATCCAATGAAAGCCCTCAAAGATAAATCATATCTTAATATAAAAAATCTTAAAGGAGTCGCAGTTTAATGTTGAAACGATTTAATAAATTAAATAAACTACTTAATGGTTTTTCTGATGGTGGAGAAATACCGGAAACTAATTTAGTAGATCCATCTCGAGATCAACAATTATATTCTCCCGAACGTCAAGGAACTATTTCCGCTCCACCCGAAGATGAATTCCGCCAAAGACTATTAGGTAAGATTTTAGGTCATGAACCTTCCTCAGAAGAAATGCTTTCAGATAAACAACGAGAAGATGCCGCGGTGTCTGCCGGATCAATGAGTGGTGGTATTAAGAATGTTGGTTCTAAATTTCCCATTGGTGGTATTTTTAGTCACGGAAGAGAAGCTGGATCTAAAATTACATCTTCATCTCCTAATGAAATTGGTATGAAACTTCCTTCTGGCACAGAAATGTCTACTCACCCATCAAATTTAGATCCAAAATCATTATCAATGAAAGATACTAATAAATTCGAACAATTAATAGGTAATTATGTTCCAGAAGGTAATTTTGCTGGTTCAAAAATTAAAAAAATAAGATTTAATCCAGAAACTTCTAAATATGAAGCAACTTTAGCAATTCCTGGTAGCAAAGGTGAATTTGTTACAGATCTAAAGGATATAACAAAAATGCCTATGATTAATAACATGTTGACCGGTGTTAAACGTATAAGGGAATAGCCGTATGATTAGTCATAATTTAGGTGTAGTGCCTTCATACATGATAGTCTCAGTTACAGATAATAATGGAGCACCTTCTGGTAAATTTGAAATAATAGAAGGAACGATGACCTCCACTAATGTTTCAGTAACCGTTACTAATAATGTAAAATATAAAGTATTAGTTTCAACATAATTTAATAACTTATAACAAAATCTATCCCAATTAAGGGACGATTAAACCATTCCATCCTTCATAAGACAGAGGACGAATAAGGAGATAATATGTCAGACGAATCCATACCTTCCGTTCAGGAAGCAATATCAGAACCATCAGAATCTGCCGAACAAGCTGTAGATTCTACCAGTCAAGAAAATGGCGAACAAGCAGTAGCAGCGGAAGCTGTGGCAACTCTTAATGATCCATCAGCTTCTAAAGTTGAGAAAAAAGCAGCTCAGAAGATGTTAAAAAAACTTACCCTTAAAATTGATGGTGAGGAATATGAGGAAAATCTTCCTTTTGAAATTCCCGACACCGCAGAAGCTCGTGATTATATGCGCCGAGAACTTCAAATGGGTAAAATGGGTCAAAAACGCGCTCAAGAGAAATCCCAAATTGAGAAGGAAGTAGTTAAATTTATTGAGGATTTAAGAAAAGATCCCCGTAAAGCTCTTTCTGATCCAGCAATTGGTTTAGATTTAAAACAATTAGCAACTCAAATAATTGAAGAAGAAATTGAGAATTCTAAAAAATCTCCAGCTCAACTTGAAAAAGAAAAGCTTATGAGCGAATTGCAAGCTCTTAAAGATGAACGAGAGAAAGAGAAAACAAATTCTCAACAAAAAGAAATGGAAAGACTTAAAGAAGAAGCTTATGAAAGATATGATATTTTAATGACTCAAACTCTTGAAAAGTCCGATCTTCCTAAATCACCCTATGTTATTAAAAAGATGGCTGATTATATGCTCTTAGGGCTTCAAAATGGTAAAGATATTACCCCAGAAGATGTATTACCTTTAGTTCGAGAAGAAATTCAAGAAGATCTAAAACAGATGTTTGCTGTTATGCCCGATGAAGTTGTTGAAAAACTTATCGGTAAAGATAAACTCGATAGTCTTAGAAAAAAGAATATCCAAAGAGCCAAACAAGCCCCTGCTGCTTTAAAAGCCGGTGCTAAAACTTCGGATACTGGTCGAGTTAAAGTTGAAGCAAAAGATATTAAAGATAAGCAAACTTTCAAAGACTTTTTTAAAATGTAAGTGATTTCAAGTAGTTATAATTTTCAACTAATCGAAATCGATGCTGTTAACAACTTATTATAGGATTTAAACGTCTAAAAATCTACCTTAAGACTTCTTATCACCTGGAATACAGAGTAGGAATATCCGCTGGACAGAATATTAAACGCTTATATGAATATAATGATTGTTGTGATCATTAGAAATGTGTAAACAAAAATTTTAATATAGGAGAAAAAAATATGTCAGTAGGATTTTATCCGAAAAACAACCTGGCTATGGACCAAGCTAATAAAGTTCAAGAACTTAGCATTAGCGGAAGTGATAGCACGGTATTTCAAATTTCAGGCGGTAATCTTTATGTAAGGGTTTTGGAACCCATCTCAAAGATTTACTTAGCTTCAGTTAAAGTTGATAGCTCTAACTTAGTTACTCAATTCGATCAAGCAAGCCTCAGTATCGTGGATTCAACCGCGTTGACTGCTGGTGGAGATTCTGGTGCAATTAAAATCACAGGTCTCGCTGCTTTGGCTTCGGGTGATTGTCTAATTGTTAAGTATCAAGTTCAAGACTAATAATAATCTTTAAGGAGAATAGAAAATGGCAACTGCAAATACATTCGGTACGCCGAATAACTCAGTGGGAACACTGAATGGTTTCTTCAAAGAAACTTACGCCGATAAATTAGGCGAATTGATTCCTGATGGAGTCAAACTTTTAAACAAAATTAAATTTATGGCTAAAGATAAACAACCTGGTAATTTATATCACCAGCCTGTTATCCTTGGTTTAGAGCATGGTGTTACATTCGCTGCTTCTGACGAAGACGCTTTTAACCTCAACGCTCCTGTAGCTGGTCAAGTAAAAGACGCTCAAGTTCGCGGTAACCCCGTTGTACTTCGTTCTTTGCTCGGTTATGCTGCCGCTTCTCGTGCTGCTCTTGGCGGACAGAAAGCTTTCATGGATGCTACCAAATTTTTGGTTGCTAACATGTTGCGATCTATGGCTAAGAAACTCGAAATTGAAATGATCTATGGTCAAATGGGTTATGCTACTGTCGGTTCTACCGCTGTAAACGTAATCACCATTACCACTTCTGAATGGGCTCCAGGTATCTGGGCTGGTGCAGAAGGAATGCCAATCGAAATTAGAAATGCCGCTGGTACAATCAGCCGTGGTGTTGCTAGTGTAACTGCTGTTGACATGACTGCTAGAACAATTACAGTTGATTCACTTCCTGTTGGAACTGTTGCAACTGATATTATCTGGCACAAAGGTGCATACGGTAACGAATTTCCTGGTATTCACTTTATTTTGACAGTAAGTACTGGTATTTTGTTCAACATTAACGTTGCTCAATACAATCTTTTCCGTGGCAATAGCTACGATGCTCAATCTGGCGCACTCAGCTTTACAAAGTTGAATAACGCTACATCAAGAGCAGTAGAAAAAGGTTTGGACGGAGCAGTTCTCGCGTTGGTTAATCCTCGCGCATGGGCTAACATGTTGTCCGATCAAGCTGCTTTAAGAAAGTATGATCAATCATACAGCCCTTCAAAAGCTGAAAATGGAATGAGCGCAATCAAGTTTCACTCTCAAAATGGTGAAATCGAAATTGAACCTTCTATTTATGTTAAAGAAGGCTACTCTTATGTTCTTTCTATGGAAGAATGGTCAAGAGTTGGTTCAACTGACATGACCTTTAAACGTCCTGGTCAGGGTGAAGAATTTTTCCGCGATCTCGAGAACGCAGCCGCTTATGAACTTCGTCTATATTCCGATCAGGCTTTATTTTGTATGGCCCCCGGTAGAAACACGATTATCATTAACGTTGTAAACTCCAACTAAGTTATTGAAAGGGTTGAAGAAATTTAACCCTTTCTTTTTATATTTCAATCTCTAAATAACTCTTGACAAATTAGTAGAAAGTTGATATATTTAAAGTATGAAAATTTGTACAATTTGTAATCTCGAAAAAACTATTGATCAATTTCCGAATCTTGTCAGATCTCCAGATGGTAAATATCCTCAATGTAAACTATGTAAGAGTAACATTGATAAACAATACTATAAAAGAAAAGCGGAAAAAGTCAAATCCAATGCTAATAAGTATTATAAATCAAAAAAAGATATTATATTAAATAAACGTAAAAATAATGATCATTATAAGATATATAATAAACAATATAAACAATTACATAAAGAACAATTAAAAGAATACAATAGAACATACAAGCAACAATATAAACCAATCAGAAATGAAAAACGTAGAAATAGACTTAAAAAGGATCAAATATGAAAAAACTTGGAATTCTATTCCTTATCCCAAAAGAGGGATAAACTGATAATATCCTTGTAATGGGATATTACTCCTCATAAATTATTATATTCTTAAAATCAATTCTATAAAATTTCGTTAATATACTATCCAGCTCATTCGATGCTATCATTTGATACGCTGGTGTAAGTGTTGAAATATCCAGAAGTCTTTTCTTTGACCATGCTAACTGTATCTTTAAAAATTCTTTATAGGGTTCTTTTATACAGCTAATATCATCTCTAAATTTATCAGCTTTTGAAATATAAGTAAACATTCAAATTCTTTTCTTCTCTTTACCGCGTTTAATTTTAAATTTACCCACTATTCGCTCTATTTGTCTATATGAACAATTTAATATTTTTGAAATAGATTCAATTGTATATCCAGCTTGTCTAAAAAATACAACCCTTTCATAATCTATCTTTCTATTTCCCATTTATAGTCGAATTCCCAAAAACACACTAACGGTAGAATCGGTATAAATTCCACCACCAATAGATAAATCATATTTCTTCTCTGGAATAGTCTGTAATGTAATTCCCGGAACCAATTGAACTCTATTATCAACATCTAATGAACCAGTGGTAGTTGTAAAACTGGTTGTTTTATGTTTCTTAGCTGGTGTTGATAATGTTGAAGTTGATGTCGAACCTTGGGCATCAAACCCGTTAGCCCCATATTTTGCTGTAACACTAAGTAGTACATCACCACTAGCAGCAAATGAACTTAATAAAATTAATATGAATATTTTCATAATTCCATTCCCAAACTTATAGTTTGATTAATAACAACCGGTGTTATAATAGTATTTAACTTTACATATTTATTTTCATCAAAAGTAAGTAATTTCATAGACAAATCCGCACCAATTATTGGAACTATCCCAAATCCAAATGAAAAGGGTTTGATCCCTTTAGCTATAAACTTACTATCATCCTGATTATAAAATCCGACTATTGGTCCCAATCTAAATACGGATAATTTCCAAGTATACGAAACCGTTGAACCGAACATAAATTCACCAATGGAATTCTCACCAACAAACATTCTATATGTATAATGATCTGAAGATAATCCAAATCCCAGTAATCCCGTATAAATCAATTTACCACTATCGCCAATTTTATTTGCAAATAATTCAGATACTTCATCGTGATTTATCAAATGATATGTTAAACCGCCGAATGTCGCCTCGATTGATTCCGCTTTGGCTTGTAATGAGAATAATAGAATAAAAGTTAATAGATATTTCATAATCTAACTCCGGTGCTAACTAACATGAAATCTCGGCCTTTATTTGGTAATTGTATCCCGGCATTACTAAAATGCTTCCATTGAAATCCGAGGAATCTACCTAATGCATCCTGAATACCAATCCCAATTTCTTCGGTAAATTCAAAATTAGTAGATAACATAGAATCAGTTTGGCTTATTAAACTAACCCCGAAGAAGTTCTCAGCATAGAATATACCAGGTTCCACTTTAATACCTATACTATAAGCTCCAAAACTGGCTCCAGACCGTTTTAAAACCGGTTTAGGGTCAAACCATCCACCCGCTGCTAATTTATGCTTTAAAAGGCTTCCTAAACTGTTTTGGATCTCAACGGATACGAATTTAACCTCAGATGGTTCTTGTTGTTCAGGAACTCCAAAACCTAAACCATATTTAATGCCTAATTCATATGCATTAGATTTAGAAGCCATAAGAAAAATTATTAATATAAACAATCCTACTACAGCCCCCAGCAAAAAACTTATATCATCCTCGGCTTTTTTTAATCGTATTTCAGTGGAATTCGGTTTGGTCTTTTTCAAGATATTTCTCCGATATAAGTTTAAGTAACTTTCTTCCTATAGTACTTTCTTGTTCCAAAAGAGGTTTAATAACAATACCTTCTATTACTTTTTGAGCAGGAACTAATACAGAATCACCTTTAGTTAACTCTTTAGCTTTATCAATATTAAAAGGACCGCGATATAATTCTGGAGCCACTTCAAATCCTCGCTCTTTAGCGATATCTGCGAATATTTGAGCATCGGCATATTTAGCATCCGTACCATTTTGATACTTAAGATCAAATACTAACAGCTTATGTTCGCCATTTTTACAGCCGTAATTATATCCACCCTGGATTCCATCTCCATAGAGTTCTCCGTACCAGATTTCACCATGTTCAACTTTATCTTTAGCATTATATTTCGCTAATACTGCTCCATAAACATCGGTTCCATAATAACCAGTTTGTTTATTAAACTTCTGTTGATATTGAACATTATTGGAACCATAAACCCATTCCCATTGCGGAGTAAGTTTTAAGAATTTAAGTAATTTTCTCCATGGATTATTAGCAACATACGGAACATAACCAAATCTTATATTAGAACCGTGGATCTTCTCGGTGATGGAAACCATTTCTCCTTCTGTAAAGAGATCCGGGTACCATTTGAAGTTATCAATTCCTCCATATTTATGAAAGAAGGGATTCTCATTCTTTTTATCACGTTTCTTAACTGTTCCAGTTTGGTAATGAGCTTGAGGTGGTTCATATTTGGTTATACCAAGAACCTTTTGATAATCAGCTTCCAATTCTATGGTAGGCAATTCAGCATCTTCAGGATTTACAAGCATTCCTTGGGAATATTCTCCTCGGATTTTAATTTGTCGAACTCTATGTTTATTAAGTTTAATTTTGGAACCCTCGCCAAATAATTTATTTTCTAATTCTTGAGGAATAATTGAATCTGGTGGAATAAAAATAACAGTATCATTAGGTTTATACTGACCCTTTACCACAATAACTTTAAAGCCATACACAACTGCAAATTCTAACGATGTTGCATTATTATGGGGTAATATCTCTTTAATAGTAGTTAAAGGAACTTTATATTCAGATCCTTCTTTTTCTTCAGACACTTTCTGACCTTTCTTTATTATGTTCATCACATAAAGTAGCCCACCAACCACCCTGTCTTAAAATACCAGCCCCCCCGCATATTTCACAAGTTGTTTCAGACTTTGTTTCAGCATCGCTTATCAATTTAGACATTTCGTCAGTTTCACTTGACATATAGAATCTTAATGTCCCAAATTTTTCTTTTACCTGCATTGCGGTCGGTCTTTCCTCTTCTGATTGTTTCTCAATTTCTTTTTCTAATCTATAAGATAAATCATATAATAAACTGAACCAACCGTCACCACACTCAAATCCGACACCATGCCCATAACGACCTTTATATAAATTAGGAAATGTTTCATTTAAAAAATCAGTTAATTCTGTTTTCATTTAGAAATTTCCTTCTGTGCATTGTAAACAAGTAGTATAATAGTCATTGTAACGCCTTATTGAGCTGTTCCGCAAGGTGTTTACGATCTTTTGACCAAATGGGTATAGTTTTAAAATCCTCGGGTTTAAAGGCTTTTAAAGAGGAATTCTTCTTTAATAACTCATTTATGCGTTGCATTATAATACAGGCAAAAATAGGAGGAACTCCTACTTCCATTAACCATTCTATGGTAATTTCTTTCTTTTTCTTAAAAAGCATATAAACAATATTACCACACTTAGAATGAATGTCAAGTATTTTCTTATTTCTTAATAATATCAATAAGTTAATAATGTATTCATTACTGGTCTATTATTATCATAATCATTTAACAACTTATTATAGTAAATGTCTAAACTTTTCTAAGGATTTATTCTTAATGAGCATCTCCATAAATATCCAAGGCACCATAATTGAATTTCCCTCATCTGGGGAGTCACCAAATTGGGCTCCTCCTGTAATAGATTTCGCTCAAGCGGTCGAAGGTGCGTTATCTCAAGTAGTTGGCCCTTTCGATATAGCCCCGCAAATATATACAATGACCTCAAATGCCAATACTAACGTATCGTTACCAAATTTAGCATTCCCGACTTCCAGTGTTCGTGGTGCATTTATCAAATACACAGTTTTTAGGCAAACAAGCACTGATACGGTATCAGAAGCTGGTAATGTTATGGTAGTTTATAATCCCAATGGTCCAGTCAGTAATAAATGGCAAATCACAAGGGATTATGTCGCAAATGCTCAGGTTACTATAACAATAACCGATACCGGTGAAGTTGAATTTTCGAGTACATTATTACCTGGTATTAATCATTCAGGAACTTGGACATACACCGCTCAGGCTTTATTACAAAGTTAATTAGGGAAATTTTTAATGGCAATCAATTATAGACAATTAGTAAATGGATTGAATCTTGTTTCTAAAACATCCACAACTTCCGATAGTTTGGGTGATTTAGAAGTTTTATCTAGTACTAATAAACTCTACTTTCATAACGGAACAGTTAATTCTGAAATTCTTACAGGATCTTCAAGTTCGATACTTACTAATAAACTATTAGACGATTCTACTGTATGGTTTGTTGATACTTCTGATAATACAATCGCATTAAAAGTTAATGCTGCTGGAACTACCGGCACAAGTACAACACTTTTAACTTCCCAAACAGTTAATAGAATTTTAACACTTCCCGATGCTACTGATACATTAGTCGGTTTAGCAACGAGTGATATTCTAACAAATAAAACAATCGATGCAACCACTAATACAATTTCGAATCTCTCTAATTCCAATTTAAACGGAACCGCTGCTATTACTAATGCTAATTTGGCTTTAATGGCGGCTAATACAATTAAAGGTAATAATACAGGATCTCCGTCTACCCCTCTAGATTTAACAGGAACACAAGTAACTGCGGAATTAGATATATTTACATCAGGTTTAAAAGGTTTAGTTCCCGCTTCTGGTGGTGGAACTACAAATTTCTTAAGAGCTGATGGTATATTTGCCGCACCGCCTGATGTTGGTGTTACAACTGTTGGTGCTTTAGATAGCCAAACTGTTAATGCTAATGGTTTAGCGATTACTGGAGCAACAATTGCTGCTCAAAGTGCTGATGCTACTCATCCCGGAATGGTTAATATAACAACCCAAACATTTGCCGGAGCTAAAACGTTTTCAACGAGTATAAAAACTCCGTTAATTAGTGATAATGGCGCAGGTTTAACTTTATCACCAACTGCTGGACAAAATTTAACATTAGCGACTAGCGCCGGTGGTAGAATTAGAATTCAAAGCCCGTCAGGTTTAGATATTCAACAACAAACAACTCCAGCGGCTTCTGTTGCTGGTTACAATTCTCTATATTTCAAATCAAATGATCAATTGTATTCAATGAACTCTGCTGGTCAAGAACGACCTGTAGGTTCTGGTGGTGGATTAGGAATTAACTTCTTAACTCTCGATACATCTTTCCAACCAACATTACCAGATAATTCAAATTTTGAAGCTTCTGTTGGTAATTGGGTAACATATAATAATACAGGAACTTTAGCACAAAGTTTAACAAATAATAGCACAGTTAATACTGTAGACCCCGCAAGATGGTTTGGTCAAAGTTTTATCGCAACAGCATCGGCTTCAGTAAATACCGTATTATTTAAGTTATCTAAAAGTGGTACTATAAGTGGAAATATATTCTGTGAAATTTATAGCGATTCTGCTGGTAGTCCCGGTACAGTAATTGGAACTTCCGATGCATATGATTCTTCTACTCTTACTGGAACGGCAACAGTAACTACCTTCACATTCTCAACACCTCCAGCATTAACAAATGGTACTACTTATTATGCAGTTATTAATGTAACTAGTGTTACCTTAAGTCCCGGAAATGCGATATTAGTATCTATAGATAGTACAAATCCATATGCTAGTGGTAGTGAATTTGTTACATTAAATAGTGGTGCATCATGGACATCAGTCCCAGCCAATGATTTATATTTTGATATTGAATCAACTTCGCTTTCATTAACATTAACCGGCGGAACAGCATCTATTGTGATGTCCCAAACTACTACTGTTGGGGAAGTTCTTGATGGATCTGCTTCATTAAAAGTAGTAAAAACTGCGGTTAATTCGCAAAATCAGGGTATTTCTTCTACAGCAAATGTTCCACTTGGATATCGTGGTCAAATTATATCAATTCAATTTCCATTTAAAGTGATTTCCGGTTCATTAGTTAGTGGAGATCTCGGATTCTATATTTATGATATAACAAATTCGCAATTAATTACCCCCACAAATAATTCAGTATCTTCTGGTTTAATGAAAATGACTTTCGCTATGCCAGCAAATACAACCCAAATTAGAGCTGGTATAAATTTTGATACTACTTCAACTTCGATAGTAACTTACACAATAGATGATATTGTGATTGGGCCTCAAGAAGTTGTATTCGGTCCTTCAATGACTGACTGGAATTCAAATTTAAGTTTTGCATATACAGGCTTAGGTACGGTCACAAATAATAATGTAAACTATAGAATTGTTGGAGACACCTTAGTAGTTAGAGGAGCTTCTACAGTAGGAACCAGTTCAGCGACTACAGCCTCAATTTTATTGCCTTCGGGTTATGTAATAGATTCGTCTAAATTACCAGCCAATGCATCTGGAACGCTGGTAGGATATGCTGAAAATATAAATACAGCAACTAATGGCGTATACGGCGGCTTTATAGGTTTAATGTTATTTTATGATGGTTCAATAACGGATAGAATATTCTTTGCTGCTAGCTCCAATACTAATTTTGTAAAAGATAACGGTTCTACTATTTTTAATAGTGGTAATAATTTTAGTTTTGAATTTTCTTTACCAATTTTAGGTTTATCAACAAACGTTGTTCAACAAAATGCTTCAACGTTTAGTATTAGTAATTATCTCGCTAATGGAACAAGAGTTACGGGTTCAGCACCAAATCAATTGGGTCAATATAGATCTTATTTAAGAATTGCTAATACACAAACGTATACTGAAACTAACGGCACCCCCGCTGATGCTCCATCTATTACCAACGGTATACGTATTTATACTTCGGGAACTTATGTTGGGGGGGATGCTTCTAATAATCCTTCCAGATATGAAATTTTTGTTGGAAAGGGATTAACTACCTTACCTGAATTTTATCAAACAACAGGTAGAACTGGATTTATTAGCACAGATTGTATTTTATCTACATCAAGCTCTACTGGTTTAGTAAGAAATTATGATCCAACTACTGGTATATTTAGTATAAATCAAAATGTTTTTGGTGGGGCAACTAATTTATATAACGGTTTAGATATTACTCAAGCTACAGGTTATACTGATAGTTATTTCGATGTGAAAGTTTCGGAAGCGGTGGTTCCTGTTCAATTAAATTCGACTGTTGCTGCTAGTTATTATTTAAGTACTACTACGACATTTAATAACGTAATAATGGATTTTGATACACAAATATATGATACAAACTCATCAGTTACAACCGGGGCTTCATGGAAATTTACAGCTCCTGTGGATGGATTTTATAATATTGGCGGTTCTATAGCAACTGCTGGTGCTGCAAATATACACGTGAATAAAAACGGTTCACCATTTTGTACATTCACAACAACTAGCGGTGGTGGTAATTCGCAATCGGGTAATATAACATTGAAATTATTTACTAGTGATTATATTTCATTAGTTTGTGAAGCAAATACAACAACAACTGGTGGTAGTTTATCAACAACCGGTGTATCGCAAATTCAAATTCAATTGTTGGGAAGATAAGAAATGCCTTATAAATCTGACCAACAACGCAAATTCTTCCATAGTCCCGGTGCTAAAAAAGCAGGAATTAAAGAATCGACTGTTAAAGAATTTGATAAAGCTTCAAAAGGTAAAAAATTACCAAAGTTTTCTAGAATTAAAAATATGTTAAAAAAGGAAAAATAAAATGTCATTAAGTCAAGCGGTAAAAGATATGATTTTAGGTCTTATGGGTGGAGAACCCGAAAGACAAGCTGAAGTTGTTGATGGTTTAAATAGCGGTTCAAGTGCAATACAACCCGATGGATCAATTCCATTTTCTGCTAATCAAAGCATGGGTAATTATAAATTAACCAATTTAGCAGATCCGACTTCAGCTCAAGATGCAGCAACTAGAGCTTACGTTTTAGCAAATGCTGGTAGCGGTGGTGCTAATACTGCACTTTCTAACTTAGCCAGCACCAGTTTAAACACATTTTTAACTTTTGATACAGGAGTTCCTGGAGCAATTAGAACACGAGTCGGCCTTCCCGATTCTCAATCAATGAGTGTTAGATCAGGAAATGCTAATTCTGGAATTTCAGGTGACTCTACTCTTTCTACCGGATTAGGCTCCACATTAACAGGGTCTACGTTAATATTAACAGGTAACGCATCAGGAGGTGATTCTGGCGGAATTACTCTACAACCAGGCACAGCTACTGGAACGCGTGGTAAAATAAAAATTGTTGATGGTTCAGAAGGAACCGCTGGAGATATTTGGACTTCAACTGATACTTTAGGGAATGGTTCATGGGTAACACCAACTGGAGGATCTGCTCCAACATCAAGAATAACTTTAGATACATTTAATGGGTTTGGATCTACTAATACAGCTCAAATGATATTTACTAACATCACAGATAACAGCGGCGGAGCGGACCTGACTTATGCAACGGCGGCAACAGGGGACACAATCACCGTTAATACTACGGGTATGTATTCTATTGTAATGAATACATCGAGTGCGGGTGCGGATGATTGTGGATATGGGATATTAATAAACGCCAGTGCTGCTGAAATGCAGACCTTTCCGTTCTTAGCAATTCCCACACATAGACTTGCTTATGGATATATTCCAGTAAGCGCCGCTACTATTTTAAGTTGTAGTGGAACTCAATATTTAACCGCCGGTGATGTGGTGACATTTTGTCAATTTTCTAATACCGTAGCGAATCCTGTGGCTTCTTCATATGTGCAAGTCACTATAACAAGGGTTAATTAAATGAATTTTAAAAGTTTAAAACAAAAGGGATATTTATTTGCGTCTTTAGCTGATAAGAAAAAGGGTTTAAATCCCATGGAAGAAAAATCCAAGGCTAAATCGATTGATTTAAAACAACCCCAAGCACCAATGAAAACAAGTCCAATTCCTAAAATAACAAAACTAGAGAATCCAACAGCAATACCAGCTTTACCGGGTTTACCAAAACTAGCTAAATTTACTAAAATGAAGAAATTTTATAAATAAGGATTAAATATGTCAAATACAACAAAAGCACCATCGGATTTAGATTACAGTCAAACACTTCAAGGTGCATATAATGATGTTAATAGCACAATTTCTACTGATGGTTTTTTAGTTGGAAAAGTTGGACGTAAAATTATATTATCAATTTCAACTACTTCTGTAGCAAATGATACAGAAACTTATACATTTAGTGAAAGTGGAACTAATTTATACGCTTTAAAGATAATCTACACATCAGGAACTAGAGATTTAATGATTTCATCAGAAAGAATATCATAAAATGGGATTAAAATTTAACCCTCTTATTAATAGCGGTTTAGATATGACGGGATCTTCCGGCGGAGGTGGTGGTGTTGCTAACGTAACCGCATCTAGCCCATTATCTAGTACAGGTGGAGCTTCGCCTGATATCTCATTAGATCTATTCCCAACGAATACATTCGCCGGATTTGATAGTGCCGGAGTTCTTGAATCAGTTCCCGGATTTAACATTGATACAACTACTGGTGGAATGAATGAGAATATAACAACTCAACCAAATGGTGGAAGTGGGTTTACTTTAAACAACACAAATCTATCATTTGATCCATTGCAGAATTCCCCTAATGAGAATTGGAATATTTATAATATACAGGCACAATTCGATATTAATAATTCTGGTTTTTCTCAAGGAACTAATGGAAATTCCGCTCAATTATTAAACTTAGGATTTACACACCAAGGAACTGGGGATATTGGAGCACTTCAATATCTCACAATGAGTTCAAATATTGGCAACGGAACAGATCCAATCACAGTTAAAGGTGTTAGTTTTTGTTTTGGATTTGGCAACATTAACGCTAATGTTACTCTTGATGGATCATTGCAGGGTTACGGATTTCAACCAAATATCAACGCCGCGGCAGTTGGAACTAGTAATTTCTCAGTTAATGCCTTTTATGATTTTCCCAATATTAATATTCCCGTGAATGGATATACTTCTTTTAATTCGGGGCCTACTCTTTTTGATATCACAAATAATCATAACTATACCGGTATTAATTTAAATCCAACAATAACAACGTTAACTGGAAATGCGGGAGTTAGCGGTTTTGGTATGAGTGGGAATATCACAACAATGAGCGCTACTGGTTCATTCCAAGGTTCTGTTATTAATCCAAATATTACTACTTCTCATGGAAATATAACAGGGTTTGGTTTTAGTCCCACTATTACGGGTGGAGATGCGAATTTAACGGGATTACAGATTAGTCCTAGTGGTGGAGCAACATTAAACGATCCAACAGGTATTAGCGTTAATATGAGTGGAATTATATCTAATAATCCACAAGGTATTGTTGGAATAAATTCCGATTCAAGAGTACAAATTAGTGGAACTACATCTTTAACTTCGGGTGAAGGATTTCAAATTGGTAGCCGATTAGCTCATTTATTTCATAATACTTCAGGAAGTCCTGTTACTGGTACCGATTCAATTGGTGTAAATATAGCCGGTGATATATGGATGGAAGATGATGTAGCTGATGGTCCAACTTCCGGAATAGTAGGTATTACAACTATCTCAGCGGCTCCTCAAGTAGCAGTTTCGCCCGGAAAAACTGTAGATACAATTAATTCTGTATTATTCGGAGTTTCTTTACCAGATCCAGGATCGCCAACTGGTGGTACTGTTACTAATTTATCGATGGCTAAAATCATACCCCCTTTAGCTGCTGGTGGAACTTTAAATATAACTAATTTAAATGCTATAAAAATAGAAGATGGTTTTGCTGCTGCGGCAACAAACGCTTGGGCACTTAATATATTAGATCCCTTAGCTATGTCCCATTTTGAGGGTAACGTTGATTTAGGATCTTTAACTTTAAATGGTTCAACAAGTGGTACTTTAAATATTTCAGCCGATCCTGTTACAACAACATATTCATTAATAATGCCTCCAGCTCAAGGTGCTTCTGGTGAAACATTGCAAAATGATGGTTCGGGTAATTTATCCTGGGCCGCAGGAGGATCTGGTGCTAGGGCATGGTCCGGAGCCCATATAGGAGGAGCATCTACTATTCAGTGGTATACAACGAGTGCCGCTCTTGTAGATCCATTAAATTTTGATTCAAGTGTCGCTCTAACTGAAAAAATCAATGTTAATTTCGGAACGGTTAACGGTTATGGTGCGGATAGTGGATCTTCTGCATTACCCGGAATTATATTTACTCCAGATTCTGCCGGAACTTACTTTGTTAAAGTGTCTGGAACCATGTATAATGATAACGGTGGGGGCGTGATATTACAGTTGTGGGACGGAACAAATATTATTGATGGTAGTCCGATGGCATCTCAAGTGGATCAACATGCATATAATTCTCCAGTAACTATGTCCGGATTGGTTAGTGCGCCGAATACATCTCCAATAACTATTAGTATACAGATTGCAAAATCTGGAGCAGGTACATCTTGCTTAATTAAAAATACAGAAAATACCGTAGCTTTAGAATGGACTATTTACAAATTATAAGGTTTAAGAAATGAAATACGTGAGAATTATTAATGGGGTAGTGGATAAAATAGAACAAACTGAGGATCAATTATTCGTATTTTCTTATAAAAAAGCATTTTCTTTATGGATTAGAGTCGATCAATTAGAGATAGTTCCGCAAATGGGATGGAAATATGTCAAAGAAACTGGATTTTCTGAGTAAAACCACATTTAACAACTTATTATAGGTAAAAATGGCAAAAAACACAGATTTCACAATGTTAGATACGAACCAGATCATTAATAGGAAATTTGATCCTATGAATGATGCTGATCGGGTGTATCTTGTTGGCGGGGCTGATTTGAATATTTCAATTAATGAGGATAAATTAGTTAATGCTATTAAGGATGGGTTAAGTTTAATTAAGTTTGAAAAAGTCCAGGAAACAGTACCCACAGTACCGTTATATAGAGAAATTCAAACTCCTCAAATAGAATATAGAACATTAGAAGTTCCAACAATTATTAAAGAAATAGAATATAGAACTATAGAGATTCCCGTTATTACTGAAAGAATTGTCACCATTGAAAAACCCATTGTAATAAAAGAAATAGAAATTAAAGAAATTATAAGAGAAAGACATTATCCAACAATATTAAAAGTGTGTGCGGTTATACAAGCCATTGCTGTGATCGCTATATTAATTATAAATTTACTTAAAAAGTAAAAAGGAGAAAAAAATGGCGTATTTAATCATGGTAGTGAACTTACCCAATAGTTCAATTGCTGACATCAATAGCGAGTCGCAATTACCCACAAAAGTAGAAGAATCACTTCAAGGTGCTATTCAAATTTTAATTGATATTCAAGCTGGATGTAAACCAGGAAGTGTTCAATTAACTTCTAGAGATAGCACAGTAGCTGTATCTACAAGTGGTTCCGGTTCTAAACAAAATACTTACAGTCACTTATAAGAGGTATCTATGCACAATAAAATGATGAAAATGTTAGGAAAGAAGAGAGATCTTTCTGAACATGAAAAAACTGCAAAAATGGATGTCATGAAGGAAATGCGTAATGAAGCATCTAATGCTATGCATGGAAAACTTGATGGTCTGAAAAAAGTATCAGTAATGTCTGATAGCGAAAAAGGTCTTAAAGAGGGTCTTGATAAAGCTAAAAGTCTGATGTCTGGTGGTGGTAAAGTTTCTGATCAAGAAATGGACAACATGAGAGAAAAAGCGGAAGATGATCAGTCTAATTCTTTTGGACCAGAAGACAGTGAAGAAGCTCCAGATGATTTAGAAGCTCATGCAGAAGAATCAAAAGAATCTCCTGAACATGAATTAAGCGAATCATCTGAAGAAGAAGCTAAAGAACATGAGGATATGAATCCTGATGAGCTTGATGAAGAAATTGCTAAACTTCAAGAAATGAAGAAGCAAAAATTAGCCGATGGTGGACCAGTTTTAGATCCTCGTGGTATTGAATCATTAGCTCAGGCTTTTGGTAAGAAAAAGTAATTTATTATATTAATAATTGCTTTTAATCAATTAATAAGGATATAATAATGAGTTCTAAGCCATATTATACTAGTGATGATTTAATAGCTTCCGTTAAAAGGAAAATTATGTTTCCTATTAGCCAAGCTACGTTCACTCAAAATGAAATTCTGGACTTTGCGAATGAAGAGATGTTCTTATCTCAGGTTCCAAGTGTGCTTCAATTTCATCAGGAATACTTTACTTCGTATAAAACAATACCTTTGCGATCTAATGTAAGTCGTTATTCTATACCAGAACGTGCAACTGGTATGAAACTTCGTGACTTATTTTATCAGGATACTAATGGTAATTTATACGATATGACTCGTGTTGACGAAAGTAACCGCGCTTATTTCCAAGCCAATATCGGTTCCAATCAAGGTCCGTATAGTTACTTTGTGCAAGGTAATGATATTATTATTGCTCCAGGAGTTGCTCAATCTCCAAGCGGTAATCTAGTATTTGTATTTTTCTTACGACCGAATCAACTAGTTAAAAATGGAAGATCTGCGATAGTTTCTGGTTTTAGCCAAAGTATCGAAATTAATAATAGTCTTATATTAGCATTAGACACTGTAACTGTTGGTGAAGATATTTTTACCGCTGTAAACACTTTAGGTGGAACAATCACAGCGATTACAGCTTACTCAACAACCGAAACCCAAATAACATCAATTAATCATCAATTAAGTTCAAATCAATTCGTTACCATATCAGGAAGTGATTCAAATCCTTCAATAAATGGGACTTTTGCTATTCAAGTATTGGATAATGATAACTTTTTAATTCAAAAACAAATCTCCATCGCTGGTACTACCGGAACATTCATATGTCCAAATCAATTTCTTATTGGGGTTTCTAATGTCGCAACCGCTTCAAATTTAGTGAGTGCGGTTAATACCGTAGTAGTTCCTAATATTTTAGGAGCAGTACTATCTTCTAGTACAGCAGTTATATCCTTTGTTGATATTTATACAAAAATCACAACTTCCAATACCACGGGATTTCTTATTCCGCAAGAATTATTAACAGTTAATTTTGAAAGTTTATCAAGTACATATTTAGATCAAGAAACAAATATAATCGAACCTTTATTCGAGAATGGCACATTAATAGATTTATTACAAACTAATCCAGGGCATAAAACTTATACTTATGATGTAAAAATTCCAACTAACGGTATATCCGGTAATAGTATAATTTTCTTACGTGACCAATTAGTAGTTCCAACATATTCAAATTTAAGCAGCACTAATACAGGTTCTTCGAGTTCGATAGCTTATGAATTGCCTTCAATGGTAATAGGTGATTATATTTGTTTAGCAAATGAAGCAATCATCCCGCAAATTCCGCCTGATTTACATAATGGACTTGCAGAAAGAACCGCTGCTAGAATTTTAGCGGCTATTGGTGATCAAGCCGGATTACAAGCTTCTATGACTAAAATCGCAGAGATCGATCAAAAGCAGGGTAATTTGTTAGATAATAGAGTAGAATCAAGCCCAATTAAAATTCTAAATCGATACTCCAATCTTAGAATGGGTAAACTTGGAAGAAATAGAAGGTTTTAAACTATGCCTTCAAATATTCTTTTAAAAGCAGTCGGTTTAAATACACAACCAAATCAATTAGATCTTCCTCCTGGTTCTTTAACCCAAGCATCCAATGTTATAATTAAACGTGATAATGTTATAGAATCTAGACGTGGATATAAACTCTATGGTGATTCCATGGGTTCATCTTCCGACCGCGCTAAACAATTAATGACATACAAAGATAGAATACTACGTCATTTTTCTAATCAATTAGAATTTGATACTGGTACGTTTGATTCACAAGGTCAAGCTATATTTCAACCGTTCTGTGGTAGTTATTTAGAACCGGAAACCGGTCGAAGAATTCGTTTCATTGAATCTAATAGTAATTTTTATTTTACAACTTCCGAAGGTATAAAAAAGATCTCAGCTAAAACAGCATCAGATCTTACTACCGCATGTCCTTATATCACCCAAGCTGGTGGTATTAAAGCTTTGGATGTTACCGCTAGATTAAATGTTGTATTAGGTAGTCAAACAGGTTTCTTGCCTCAAGATTCCGCAGTTGCTTATAGAGTGGTTTGGGGTTCAAGAGATTTAAATAATAATTTAATTTTAGGTGCTCCAAGTCAAAGAGCGGAAGTCTATAACCCTCTCGGCAATTTAATCCTTCAAGATTTCATGAGATTATTAGAAGCATTGGATAATGTTTCTGATTCAACTCCCGTTAGTTTAATCTCAGATGGTAATTATGTTGATACTTTAAAACTCCCAATTACTTCTTCTGCAACAGAAGTTAGAACCAATTTAATAGCATTGACTGATAAATTAGATACAGATATTCTATATGCCGATCAAGTTGTGGTAGCTCCTTTACAAATATCAACCGCTGTAATTTCAACCGGGGTTTGCACTATTACATTTTCATCTGGAGACCCAACCGATTATTTAATTAGCGGTAGTCAGATTCTTTTGGCTGGATTTACTCCAGCAACTGGAACTTTAAATGGACCTCAAACGGTTTCGACTGTTACAACTACAACATTAACATTTAATACTACAGCAACTGGTGCAGTAACCACGTTAACTGCTACTATTAATAGTTATGAATATGGGTTTTTAACTCAGCCAACAATTCCTTCAACTCCTGCTACCGATCAAGAATTAGTTGAAATTCAAACATATTTACAGGAAATTATAACCAGACTTCAATCCGAACCAGATACCGGAACTCCGCCAGTAATTACTACTGCATCTCAAACTAATTTTATATCAGTTCTTGATATAACAACAACCGCTACTGTATTTTTGGATATAACAATACCACAAGATGTTACAACTAGTAATTTTTATCAAGTTTATCGATCAGATATCGCACAAGCTACGGGAGTTTCGGTATTAACTGACATATTTCCAAATGATGAATTAAGACTTGTTTATGAAGCATATCCAACTTCTGCCGACATAACCGCTGGTACAATTACTATAGAAGATATTACACCAGATGCTTTTAGAGGTGCAAATCTTTATACAAATCAAACAACAGGTGAAGGTATTCTTCAAGCTAATGATTTACCGCCTTTCGCTTTAGATATAAATCGTTTTAAAAACGTATTATTTTATGCCAATACCAGAACTCGTCAAAGAAAAACTCTTAATCTTCTCGGTGTTGCTAATATGGTAGCTGATTATAATGGCGGTACTACACCAACAATAACAATTTCGGATGGAACTACTACCAATACTTATACATTTGTTACCGGACAGATAGAAGTTACCGATATAACAACAGTTGCTGATGTAGCAGGAAGTTTAAATAACACATATTTTACATTAAATTCAGCCAATGATTATCATATGTATTATATTTGGTTCAATGTTTCAGGAACTGGTACGGACCCTATGATACCAAATCTCACCGGATTAGAAGTTAATATAAATACCGGAGATTCAGCAAATACTGTAGCTAGTAAATTAGCCAATGCTATAACCGTTATAAATGCTAATTTTAATGCAACGGCGTTAACTAACGTTGTTACAGTATCAAATACTGAATACGGATACACAACCGACGCCGCTGATTTTAGTACCGGATTTGGTTTTTCCATTACAACTCAAGGTAGGGGCGAAAATGCTGCGACCAATGAGATTCTATTATCCACTTTAGTAAGTCCAGCACAAGCTGTTGATCAAACCGCTAGAAGTATGGTTCATGTTATAAACAGCAATGCAAGCGAATTAACTTATGCGTTTTATTTATCCGGAGCACAAGATGTTCCTGGTAGAATGTTATTAGAAGATAGAAGTTTATCAGATAACCCATTTTATATAGTAGCAAATAATTCGGTAACTGGTTTATCATTTAATCCGGATTTAAGCCCTGAGGGAACATTTACGAGTATCGCAGTTGGTAATCCAACAGTAATCACAACTTCCGCACCGCATGGTTTAATAAATCTTGATCAAATTATTATAACTAATAGCGATTCAACCCCTTCAGTTAATGGTTTACATGTAATAACATATATTAGTACTACAACTTTTAGTATAAACGTTAACGTAACTATCGCAGGAACCCAAGGGTCATTTAGAAATTCAAACACCGCTATAGTATCCGATAACGAAGCGTTGAAAAATAGAATATATTATTCAAAATATTTACAACCAGAAGCAGTTCCATTAGTTAATACAATAGATGTTGGAGCAAAAGATAAAGCAATTCTTAGAATATTCCCATTAAGAGATAGTTTATTCGTATATAAAGAGGATGGTCTTTTTAGAATTTCTGGTGAAACATCACCTTTCAATTTATCATTATTTGATAGTAGTTGTATTTTACTAGCTCCGGATTCTTTGGATGTTTCTAATAATCTTATCTATGGATGGACAACTCAGGGTATATATTCGACTTCCGAATCTGGAGTAACTAATATTTCAAGAGCCATCGATATTGATATCTTAAAACTAGCAACAGCTCAATATGTTAATTTTAAATCAGCTACTTGGGGTATTGGATATGAATCCGATAACTCGTATACAGTTTATACAGTTCAAAAACAAACAGATATCTATGCGCAAATAGGATTTAGATATAGCACGTTAACTAATAGCTGGACAACTTTTGATAAATCAGACACTTGCGGTGTAATTAACTCCGTTGATGATAGACAATATTTAGGGGCGGGGGATACTAATTTTCTCGAACAAGAGAGAAAGAATTTTGATAGACAAGATTATGCTGATAGAGAAACTATTCAACAATTAATAGTTGGTAATTATTTCGGCATTCAATTAAAATTGGCAAATGTTTCAGAACTTGGTGTGGGGGATGTTGTAACTCAGGAACAATTAGTTACTGTTTACGATTTTAATGCATTACTTAAAAAATTAGATACTGATGTAACTTTAAGTCCACATGATTATTTTTCAACCCAAGAATCTTTTGCCGGGGATGATTTCAGAATCAACCTAGATGATCTATTAACCAAGATTGCTGCTGATCCCGGACGAATTTCTCAACCAGGATTCACTCCAGCCGCTGATTATTTAGCATATCAAAGTATCACGGGATTGGGTTCTATTACAAATATTTCAGCCGGTGACCCAACTATTATAACTTCTGTTGGACATGGATTACAAACAGGTAGAATTATATCCATTAGTGGATCTAATTCATCTCCCAGTATCGATGGAACTTATGCCGTAAATGTTTTAACAGCTAATACATTTAGTATTGCCGCGATAGTTACTGTTGTTGGAACTACAGGTAGTTATAGTGTAGAAAATGAAGACTTTCGAGATATTAATGCATCATATAATGGTATGATCGGTCTTTTAAATAATGATACAGGTGTAGCTTATTCTAACTATGTGGAAATTAATCATAGTACTTTACAAGAGGCTATTATTTTAGCGGTTAATAAAGTAACTAAGAAGATCACATTGAATCATAAATTAGATTTTATTTCAGGACCATTAGTATTTTATCAAACAATTACTTCAGTTGTAACCTGGTCTCCTCAAACAATGGGAGATGCTTTAAGTTTTAAACAATTCCGTGAAGCAACTTTGATATTTGAAGATAAAGCATTTACTAACGCAATTCTAAGTTTCGCAACAGATTTATTACCTGCTTATACCCCAGTTCCTTTTACTGGAACAAGTAATGGAATATTCGGGTTCAATGATTTCGGATTTAACTTCTTTGGAGGCGCATCCCATGCTGCTCCATTTAGAACTTATATTCCAAGAAATGCGCAAAGATGTAGATTTTTAACATGTCAATTTATGCATACTGGTGCTAGAGAAAAATTCTCAATATTTGGACTTTCTTTAACTGGTGAAATTTATAGCGTTAGAGCGTACAGATAATGAAACGATTTAAACGAACTAAAAATATTATGATGCCCAGAAAAGAACTCATTGAAGAACATGAGAAATTAGTTCCTATTCTTAAAGAGCATAATCCGGAAGAATATAAAGAACAAAAAGAAGAACTTCAGGAACTTCGCGGTTATGATGATGGTGGATTAATTGATAATTCAAAACAAGATGCTCTTAGAAAATTAATAGGGGATTCTCCTAAGTTATCAGAAGATGATTTTACTCAACCCGGTCAAATGATACCAAAAGATGCAGGATTTGGTGATTTTCTTAAATATAATGCTGCTCATATAAATCCCGAGGATTTGGCAATGCAAATGGGAACAATGAGTGGTGGTATTAAAAAAATACCGGGTATCCCATTAATTAAAACTGGGGCCAAAGAGTTTTCCGGAGCAGTTAAAAATGCAATGGAATCAAGTCCTATGCATAAACAGAATATTACACCATATGCAGAAAAAGATTATGAAGGATTTAAAACATTTCTAACCCCTGATAATAAAAGCGGATATGCAATAAAACCCGATGGTGAATTAATAAATGTATTCTCTACCGAAAAAGGTAGAGGTAATGATATCGTGAAACACGCAGTACAGCAAGGTGCAACAAAATTAGACGCTTTAAATATCAATAATAAACTAAAAGAACTTTATGGAAAACATGGATTTGAATCATATAAAACTGAAAAGAATTACACACCCGGGGGTCCAGATGTTGATTATATGGCACTTAGAGATAAACATCCAGAATTATTTTCTTCCGCTGATAAAACTCCAATAGTTCCAACCGATCCAAATATACGATTACAAGCCAATGCGCAAGCAAATGCAAAAGAATCAGCTTTAAAAGAATTTACGGAAAAACAACGCCAAGAAAAATTAAATGAATTAACTACACCAAGAGAAATTATTCCAGAACAAGATTTTATCAATGAAGAATTAGAAAGAAAATCATTATCTAATGATTCGAATAAAGGAATGCCCCCAGCTCGTCCGGATATAGCACCTAAAATAAAATCACCAGAAGAACAAGAATTATCCAAAGAAATGATAAAAGATCTATTAAGTAGATTAATAAAGTAAGGTAGGATAATAAAATTAAATTACCATCATTCAGAAGATTATTTACCGCCGACTTCCCCAAAGAGTTTAAAGCTCTTGTTGAAACTTTATCGGTATCATTGAATAATGGTATTGAAGTACTTTATAACGCACTGAATAAAGAAATAACATTACGTGATAATATTAAATGTACCGTAAGGGATATAACAGTAGTTGTTGATGCAAATGGTACTCCTAGACAGAATTCAACATTCCTATTGGATACTTCTGGTAGAGTTGAGGGTTGTATAGTAATTTCAGCACTTAATGTTACTAACTCCAGTGTGTATCCAACTGGTGGTATTTTCTTAAGTTTTACACAAAATACAACTAGTGTAATCATCAATAATATTACAGGCTTACAACCGAATCAAAGTTACTCTCTAAGGATAGTAGCGTTTAATCAGTAATCGTGAACGAAATTAACAACTTATTATAGTGAGATTATGGCTGAAGTAATAACAAATCAAGATTTAGACGAGAATAAACCCAAAACTCCTGGGCAGCAGAATTCTGTTGTTCAAAATACCCAGAATAAAGCGGATGGTAATTCTCAAATAGCTCAGAATTACGGTGGACAAGGTGCTAATAAAGCTCCAACTCAACCCGCGGCTCAGCCATATAATCCTAACCAACAACGCGGTTCCGGATATACTAACATACAAAGAATCGTCGGAGCCAATCAAGCTAATAAATTAGGCCAAACAATTGGTGGCGGTATTCAACAGGCTGGACAACAAACCAGAGCTAATATTCAACAAGCTGGACAACAGTTTCAAAATCAAAGCAATGCTAATAGATTCGACACCGCAGAAAATTCCCAATTGATTGGTGATGTTTTAAATGATCCAACTAAATATGCACAAATGGGTCAAAATGATCCTAACTCACAAGCTGGTACACAATTTAATAGATTACTCAGCGGTAATTATCAAGGACCCGCTGGATTACAAAATGCCCAACAATTGCAAGCTCAGGCTCAAGATGTTAACCAATTAGGTCAATCTATTGGTTCTCAAGGTGGTAGACAAGGTTTACTGCAAAGATTCGTGGGTGCTCCACAATACAATGCTGGTCAACAGAAACTTGATGCATTATTATTGGGTCAAACCGGTCAAGGCGATTTAGCCGCCGCTAGACGTTCAGCAATGGGTCTACAGAACCAAGCAACTAGTCAAATTGGTGGTGCAGCAGCAACTGCTCAAGAGTATGCCAATAGAGCTAGAGAGTTCGGCCAAGGGGCTCAGGGACAGCTTGGTGAGAATTTAACAGCACAGGATACAGCATTACAAGCAAAGGCTACTGAAACCCAAGCGCAACGAGATGCCGATTTAAAAGCGGTTCAAGACGCGTTAACTAGTGGTAATTTAAATAAAGACGTTGCTTCTCAATTAGGAATTGATAAAGGTCAAATGACTTATAACATAGATCCTACCAAATTTCTACAAGGTAGTTCTATGCAAGCCAGTGAACAGAATGTTGCTTCAGGTCAAGATTATGCGAGAATGAACGCGTTGCGACAATTATCAGGAAGTTACGGACCAGAAGCTGCTCAGAATATTTTACAGAAATTTGCCGGACAGGATAAGCAATCGGGTACTTTGGATAAAGCGTATAACTTGGATAAAGAGGGTTATCAAAAAGCAGTTCAAGGTGCTAAAACCGATTATGATGCAAAATTGGGCGATGCTACAAATAGAACCGGTGGTGCTATCGCATTGAGAGATAGAATTTCAGCCCTAGCTGAGCAACGAAGGAATGCCCCAACAAAAGGCGCACAGAATGATGCTGACGAGGCTATTAGGAAATTTGTTTTAGAAAGCGGTTTAAATCAACGTGATAGTTTACAAAGAATGCATGAATGGTCTATTGGTGATAATTTAGCAAAAGCTCAAGCAAATGAAGCAGCAGTTAGACAAATGTTACAACAACAATACGGTAACAAAACATTTAATGTAGATGATGGAACTCAACAAAGCTAATTATGAATATTAGATTATTTAATAAAAATGATTTTGAAATGATTAAAATGTGGTGGAATGAAGCACAAGAAATGCCTCCAACTATTGAAATGCTACCAGAAGAATCTACATTTATTTTAGAAGTTAATAACGAACCACAAGTTTGTATTACAGTTTATTTAACAAATACTAACTACGTGGCTTATTTGGAAAATTTTATTAAAAATCCAAATTTAAAAGATAGTAAAGAATATACAAAGAAAATAGTTGAACATGCTGAAAATTTTGCCAAACAAAAAGGCTTTAAGATTTTAGTTTGTTTATCATATAAAGAAAAATTAAAACAAAGATACCAAGATTTAGGTTATATAAATACATTAAATAACCTTTCTGGTTTTGCAAAGGAAGTGTAATATGCCCCCAATGTTAATAGGTGCAGCAATATCAGCAGCGGGAAGTATAGCAGGCGGGGTCGCGGGTAAAGAAGCCGGTGCGGGTGCTCGTGGTGATGCTAATAATAAAAGGAATGATGCACTGGAAATGATTCAATCTTTAAAAGATGCTCCAGAATCCGCAAGACCTTTACTATTAGAAAAATATAGACAAGCTGGTATTTTAACTCCGGAACTTGAACAACAAATCAATCAGAATGTTTCTAAGGTTTCAGAGATTACAACTCAGGGCCAAGGAAAAGATGCACAGTTACAAGCATTAAAACAATTATCAGAAACTTCTAAAGGTGGAATGACTGGAGCTGATAGAGCTGCTTTAAATCAAGCTCGTCAACAATCTCAAAGTGCTGAAGAAGGTAAACGCCAACAAATAATGCAACAATTCGCGGCTCGCGGTCAGGGCGGAATGGGTGCAGAACTTGCTGCTCAATTAGCTGGATCGCAACAAAGCTCGAACGAACAAGCAGCAGCCAGTGATAGATTAGCGCAAATGGCTCAACAGAATGCTTTACAAGCTACTTCACAATTAGGTGGTTTAGGTACCAATGTCGAAGGTCAACAATTTGGAGAAGCAAATACAAAAGCACAAGCGCAAGATGAAATGAATAGATTTAATATTACTAATCAATTATCTCAACAGCAAAGAAATGTTGGTTCAAAGAATCAAGCACAAGCTTCAAATCTTGCTAATTTACAAGCAATTAATAATACAAATGTCGGTCAAGGTAATCAAGAATTACAAAGACAAAGACAGGGTGAACAAACTGATTATATTAATAAATTAAATTTAGCACAACGAAAAGCGGATAGTTTATCTGGACGAGCCACTAGTTTACAAGCCGAAGGAGACGCTGCTGCTAAAGGTCAACAGGACTTATATAGTGGTATAGGGAACGCTATTCATGGTGGTATAGGAGAAATGCAAAATCAAAGTAATCTAGAAAAGGGATTATTAAAACCCGGTAAATATGACGGCGGTCAAATTGACTATCGCAATGGCGGTCATGTAAATGGTGAAGAAGTAGTTCCTGGTGATGATCCAAGAAATGATACTGTAGATGCTAAACTTTCTCCAGGTGAAATTGTTATTCCTAAAACTTTAGCTCAAACTTCTTTGGGAGATAAATTATTAGATCTTTTGAAACATCACCATGAAATTAAAACACATTTGGATGGTATTGAGAAAAAAGCCAATAAACCCCAGAAACAAAAAAAGATACCTCAATATAAAGATGGTGGAGAAGTTCCCCAATCGAATATCGAAAAATTTATTGGTTCACTTAAACAAAAATTAGATCCTCAACCTCCCCAAACTAAACATATTGATACTGAAGAAGAGAGATTAGAAAAAATTAGACAACAAGCCCATGAAGATTTTATGAATCCATCTTATGGTGCCCCTAAGAAAAGTTTTTCTGATGGCGGAATGATACCCGAACGCGGAACCCCTCAGTATCTACAACATCTAATGGACCAACTTCATGGTAAGAAATCTTATTATGATGGAACCGGATTAGAAGATAGTGGAGTAGTTCCCGAACAATATCCAGAACCCGAAATTGATCCGTTATTGAGCCAACAAGAATCTCAACAACCTGAAATGCAATTACCCCCCGCAATTAAAGAAGAATCAAATCCAGAAGATTCTATGGATAAAGAAGAATTAAAACCTTCTAGAAATGAACCCACTGATAAAGATTTTGAAGATATTATATCTGGTGGTTCAAAAGAAGAACCTAATGATACTGAACCCGATTCAGACATTGATGATAAATCTTCTGATGGTGAAATGGAAAGTGACCTTAGATCTGAATTACCAACAGAAAAATCTAGCAGACAATTTGATTCATCATCTGATGCTTTAAGACAAGCGCAAAATGAAAGATTGCAGAATTCTTATTCAAGACAAATACAAGAAGGTGCGGCACTTGCTGGATCTGGTATTTCAAGAACTGATCCAACTAAGATAATTGAAATGATCAGACAACAAAAAGATCGAATGGATTTACCAGTTAAATCATTTGGAGAACAAGTCGCTAATAAACCAAATGATCCAAATAGTGAAATGTCCAAAGCAACTAGAGATGCATATAAACAGATTACAGGTAAAGATGCTAACCCTGATTGGTCCGCTTCTGATATTAAAAATGCTTTCCCTTTAGTTGAAAAATATATACAAGCTAAAGAAGCTTCTAAAACTAAAAAAGAAATTGCCGAGGATAAACTTAAATCTACGGAAGAAGAAAAGAAAAAAGATAGGGAATTAAAATTGATGCAAATACAGGCAGGTATGCAGAGTCATAGAGATACGTTAGCAACGACAGCTAATCGTATAGATGTTATGCATTTTGATAGAAATACATCTAAATTTCAAAATTGGCAAAAATCTTTAATGGCAGATCCTTTGATTAAAGATATGACAAAGAATACTATCCAAGCTGATAGAATGTTTAAATCAAATGGGGTACCAAATTTAACACCAGAAGAAGTTGAAAAATTAAATCCCAAAGATTTAAATAAACGTTATAGAGTACAAGTTGTTGAAGATGCTATTCAAATGAATAAACTATTAACTGATAGTAATATTATGGCGGCTAGTACGTTAGATAAGTTAGTTCCGCGTAATTTAAATATGTCAACTGCTCAATTTTTAGAATTTTTTCAAAATAAACCAAAAGAAGCAAATAATGGTGAATATATTAAAGCTTATTTAAAGATCGCTGCAAATATTAAACAATTATATCAGCAAGAGATTAAGAAACGACGAGAAGTTTATGCACAGGGTGCTACAGCATTTGCTGATACACATATGAATGAAATACAATCTACTCTACCATTAGTTGGTTTAGATAGTGGTTTTATTAATATTAATCAGCCACAAGGTTATGAAAAATATAAGAATAAAAAATCAGGAAAAGAATCAAATACCGCACCAAACACAAATTCATCTATTATTGATCAATCTCAAAAAACCGATTCAAATATGGATAAACAAATTAAAACTTTTTCTGAAGATGTAAGTAAATATGCTAAAGATCATAATATAACTGAAGAACAAGCACAAGCTATAAAAGATAAGAGAACCGGACATTAAAATGGCATGGAATGATGCTCCTCCAACAGCAGAAGAAATAAATAATACACCTTCTAAAAATAATTGGAATGATGCTCCTCCAACTTCTGAGGAATTACAATCATCTGATTCAACTCCAGAAGAATCTGGAATGCTTGGTAAAGCTTATGACTTTGCATCAAAACTTCCAACTTCTGCAATTGATTTAGTTCCTGGAATGAAGGATCGAAGAGAAAATGTCGAAGCATATAGACAAACACCAACTTATAAAAACACAACCGCTATTAAAGGTGGTAAATTTATGGGTATGGATGTTCCTGATCAAACAAATGAACAAGCTGATGAAGCTCGTAAAGCTTATGCTGAATCGGAAGCTAATGATCCTGGGATGATGTTTGCTGGTGCAGTAGGTCCACATTCTTTATTAGATATTGCTAAGTCTGTACCTGGTATTGGTAGAAGAATTGCAGCTATAGCTCCTAAACTTGAGACAGGTGCTAGTAGATTAGCAACTGAAGCTGTTGGAATGCAACCATTAAAAGATATACCTAGAACATTTAATCCTGAAACCGGCGCAGCTCCTAAACAATATTTTGAATCTAAAGGTATTGGTAAGACTGCAATGGATGAAGATGTACTTCCAATGACTGGTGGAATGAGAACCGTTGCTTCTAATGCTCAAGAATCTATTGGTAGAAATTCTAAAGAATTAAATAGCTTACTCACTAATGCTCAAGAAAAATTGAATGCCAACTTAGAACAAAATATGGAACAAGCTGGAGATCTTGGAACTAAATTGGGTGAAAATTTATCTGGATTTAGACAACAAGCTCCAAATATTTCTTCAAAGAATGCATTACTTAGTAAAATAGATAGAACCTATTTACCACGTATACAAGAGATTGCAAATAAAGATGGTGATCTATTAGCTTTGCAAGCTGAGAAACAAAAGCTTTATGATGATGCAACTGCTCTTTCTAAAAATGCATACGGTCCAAATGCTTCTACTAATGAAAGTGAACTTACCTTTGTTCAAAGTATGGCAAGGATTGTAAAAGAACAAATCGAGAAACTTACAGAAGCTGCTGACCCTGGAGCTGCTGAAAAAGTAAAAGAACTAAATCAAAATATGAGCCACATGATGGATTTCCAAAAGTCAGCAGAAAAAAAGATTACACCTAGTAATAGTTTAGTTGATGTTCCATCTAGAATAATGACAGGATTCACCAATAAGCAATTAGGAACAATCGCAGCAGCTAAGGCTATGTCAGGTGCAGCTAAGGCCGCAGCAGCTCCTACTAGTACATTAGTTGAAAAGACACCACAAATTGCTAGACAAGTAATGAATCCATTTTCCAGTTCATCTTCAACTGATGGACAAGCAAAAGCAACAACTAAAGCCGGTAGATTATATAACGCAACCAATGATTCATTAAAGAGCTTTGCTGGTCAAATCAAACAAGAACCATCATTAACTCATGCTGCCGATGAATTGAATTCTGCTATTGATGCAAAAGATGAACAAAGAAAAAACAATGCAATATTTCTATTATTACAAAAATCTGCTACTGAAAAGTATTTAAAATAAGGAATGTTATGTCAGATGATATTTTAAATGGTATAAACGATAAGATTGATAAATTGACCGATAAAGTTGATTATATTAAAGATAATATTACTGACATCAAAGTTATACAAGCTAGACATGATGAGAATCTTAAAGAACACATGCGCAGAACTTCTTTACTTGAAGTATCTGATCAAAGGATTATTGAGGAATTAAAACCTATTAAACTTCATGTATCTCAAGTTGATGGTGTGTTTAAGTTTATTGCGGTTGGTTCAACTATCATCGGAGCTATCCTCGGCGCTCTTAAGTTGCTTGGCAAGATCTAAATTCTCAATCATTTTATCTTCTTCACCCAATTCAACATGGTAATCCTCGGGTAAATCACTTAA
>Ga0315288_10000690_pt1 | contig 42784 bp, 41 predicted proteins | sample YL17G11_20_MG_FD_203454 | JGI IMG/M metagenome (GOLD analysis project Ga0315288, IMG submission 203454) | Sediment microbial communities from Yellowstone Lake, YNP, Wyoming, USA - YL17G11_20 | ecosystem: Environmental > Aquatic > Freshwater > Lake > Sediment | place: USA: Wyoming | collected...
TCGCGCCCAGCGGTCGGGACCTGGAGTACATCGGCAGCCTGCTCGACGGGTTGCCGGTGGTGGAGGGCGACCGCATTCGGGCGACGCTCTTCGGAACGCGCTCGGCCGACTTCAAAGTGAAGAGTACGACGCCTGCCGGGCCCGTTGTGATCAATCCCACGACGACCCTGGAGGTGAAAGGGTCCGGGGAGAAGGAGCGGGAGGGGGCGCGGTCGATTTCCTACGAAGACATCGGGGGCTTGAAGCGGGAGATCTCCCGGATTCGCGAGATCATCGAGTTGCCTTTGCGGTACCCCGCGGTGTTTGAGCGGCTGGGCATCGACGCGCCGAAGGGCGTGCTGCTCCACGGGCCGCCCGGTTGCGGCAAGACGCTCATCGCCCGCGCCGTGGCCCACGAGACGGAGGCCAACTTCTTTGCCGTCAACGGGCCGGAGATTATCCACAAGTTTTACGGCGAGAGCGAGGCGAACCTCCGCAAGATCTTCGAGGAGGCGGCCCGCAAGGCCCCGAGCATCATTTTCCTGGACGAGATTGATGCCATCGCGCCCCGCCGCGAGAAGGTCGTCGGCGACGTGGAGAAGCGCGTCGTCGCCCAGTTGCTGGCGCTGATGGACGGCCTGAACCAGCGCGAGCACGTGATCGTGGTCGCCGCCACGAACATCCCCGATGCGCTCGACCCGGCCCTTCGGCGGCCCGGCCGGTTCGACCGGGAGATATCGTTTCCCATTCCGGACCGCATCGGCCGCAGGGAAATCCTGGACATCCATGCCCGCGGCATGCCGCTCGCCGAGGACGTGAATCTGGATCATCTGGCGGCGATCACCCACGGTTTCGTGGGCGCCGACCTGGAGGCGCTCTGTCGGGAGGCCGCCATGGTGTCCCTGCGGCGTATCATGCCGGAGATCGACTTTGCCGCCGCCGCGATCCCGTACGAGGCGCTGATGAAACTCGAGGTTCGCATGCCCGATTTTCTGGAGGCGCTCCGGGAAGTGGAGCCTTCCGCCATCCGCGAGGTGATTGTCGAGGTGCCCGAGGTCCACTGGGACGACGTGGGCGGCCTGGAAGACGTCAAGCGGGAACTCATCGAAGCGGTCGAATGGCCGCTGAAGTATCCCGAACTCTATGCCGAGGTCGCCGTCAAACCGCCGAAAGGCATCCTCCTCACCGGGCCCCCGGGCTGCGGGAAAACGCTGCTGGCCAAGGCCGTCGCAAGCGAGACCGAGGTCAACTTCATCTCCGTCAAAGGCCCCGCCTTGCTTTCGATGTATGTCGGGGAATCGGAGAAGGCCGTCCGCGAGGTCTTCCGGAAGGCCAAGCAGGCCGCGCCCTGTATCATTTTTTTCGACGAGATCGACGCCCTGGTGCCCATCCGCGGTTCCGCCGGTTCGGACTCGCACGTGACCGAGCGGGTCATCAGCCAATTCCTGACCGAAATGGACGGGGTGGAGGAACTGGGCGCGGTGCTGGTGCTCGCGGCGACCAACCGCCTCGACATGCTCGACCCCGCGCTCCTGAGGCCCGGGCGGTTCGACCTTCTGCTGGAGATTCCCCTGCCGGACCTTGCAGGCCGGCGGAAGATTTTCGAGATCGGCCTTCGCGGCAAGCCGGTGGCCAAGGACGTCCGCCCCGAGGAACTGGCCGCCTTGACCGACGAGACATTCACAGGCGCGGACATTCAGGCGGTGTGTACGAGGGCGGCCCTGGAGGCCCTCCGAGAGGCCGTCGCGAAGACAGGCGTGGGGAACCCGGATAAGAGGCCCAAAGCGCTGGTTACGCGGACACACCTTGAGCGTGCCCTGGAGAGCGTCCGCGGCAACGGCCCGACGGCCCCGTAGAGGCTGTTTCAAAACCACCGGCGGTGGGGCGCGGCGGGTCTCCGAACCCGCCGCGCAACGGCCTTCCCGGGGTGGCGGGGGCGGAGACCCGCCACCCGAAGGAGTTTTGAAACGGCCCCGTAGACGAGGTGGCACACATGGACGAGCGGGAGACCGCCATGGAGCCGGATGGGGTTTATCTGTATTGCTTCGCGCACCGCGGCAGGGTCGGTGATATCCGGCTTCCCGGCATTGACGGGCGTGAGGGCATCGCCGCGCTGGAGGCGGGCGCCGTGGCCGCCGTCTTCAGCCGGGTGCCCCTCGATGGTTTCAGCGGTCCGGACGCCGAAGCCAACTTGCAGGACCTGGGGTGGGTGGCGCCCCGCGCCTGTCAGCACGAGCGCGTGGTCGAGGAGGTGATGCGCTTCGGGCCCGTCTTGCCGGTCAGGTTTGGCACGGTTTTCTCGTCCCAGCAGCCCCTGGAGAAACTCCTTGCCGAGAAGGGCGAACAAATCTCCAGAATCCTGGACTGGGTCTCCGACAAGGAGGAATGGGCCGTTAAGGGCCTTGTGGACACCCGCAAGGCGCGGGAGTGGCTGACGGCAGCGGATCCCGTCCTGGCCGAGCGCCGGCGGCGGTTGCCGGACGCCCCCGGGGCGCGCTACTTGCAGCAAAGGCAACTCGATGCGGAAGCGGGGAAAGCGCTAGTCTTGTGGCGGTCCGCCGCCGCCGAACAGATCCGGGACGCGATCCAGCACGAGGCGGTGGACGTCTGTCCGCTAAAGTTGCAGCCCCAAAGCGGACGGGAAGGCGACCGAGAGATGACGCTGAACCTGGCGGTTCTCGTGCTGCGCGACCGGCTGCCGGAGTTTCACGCCCGTGCCGAAGCGATCGGCGCCGCCTACGCCGAGGAGGGGCTTTCGGTCGAACTCTCAGGGCCGTGGCCCCCTTACAACTTCTGTCCCCCGTCGGAAACACGCCAGAATGAAACACTTGGTGTACTGCGTTCTTCGTGATGCACAGGCCGCGCGGGGCGTTGCCGCGGCGGGCGTCGAGGGATCCCGCGTTTCCTTAATGGCCGAGGACGGCCTGGCGGCGGCATTCTCGCTCGTGCCCGAGATGTGCCTCGCGCCGAGCGTGTCTCGCGCGGCGGCTTACGCCCGCGTGGTCCAGGTGTTCCACGAGACCGCCACCGTGTTGCCCTTCCGCTACGGTTGTTTTCTCGAGAGCGCCGGTGCGGTCGTCGAACTGCTGCGCGCTCGCCGGCGCGAGTTCCGGGAGTCTCTGGAGGAGTTGGACGGATGCGTGGAAATGGGCGTTCGGGTACTGCTCAGCGGCCGTGACAGCGGCGCTTGCCGAAAAGCGGTCCACGCCCCGAATCTTTCCTCAGCCAGGGCCTACCTGGCCGATCGGAAAACCCACTATGTCCGCAAGGACGGCGACGACGAGGAATCCGTCGCTGCGGCCGAGAAGGTGCGACAGGCATTCAAGGAACTCGCGGTGAAGTCCGAGGCCGAGACGTCTTGCACGGACGGCCGCCGGCTGGTTTCGGTGTTCTTCCTCGTGCCCCGCGACAACGTGGGACGCTTTCACGAGACGTTCAGGCAACTCCAGTCCGCAGGATGCTGCGCAGGCAGGAGCCCCCAGGGGATGCTGGTCACCGGTCCCTGGCCGCCGTACAGTTTTGCCTGCCGCGACTCAGTTCAACGCCCGCATGGGGTTTCTGCTCCCTAAATAGGGAGTCCGCTCCCTACAGGCGGCGCCGGATGTGCGGCGCCTCCCAAGCCCGCCGGCGATTTTTTCCCGCCACAAACCGCCGTAACGGCGTTGGAACGGCCTTTCCGAAGATTTAGGGGAAAATCGCCTGTGTTGTGGCATGGCATTCGCATACTCCTATATCGTCCGGTGTTCGGACACGAGCGGTTACCGGTGAAGGGATGGGAGCCCGACTATCCTGGATCTCTCCTACGCGTTGGGATCGGGCGAACTGACAGAAGGAGGACGGAAGATGGCACAGGTACAGAAGAGTACGGACAGCAGCAGTCTGGCAGAGGTGGTGGATCGCATCCTGGACAAGGGCATCGTGATCGATGTCTGGGCGAAGGTGTCGCTGGTCGGGATCGAACTGCTTTCGATCGAAGCCCGCGTCGTCATCGCCTCGGTGGAGACGTACCTGAAGTACGCCGAAGCCATTGGCCTGACGGCCTCGGCTGCGGCCCCGGCCTAAGTCTTCCTTCCCTGCGCTGGGATGGTGCTGGGATGGATGTCTTCCCCCACTTAGGCTGGACGCCTCGCTGCCAGGGGGGCACTTGGCGCCTCCCTGGCAGACGAGGCAAACTTGAGAAACCAGAACTTGGAAAACCAGAGTGAAAGGAGCGTTACCATGGATACCAGAGCCGACGATTTGACCCGGTTGCGGGGCGAGATAACCGAGTTGCACGACTCGCTTCAGGCGTTCGTTAACGATGTGCGGGACCGCGAGGCGCAGAGGCAAAAGCAGGCCAAGAAGGACACGGCCGAACGCGGCGCGAACGACGCCCAAAGGGTGCAGCAGGCCGAAGAGGATCTCTCTGGGCGGGCCGAGTTCGTATCCGGCATTAGGAAGGAAGTGGCTCGGCTGAGAAAGGGATTCGCGGCCGAGAATGCGGCGGCCCACAAGGCCTGGTTTGGCTCGCGCCGGGCCACGACAGCGGCAGGGGGTGGCCGCGCGGCTGGACGCAGGAGCAAGGCCAAAGCAAGCGCAGGAACGCGCTAGGCCGGTGAACAAGCCCACGACAATGCCGGGGGACAATCACCGAACCCCCCCGGCAATGCCGGGGGCTGCCAGGATGGGCCGACAGCAGCCGGCCACGGCACGGCATGTGGCCGTGCCAGGGAGCGAGCGTGGCCAATGGCGATGACACACGCCGTAGAGTCGGCGACCCTTGCGGACGTCCTCGAAAGGGTTCTGGACAAGGGCGTGGTCATCGCCGGCGACATCAAGATCAAACTGGTCGATGTCGAACTTCTGACCATCCAGATACGCCTCCTGATCGCCTCGGTGGACAAGGCCAAAGAGATGGGCATCGACTGGTGGGAGTGGAACCCGGCCCTCTGTTCGAAGGCCAGAAGCGACGAAAGGCTGGGAAGCGACAAAACGCTTGACGACTTGGGGAGAAGAGTCGGCGACCTGGAACGTGCCGGCGCCAGGGTCCCCCCGAAGCGGTGCAGTCCGGCGGAACAAAGGAGAATGTGATGGGACAAACGGCCATTGGCGAGGCGCGGACCACCCAGGTGCCTTGCGCCTTCTGCAACGGCACCGGCAAGGACCCGTTCGGCATCATGTCGAGGCTCTCGACCTGCTGTGTGTGTCAAGGAAGAGGCGTCGTGGCGGTCGAGGACTCGCACGAGTTGTGCGCCCACTGTGGCGGCACGGGGGCGGTCAAACGCCTTACCTGTACGGTTTGCGGCGGCAGGGGCGTGCTTCCCGTCCTCAAAGGCCCGACTGAAGTGTGCCCGGAGTGCGGGGGGACGGGCGACGACCCCTCGGCGCCGGCGATGGCCTGTTTGGAATGCCGCGGCCGGGGAAAGGTTCCCGCAGCGGGCCACGGCTCGCCGCGGCGAGCCAGGGAGGCGGCGGACAAGCGGAACGTCCCGCCGGGGAGAGCGAACGCAAAACGGAACAATAGGAAAGGAGCGAAGGGATGAATGGCGACAACGCTGCTGCAACGACCGTGAGGGTCCAGACCGACGGCGACAGCATCCTGCCCGAGCCCGGCGAGGAGTTCGTCCTGACGCCCTACGTCAAGGAGATCACGGAGCGGGCGCTGGCCTACCTGAAGGCGGGATACCCGATCCACTTCGCCGGCCCGGCGGGGACGGGGAAGACGACCCTCGCCTTTCACGTGGCCGCCCAACTCGGCCGGCCCGTCACCCTCATCCACGGGGATGACGAGTTCGGGAGTTCCGACCTTATCGGCAGGGATGCCGGCTACCGCAAGTCCAAACTGATTGACAACTTCATCCACTCCGTCCTCAAGACCTCGGAGGAGGTGCAGAGCCTCTGGGTGGACAACCGGCTCACCACGGCGTGCCAGAATGGCGACACCCTGATCTACGACGAGTTCAACCGGTCGCGGGCGGAGGCGAACAACGCGCTCCTCAGCATCCTCTCGGAGAAGATCCTCAACCTGCCCAAGTTGCGCGCAAGCGGCGACGGGTATCTCGAGGTCCATCCGGAGTTCCGCGCCGTCTTCACCTCGAACCCGGAGGAGTACGCCGGCACGCACAAGACGCAGGATGCCCTGATGGACCGGCTCATCACGATCCCCCTGGGCCACTACGACCGGGACACGGAGGTCCGCATCACGATGGCGAAGTCGGGCCTCTCGATATCGGACGCCGAGACGATTGTGGATATCGTGAGGGAACTGCGCAGCGTCGGCGTCAACAACCACCGGCCGACGATCCGGGCCTGTATTACCATCGCTCGGATCCTCGCGCACAAGAACGGCAGCGCCCGCTGGAATGACCCTGTTTTTCAGTGGGTCTGCCGGGACGTCCTGAAAACGGATACGGCCAAGGTCACCCATGGGGGCGAATCGGTTATGCCCCAGAAAGTGGAAGAGGTGATGCAGAAAGTCTGCGGGCGGACGACCTTTTTGTCGGCGCGAATGCGGCCCCCGTCTGCGCCAGCGCACCGCAGCGAAGGTCAGACGGCAGGGTGCGTCCGTGATGCCGGGGAACATAAGCAGGGTGACCGGGAAGGTCTGGGGTCCGGCGCGGGAGAAGGCACGCGGAATGAAAGCGTCGCGGCGGGCGGGTAGTTCCGCGAAATCATCACCATAGCGGGCGACTCTAGGCCCGACGGGCGAGCGGAAGGAGGTGGCCACATGGCTGTGCCTCGAAGGGGATTAAGAGACGTCCGCACCATGTCGGACTTGCTCACGGAGACAAGCAACCCCCAACGCAAGTACCTCAAACTCGCAATGCTCGCGATGGAGGAGGTCCGCCGAGGCAAGGAGAGGAAAAGCGCGCGCGACCGCATTGAAGACATTGACGGACGCCTGGCGGAGATCGAAACCCAGACCGGGGACCTCTTGGAGGTGGTGACCGCGGGAAGGAACGCGGCACGCAGCGCCCAGGACAAGGGAAGCCAGGCTCCCAGGTCGCCCAACGGGCCGAGGGCTGCCCCTCGCAGAAGCGGGCGCGGGCTCAGGCTCAGGTACTGAACAAGGGGAAGTCATGTTGACCATAAAGGGCATGAAACACGTTCGCACCGGCCGAAACGTCAAGGGCTTTCGCTCGTGCCCACAGGCCACGGGAGTGTCGCAGGCGCCTCTCCTGCCGGGGATATTGGGAAATACTTCTGACGCCGCGCGCCTCGCCCGCGAAGAAGAGAGGCTGCTCGCGCGGGAGGCGCGGCGACTCTGGCTCGAGGACCAGTGGACCAGACACTTTGATGCCGCGGTGCCGCCCTTGACGCGATCCCGGCAAACGAAAGGGAAGTAGGCATGGAATACGCCCAAGAGATCCTCGCCAAATCCGGGAAGATGGCAGGGAGACGGACCCGGACCAAGCGTTTCACGGACTCGGTCCCCTGCGCTTATCAGGATTTTGCGCCATTGCTATAAGTTCTTGCGCAATAAGCAGTTCGCTCTTATGCTTGTCTTGAACCCCTTTTCAGGAGACAAAGCATGGAGAGCGAACTGTGGCCGAGAGTGTACCAGATAGTGATGGATGCGGGCAAGGGGCGGAGGCCCAAACGGGTTCAACATTCCGACGTGGTGATCGTGCTGACGTACTTGTGGGCCGTGCTCCACGATCGGCCGGTCTCGTGGGCCTGTCGCCCGCGGAACTGGCCGGCGGCGGCACGGCGTACGCCGCGACCGAGCCCGGCAACGATGAGTCGCCGGCTGCGTCGGGCGTCCGTCAAGGCTCTGATGCGAGCGATTGAACGCCGGCTGCGTGCCCGCTTCGGCCGGAGTTGGTGCAAATGGATCGACGCCAAACCTTTGCCGGTCGGCGCGGCGAGCAAGGACCCGCACGCCCGCGCGGGCTACGGCGTCCGGGGCATGGCCAAGGGGTATAAACTGTATGCCATCTGCGATGCCCGCGGGGCGCTCGATGCATGGGAGGTGTTGCCGATGAATATCGCTGAAAAACGGGTGGCGCGGCACCTGGTGCGGCACGCCGAGGGAGAAGCGTACTTGGTGGGCGACGCCCAGTACGATTCCAGCCCGCTGTACGATGCGGCAGCGCGGCGGGGGTTCCGCCTCGTGGCGCCGCGTCAACAGGAGGGCGGTCTGGGCCATCACTACCAGAGTCCGCACCGCCTGCGGGCCATCGAGTTGCTCGCCCGTCCGTTCGGGAAGGCCCTGATGCATCAGCGGTACGACATTGACCGGTTCTTCGGAACGCTCACCAGTTTCGGGGGCGGGCTGGCGCCGTTGCCCAATTGGGTCCGCACCCTTCCGCGGGTTCGCCTGTGGGTTCAAGGCAAGATCATCCTCAACATGATTCGGACACTGATTCATGATGCCAAGGCCGCGTAGATGCAAAATCCTGTTATTGCCGGGGCAGCGGCGTGGACCCGAAGTTCGGGGCCGGCAGCAGGTGCCCGGTCTGCGGCGCGGCCGGCAAGATCAAGGTCGCTCCGCCGGTGGTCACCTGCCTGAAGTGTCGCGGGACCGGACGCGAGCGTGGGAACCTGACCTGCCTCGCGTGCCGGGGGACGGGGGTCGTGTCGGTCCGCAAGGACGCCGTAACCTGCCCGAAGTGCAAGGGCACAGGCAAACAGGGGGTCTTTTACTGCAAAGCGTGCAAGGGCCAGGGCGTCGCTTGACCATGCTTTCGCAACGGCGCGAAAGCATGCCACCCAACCGGGAGGTGGTCAGATGGCGAGCATTCTGAATAACGTTAGGATGGCCGAGCGGGTGTCACCTGCGAGCGGTCCGGAAGCGCGCCGCAGCGTGCTCCCGATTGGAAATGCCAGGGACGCCGTGATCGGCTTCTTATCGAAGATGCTGCCGGACGCCAGGCACACGAACATCGTCAAACTGGCGCTCATGGACCCCGAACAGGGAGGATGGGAGGCTGAGGCGGAGGTCCAGGTGCCGAATGCGACCGTAAAGGCTTTGGGCCTGCCGACACGCAGGCCGGTGCTCGATCGCAAGAACTACCTCCTGAGGCTGGACGGCGAAGGAAACGTTACGGCTTACGGACTTACGGACTCCGTAGAGAAAAGAGGAGAGTGACATGAAGATCAACTGTCTTTCGTGCGGCCACAAGGTGGACCTGGACCACGCCTACGACGACTACGAGGGCGCGGTCAAATGCTTTGCGTGCGGTGCGATCCTGAACATCAAGACGCAGGAGGGCCGTCTTAAGTCGGTCAGTCTGGTCACGGCCGTGCCGCGCCGTTCGTTGGAGCGCGTTCAGTAGAAGCGCACGCGCGAAGTGGAAGAGGAAACTGACATGAAGATCGACAGTCTTTCCTGCGGCGACAAACACGTGGTGCTTCTGTACTCGCCGGCGTGCCTCGTTCGCAAAACGAGAAGCGACAGGCTCCGCCGGAACCCGATCTTCGTTTTATTCCGTACGCTGGCCCGGCTCTTCGCTGCGCCCGAGCCCGCCGGTCCGGCGCTCGTGCGCCTCGGCCCCGGCGGCGATTTCACGCGGTACTGGCCCCAGCAGCCGCCCCGGAAAGGGATCGTGCAATGGCACAATCGCCGTCAACGCACCGCCTGGTCCGCCAAAGGAGTCTTACGCCCATGGTTCCACAAGCAGCAACCAAAGTCTGCAACTATATCTATGCCATTGTGACCCACTCCCAGGCGAACGGCCGTTACGGCCCGATCGGCATCGAGGGGGGCGAGGTCTATCTGGTATCGGAGGGGCCCCTGGCGGCCGTGGTCAGCGACGTCCCTGGCGAGAAGATCCGCCCCGAGCGCCGGCATCTGACGGCCCATCATGGAGTCCACAAGCAACTCATGGAGCGCGGCAACATGCTCCCGATGTCGTTCGGGACCATGGCCGACGGCCCCGACGCCATCCGCCGAATCCTGAAGATGAACCAGGCGGCGTTCCTCGACCAACTCCGGCGCGTCGAGGGCAAGGCGGAAATGTCGCTCCGCGCGGTCTGGGACGTTACGAACATCTTCGAGTATTTCGTCCTCATCCACCCGGAACTGAGACGCCTGCGGGACGAACTTTTCGGCGGCGCCCGCGAGCCGTCTCAGGACGGCAAAATCGAACTGGGCAGACTCTTCGACCGAATCCTCGGCCAGGACCGGGCCGCTTGCACCCAGCGGGTGCTCGATGTCCTGGCCCCGCGGTGTTCCGAAATAAAGGAAACCCCGCCTCGCACGGAACGCGAGGTGATGAACCTGGCTTGCCTGGTTGCCCGGGACGGCATGAAGGGCTTCGAGGCGGGCGTCTTCGAGGCCGCCAAGCAGTTCGACGACAACTACTCGTTCGACTACACGGGCCCGTGGCCGCCCTACAACTTCGCGGACGTGAGCCTGCAAACGTGATTCATCCAGGGGAGGACAATGCACATGTTTATCCTTGACGACATTCTGCTCTCTCCGGCGCGAGGCGTCGGGTGGATCGTGAACCAGGTCCGCCAGGCGGCTACGCACGAGTTTGAAAACGAGGCGGACGCCGTCCGCAACGAACTCCGCGAGTTGTACATGATGCTCGAGGCGGGCAGGATATCGGAGCAAGAGTTCGACGCCCGGGAGAGACCCCTGCTGGAGCGTCTCGACCGGATAGAGTCGGGCAATGGGGACGCCGATGATGGTTCTGAGACAGACGGCTAGCGCGCCCCCGGGCACGGCGGAAAGCGCCGGCGAACCTCCCGCCCGGCAGGCGACCTGCTTGGGCGAGGTCCCCGCGTTTCTGCGGACGCTGGGCGCCGAGTTGCTCCTTTTCGGCGGTAAAGGAGGCGTGGGAAAGACCACCTGTGCCGCCGCCACCGCCTTGTATCTGGCCACCCATTTTCCGGACGGGACTTTTCTCGTCGTCTCAATCGATCCGGCCCACTCGCTCCAGGATTGCTTCGCCCGCAGTCCGCTGCCTGCCAACCTGAAGTTGTTCGAGATCGACTCCCAGGAGTGTCTGAGGAAGTTTAAGGAAGCCCACTCGCGGCACCTTCGGCAGATCGCTTTGCACGGCACACTTCTTGACGATGACGACGTGGCGCGGCTCCTGGACTTGTCCGTCCCTGGGCTTGACGAGGTGATGGCGTTCGATGAGGTTTCGCTTCTGCTGAAGGCCCGGACGTACGATTGCATTGTCGTTGACACGGCTCCGACGGGACATACCCTTCGGTTCCTCGAACTTCCGGAGATGCTGCACGAGTGGTTCGCCGCGATCGACGCCATGTTGGCGAAGCATCACTACCTGGCCAAACTGTACCGCGCGTCCGATGACAAGGACGAGGCCGACCTGTTTCTGGAACGGCTCCGGCAGCCGCTCGAACACCTGGCGTCGCTCCTGGGGGATCAGACGCGATGTCTTTTTGTGCCGGTCATGCTTGCCGAACCGGCGAGTCTGGACGAGACCCGGCGGCTGGTGGATCGGCTTGAGCGGATGCGGGTGCCCGTCCGGGATATTTTCGTCAACCGCCTCTATCCGCCGGTCGGTGATTGCCCGACTTGCCAGGATATCTGCTGCCAGCAATTTTCGGTGCTGGAGAGACTCGGGCCGAAGTTCCAGAAGTACGCGCTCTGGGAGGTCCCGATCCAAAGGGAGGAGGTCCGAGGCGCCGAACACCTCCTCCAACTATGGACCGGGGTTCATCGGCTCGCCGGTCGCGCCCAGCCGGCGCCGACGACATCGCCCGCGCCTCGTGTGGACCACCCGCCAAGGCTGCCGGGGCCCGAAGTGTCTCTCGTACTGTTCTCAGGCAAAGGGGGCGTCGGTAAGACGACGCTCGCCAGCGCCACAGCGTTCAGCCTGGCCGAGGCGTATCCCGACAGGGACGTTTTTCTGGTCTCGACGGACCCGGCTCATTCGCTTTCGGACTGTCTCGCAGTGCCCATCGGACCCGAAGGAACCCGCGTGGGGGACCGCCTGACCGCCCTGGAGATAGACGCCGAAGCGGAGTTCCAGGAACTCAAAGGCCGGTATGCCGACGAAGTGGCAAAGTTCTTCGACTACCTCCTCTCGGGGCATGAGATGGTCGATCTGGAGTTCGAGCGAGAGGCGATGGAGCACTTTCTCGATCTCTCGCCGCCCGGTTTGGACGAACTGATGGCCGTCGCGCGGGTCGTCGCGCTCCTGGGGACCGCGAACAATCGAATCGTGGTCCTCGACACCGCCCCAACCGGGCACCTGGTGCGGCTGCTGGAACTGCCCGGACTGATCCAGGACTGGCTCAAGGTGATGATCGGCCTGTTGTTGAAATACAAGGACCTGTGCTGGCTCCCCGCCACCTCGGACTATTTGACCGCCATGTCGAGGAAGGTCAGGTTTCTGCGATCCGTGTTGGAAGACCCGGCGAAAGGACGCCTTTATGCCGTGAGCGCCTTGACGCAGATGACTCTGGAAGAGACGCGGGACCTGTTTCAGGCGTGCCGCCGGCTCGGAATCCACGTGCCGGTCCTGTTCCTTAACCAGGTTACACCCGACAACCCATGTCCGCTGTGCCAGAGCCGGTTTCGGGCGGAATCCGGGGTCCGCCGCGAGTTTGAGAAAATCTTCAAGGATGTACACCAGTGCCTGGTATATCACTGCGGCGAACTGCGAGGATGCGACCGGCTGGCCGAACTCGGCCGCGCGCTGTATCGAACCTAGGTCCCTTTCTTGGTGGAGGCGAGTGGGATGAATACCGGCACCCCAGGCGGCGCGGAAAGCCGCGCGACAGCCGTAGAAGACGCGAACCACCGTCCGGCTCGGGCCACGATCACGGCCCAAAGGCCGCGGACCGTAATCATGTCGGCCGGCCCGTCGCGGACGCCGTCGGGAGTGCTCGCGCACCTTCTGAAGATGGCCGATGGTTACCTCGCCGCGCACGCGGTGCGCCAAGCCGTGGCAATCTATTTCGAGGTCCTTGAGGAGCACAGGGGCACGCAAGAGGCCGGCCAAGCGCACGAACGCCTGCTGGAAATCGCCGATCACTACGAAAAGGCCGGTGAGTTTCACCAGGCGCGAAGCATCTACGAGCGGATGTTGTGAGATGAGCACGACCGCAGCATCCCGGCAGCCGGCCCTCCGCGATGAGCAGCACGTTTCCTTGTGCGAGACCTTGGACCGTGTCCTCAACAAGGGCGTTGTCGTCGTGGGGGAGGTGGTGATTTCGGTGGCGGACATTGACTTGATCTACCTGGGCCTCCAACTCGTGTTGACGTCCGTGGAAACCGCCAATCAGAGGTCGGATCCCGGGGGTACGCCTCGGTGTCGGCTGGAGGGAGCGTAGAACGTGATCGCTCACGAAATGCCGAAAATGGAGTCGCAGGCCCTGGGCGACTTCGCGCAGGTCATGACGCCGGACCGATCCGTGAGTCCCCCGCGCATCACCCTCGACCCGGAAGACGTCAAGAACGGCCTCGGCAAACTCGTCCTCACGCTCGTCGAGTTGCTCCGCGAACTGCTGGAACGCCAGGCGATCCGACGCATCGAGGCCGGGTCGCTGACCGACGAGGAAATCGAGCGGCTCGGCAGCACCTTCCTGCGCCTGTCGGAACAGGTGGAAAAACTCAAGAAACACTTCGGCCTGGCAGACGCCGACCTGAATATCGACCTCGGTCCCCTGGGCAGGCTCTTGTGAAAGGAGGCCGTAGTGATCTCCGAGGGGCGAGTTATGCAGCATGCGGTTCAGAGCGCCACGCTCGCGGATGTCCTCGAACGCGTCCTCGACAAAGGGGTCGTCATCGCCGGAGATATCAAGATCAAACTCGTCGACATCGAACTTCTCACGATCCAGATTCGCCTCTTGATCGCCTCCGTGGACAAGGCCAAGGAAATGGGAATCGATTGGTGGGAGCATGACTCCAACCTGGCTTCCAAGGCCCAGGGCGAAAAACTCGAAGAAGAAAACAGGCGGCTAAGAGAAAGGCTGGCTGGCGTCGAAGCAAACACATCGACGGAACCCGCGGAGCAAACACCCTGTCAGCACGGATGCCCGGGGGATCCCGCCGGCGGCCCTCCTGGCGGAGGCCAACCGCCGCGACATAACCCAACGGGTTCCCGTGGTCCAAGCCGTTCGGCCGATCTGCGGCCCACGAGGACCCCCCCGCCGCCGGTCCGACAAGGTCCAGCCAGACCGGGCCCATGACTCCGGCCTCCACCGCCGCCGTATAGAAGGCAGGAAGGGGATGGACATGACTGGTTCTTCTCTCAGGCCGTGGGGTGGTGTGCGTCTCCACCAGTTCACCCTAGGCGCTATTTGTGTTGTCGGCTACGTCCTGGGTTGGAGGTCGCCGGTCTGGGCGGCCCTTGCCCTGTCCGTGGGAGCCATCGCGTCCTTCCGCTTGGCGGTGGTCGCCCAGTTATGGCGGCTGATCCGGCGCGGAAGTGCCGCTTCGCCTGCTACCTGGTTCCATCACGGCGTGCACCGATTCGAGGAAACCGCGCGGGTGGCGCTTCTGGGGGCAGGTCTGGCGTTCCTGGAAAGCCGCCATCAGACGGTGGGCTGGCTTCTCATCCTGTCCGCTTCGGCTATCGCCATTCTGGCCGGCACCACGGGATTTTCCTTCATGACGATTGCGTATGCCGCGCTCAGGGCAACGCTCGGCGGCCCCCGGAAAGGAAAAGACGAGGACTTGCCCCAGGGGAACGCCAGGTGTGCAATATGCCGCTCCCTTGGAGCCGCCCCCTACCCCCGATGCATGTGGTGTAATCTGCAAAGCATCCGGTCGTGTTGCGGCCTACAGACTTCGTTCCTGCTGGTGCTCCTGTTGGTGATCGCCTTTCTGCTGATGGCAACCCTCGCGCCGGTCGTGACGAAGATTCTCGTGGTCCTAAGCATCGTCGGCGTGGTGGCGCTGGCCTTGGCGACCACCCGCCAGACCGACGAACTCGTCGGAACCCTGGATTCACTTGCCCAGGCACACCGACGCGCCGAACAGCGCTGCGAGTTCCTCCAGGGCTTGGCGTCCTGCCACTCCGCCGAGGAAGCCGCGGACCTGACGGCCGGATTTCTGGAATCGACCTTGGGCACGCGGCGCGTAAGTGTCATGCTCGCGGACGACGAAAACGTCCTGCGGATTGCCGCCTCGCGAGGAATTCCCAAAGAGATAGCCGAGCAAGTCGCCGTGCCGGTTGGGGCGCGGCTTTGTGGGGAGGTGTTCGCCACCGGGCAGCCTGTGCTTCTGCACGACATTCAGACAGAGCGGCCGCAGGATGCCCTTGGTCTGGAAGGCGCCGGAGCGGTTATCTGCTGTCCCATGGTTACGGCCCAGATGATCGTCACGGGTCGGACCATTGGTGTCATCAACGTCACCGACGCCCCCGGCGGGGAATTCTCAGACGCCGACGTGACGGAACTCAAGTCTGTGGCGGAAGCGGCGGCGATTGGCCTTGCAGGCCAAATCGACCACCGGGACCTTGAACAGAGCAACTATGCCTCGATGGTGAGCCTGGCGGTGGCGATGGAAGCCAAGGACCCGTACACCAACGGCCACTCGTCTCGGGTACACCACTGGGCCACCGGGGTAGGACGCGCGATGGGTCTGGACGGGCGACGCCTTCGGATTCTCGATTACGCCGGGCGACTGCATGACATCGGCAAACTGGCCATCCCCGATGCCATTCTCAACGCAAAACGCGAACTGACCTTGCAGGAGTGGGCCGCCATCCACCAGCATCCCCAACGTGGCGTTGAGATGATTGAGCATCTGAGGTTCCTGAAGGACGCCCAACCGGCCATTCGACACCACCACGAGCATCTCGACGGATCGGGGTATCCGGACGGCTTGTCAGGGGATGAGATTCCCCTGGAAGCAAGAATCATCGCGGTCGTGGACGCTTACGACGCGATGATGAGCGCCCGGGCCTATCGGCCGGCCATGCCGCACCAAGCGGCGGCGGCGGAACTGCGGATGTACGCCGGTACGCAGTTTGACCCACAGGTCGTTGAAACGTTCCTGCATCTGTTGGGCGAAGAGGTCACCAGCGCCGTCGGCGAAGAGACGCGGGCCTACGACGAATAAACGTCTGAGGGGCATACCGCCACTTTGGGCGCACTCCGCAGATAGGGCTGCTTTCAGAGGCGAAACGGCTTGAAAGCCCTGAGAAACACGTTCGGTGTGTACTTGGCCGGACCTCGCTGGCAGCGACTACAGGCCCTTGCGCTGGGGCCATTGGTAACGCAACGATCAGCAGCAGAAAGCGTAGCAGGGGCACAAGTCGAGGCAGGGCGATGAACATCCTGATGCTCGGCTGGGAGTTCCCGCCCTATAGGAGTGGAGGTCTGGGCACAGCGTGTCACGGCCTGACTAAGGGACGCAGCCAATTGGGTGCACAGGAGACATTCGTTCTTCCACGTCCGGTGCCTTCGACGGTGGCAACGCCCGTGCGCCTGGTAAGCGGGCCGAGCGGCTTGAGGGGAGAACTCCTGTCGAGAGGCTTGAGATGAGAACACCTGTCAAAAGAGTGCCGCCGACAACCCAAAGAAAACAAGAACCCTAAGATGCGCGACGTACAGACATCCTTCCCGCTGTGCTGGGCCGGGTGCGCCGTGAAGTGGAACGTCCCCAACGGGGCAGGCCCGCCGGAAAGGTGCGTTGTTCCAGCGGGCGCAAGTCCCGCCCCGTCAATGGTCGCTCCGGCCGGTGTGGGAGCGAGGAGCGTTGACCACCGCCCCGAAGTTCCGTAAATGCTTGCGCCCATCCAGTTCCGCATCTGTGACATCGCTTTTTCGCCCACCGGATGAGCCTCGCAGTGAGACGGGCGAAGCGAGTTTCTACTTCCGGGCGAGCCCGCGGTTCGAGGACGGGCATGGGCACTACGTCTGCGTCCTGCTCTGCGGCGACGGCCATCTCTACACGGGCTATTCGTCAAACCTCCGAGAGCGGGTGCGGCAGCACGAACGTGGAGAGGTTTTCTCCACCAAGAGCCGTCGGCCCGTAAGACTCATTTTCTACGAGGCCCTTTTCCACGCGGCGGACGCGAAGCGGCGAGAGAGGTATCTTAAGACGACGGCGGGCAAGAGGGCTTTGCGCCTGATACTGCGCCGGTTCTTCCAGGACCGCGATGCGAATCACTGATTCCGCCGCCTCGCCCCCGCGCTGTCGGTCCTCGCGCGGTGCGGCCCGTGCATCCGCATCCAGGTCGAGAAGGCCCGCAAGATGGGCTTCACGCAGGCGGAGATCGACGAGGCCGTTTGGATGGCGATTGCATTCGGCGGCGCGCCGGTTATGATGTTTTACAAGGAAGTCATGAAGGCCTGAGGCGGAGGTGACAGGCGCCCGGTGGCGCTCCTGGTCTTCAAAACCAGCGTGGGGTTCGAAAGAGCCCTGGGTGGGTTCGACTCCCATTCGCCTCCGCCAGTTTTTCCCGCGGGGGCCCGCGGTGGCGAAAAGCTTCTCCGAAAACCGAGGCGAGGCGCGAATGGCACAGCCCGGCGAGGCGCGAGTCCGGCGACGTTTCCGAGGCGGCGCGCGGCGGACCGTCCTCGCGGCGATTCTCGTCGCCGCAGGCGCCGCCCTTGTGATCTACGGCGTCGCGCGGCACAGCCGGACGGTTCTCCTCAAGCAGGCGGAACCGCCCGCCGCCGCCGAGGCCGCGCGGGCGATCGACGAACCCGAGCCCGCCCTCATCCGCGAAATCACGGTCGGCGGCCTCCGGCGAAATCCCTCGGGCAAACTCGAACGAACCTACGGCGAAGGCGAAACGCCTTCTCTGTGCCCTACCTGAATTAAGTGAAGGCGGGCCATGGCGGCCATGGCCGAACCCAGAATCCGACCCAAACCGTCGCGCTTCGTCCGCGGCCGACTGTGGATCCAGGCGGCGTTTCTCCTCGTCTGGCTCGACCCGCTTGCGCTTCGCCTGCACACCGTCTGCGGTTCCGTGTACCACTGCTACGCGTGTCCGCTGGCGCTCTTTGCGTGCCCGGTGGGCGTCCTGGCCAACTTCAGCGCGCTTCACGTCGTCCCCTTCATTGCCATCGGGACGCTGCTCGTTGTCGGCGGCGTGGTCGGCGGCTTCGTGTGCGGCTGGGCGTGCCCGTTCGGGTTCCTCCAGGACCTGGTCGCGAAAGTTCCCGTGCCGAAGGTCCGATTGCCCTCGTGGACCGGATACCTCCGGTACGCCGTCCTCGCGGGCCTGGTGATTGCGGTTCCGTACTTTTTCGGCGAGGCGCATCCGCTTTTCATTTGCCGGGTCTGCCCCGCCGGGGCGGTCGAGGCGGGCGTCCCGAACCTGGTGCGCGAGGCGGCGGCGGGCGGGTCGGCCGCCGGCATGAGCGCGCTGAAGTGGACAATCCTGGTTCTGTTCGCCGTGGCGATGTTCGTCAAGTTCCGGCCCTGGTGCTCGCTCTTCTGCCCGCTGGGGGCGATCTTCGGCGTGTTCAACCGCTTCTCGGCGGTGTTCCTCCGCGCGAACCCGAAGAAATGCGTCCAGTGCGGCGCGTGCCGAAAAATGTGTCCCGTGAACCTCGCCCCCGAAAGGCAACTCGCCGACCCGCTCTGCATCCGGTGCATGGAATGCACGCGGTGCGAGGCGATCGAGGTGAAGACGGCGTTCGGCCGAACCGAGCGCGCCGACCCGGCCCCGGCCGAGTAGCCTCGGGTGCGGTTCGGCCGACTTGCCGCGCGGGGACCCGCGCGAACGTGCATTATAGGAGCCGACTATGACGTCGCCCGTCAAACAGGACCTCCTGCGGAAACTGCCCTCGGTGGACAAACTGCTCGCTTCGTCGGACGTCGCCGACTGGCTCCAGCGCCATCCGCGCGCGCTCGTCGTTCAGTGTCTCCGCGACGCGCTGGAGGAACTGCGCCGGCACATTGCGAACGATACGGGCGGACGCTGCGGCGCCCGGCACGTCACCGAGGAATATGTCCTCTCGGAAGCGCTTCGGCGCCTGGAGGCGCGCACCCGGCCGCACCTGCGCGGCGCGATCAACGCGACGGGCATCCTCCTGCACACGGGCCTGGGGCGGAGCGTCTGGCCCGAGCGCGTCGTCGATTCGATGGTCGAGGAACTCAAAGGCTACGTCACCCTGGCCGTCGACCGCGAGACCGGAAAGCGGAGCGACCGCGACCGGCGCGTCGAGTATATCCTCACGGAACTCACGGGCGCCGAGGCCGCCACCGTCGTCAACAACAACGCCGCCGCCACGATGCTCGTCCTGGCGTCGCTGGCGGCCGGCCGGGAAACGATCGTCTCGCGCGGGCAACTCATCGAGATCGGCGGCGCGTTCCGCCTGCCCGACGTGATGGCCCAGAGCGGGTCGCGCCTCGTCGAGGTCGGAACCACCAACCGCACGCACCTCGCGGATTACGCCGGCGCGATCACCGAGGCGACGGCCGTCATCCTGCGCGTCCACCCCTCGAACTTCCGCGTCGTGGGGTTTACCAGCGAGGTGCCGCTCGAGGACTTGGCGGCGTTGGCGCACGCGCGCGGCCTCGTATTGTTCGACGATCTCGGGGCCGGGGCCCTCGTGGACCTTGCGAGGTTCGGCCTGCCGCACGAGCCGACGATCCAGGAATCCATCGCTGCCGGCGCCGACGTCGTTATCGCGAGCACCGACAAACTCATCGGCGCGGGCCAGGGCGGCATCATCCTCGGCCGCGCGAGCCTCATCGAACGCATCCGCCAGCATCCGCTCGCCCGCGCCTTCCGCGCCGACAAGGCGTGCCTGATGGCGCTGGAGCGGACGCTGCACCTCTTCCGCGACCCGGACTGCCTCGCGCGCGAGCATCCGCTGTACCGGATGTTGGCGACGCCAGTGGAGGCGCTCGAGGCGCGTGCCCGCGCGCTGGCCGGCGCGGTGGGGCGGTCGGCCCCCGCCGCGCGGACGGAGGTTCTGGAGGGCGTCGGGTACCTGGGGAGCGGGTCGCTTCCGACGGAGCAACTGCCGACGCGCCTCGTCGCCGTCGCGGTCGAGGGGTTCGGCGCGGAGGAACTCGCGCGCCGCCTGCGGATGGACGAGGCGTGCGTCTTTGCGCGGATCGAGAACGACCGCGTCGTCCTGGACGTGCGGACGATTAGGGAGAATGAATTGCCCGCCGTCGCCGACGCCGTAGGACGTGCCGCCCAATGACTTCCGCGCGAAAGAACATCATGCTCGGCACGGCCGGACACGTGGACCACGGCAAGACGGCGCTCGTGAAACTCCTGACGGGTTGCGACACGGACCGCCTGGCCGCCGAGAAAGAGCGCGGCCTGACGATTGAACTCGGGTTCGCCCCCTGCCGGATGCGCGACGAGCGGATCGTCGGCATCGTGGACGTTCCCGGCCACGTGGACTTCATCCGCAACATGGTTGCCGGGGCGCACGGCATCGACGTCGTGATTCTGGTCGTGGCGGCGGACGACGGCGTCATGCCGCAGACGCGCGAGCACCTCGACATTCTGACCCTGATGGGCATCCGGCGGGGGATCGTCGCGCTGACGAAGATCGACCTCGTGGACGCGGACCTCAGGCGGATCGTCGAAGAGGACGTCCGCGCGTTCGTCCGCGGCACGTTCCTCGAGGACGCTCCGATTTGCGGCATCTCGAACGTCACGGGCGAGGGGTTCGAGGGTTTCTTCGGCGCCCTCGACGCGGCGGTCGCCGCGTGCGAGCCGCACCAGAGCACGGGCCTCTTTCGCCTCTGGATCGAGCGAGCGTTCGCCATCCGCGGTTTCGGCACCGTCGTCTCCGGCGTGCCGACGAGCGGGGAGGTGCATCTGGAGGACCGCCTGACGATCCTCCCCGGCGGCCTGGAGGCCAGAGTCCGTCGCCTCGAGGTGTACGGCGAGGAAACCGACCTGGCGCGCGCCGGCGAATGCGTGGCCGTCAACCTTGCCGGCGTCGAAACCGAGATTATCGAGACCGGCATGGTGGCCTGCGCGGGCGACGCCTTCGAGCCCGTCACCGTCGTCGAGGCCGACCTCGGCGTCCTCCCCCATGTCCCCCACCCGCTGAAGGATTACCTGGAGGTGCATCTGCACATCGGGACCGCCCGCGCGACCGCCCGCGTCGCCATCCTCGACGATAAGACCGTCCCGCCGGGCGAGCGGCGAATGGTTCAGTTGCGCCTCGACCGCGCGCTGGCCATCGCCCCCGGCGACCGCTTCGTCATCCGGGCCGGCATGGCGGGCCTCGCCGACGGACGCATCACGACTCTCGGCGGCGGGCGCGTCCTCGGCACGAGCAACCGCCGGACCCGTCGAAACCGCCCCGACGTCCTCCAGACCCTCGCCGACCGGCGCGACGCCCTCGACGACCCCGCCGCCTGGTGCGCCCTTCATCTCAAGGAATCCGGCGAAGCGCTCGACCTGGCCGCGCTGGCGCGCCGGGCGCTCGCGCCCCTGGAGGAGGTCCGGCGGACGGTCGAGCGCCTCCGCGAGGAGGGAACCGTCGTCGGCGCGGTCGGCGAGCGGTTCGTTCATCGCGACGTCGTGAACGCGGTCGCCGGCCGGCTGCGCGAGGCGCTCGAGGCGTTCCATTCGGCCAATCCGCGCCGGGCGGGCGCCGCCCCCGCCGACCTTCTGCAAGAGGTCGGCGTCGCGCCGGCCGTTTTTGACCTGGCGCTCGAGCGGCTGGTCGCGGAAGGAGCGGCGGTCCGCGCGGGCGAGGTGGTGGCGTTGGCCGGGCGCGGCCCGTGCCTTTCGCCCCAGGACGAGGCCCTTTCCGGCCGCGTCGAATCGGTTCTTCGGGAGGGGGGCCTTGCGCCTCCCGGTCCGGCGGAGATTGCCGAGGCGCTGGGGGCGCCGCCGGAGCGCGTCGCGGCGATGATTCGCCTGCTGGCCGACGAGGGTCGCGTCGTCCAACTCAATGACAAGGTGGTTATGCACCGCGAGGCGGTGGAGGCCGCCCGGCAAACGGTCCTCGCGCTCTTCGCCAAGAAAGCAGGGTTCGAGACGACGGAGTTCCGCGACGCGCTCGGCGTCAGCCGAAAGTTCGCCGTCCCCTTGCTCGACTATTTCGACACGGTCCGCCTGACGGTGCGGACGGGGAGCCGGCGTACGCCCGGCGCCGAGGCCCGGCAGGCGCTTGAAGGAAAACAGAAAGGCAGTTGATTGCCCCGGGCAGCGGGGTATCATAGCAGACCGTACAAGACAAATAGGAGCAGATCATGAACGCACAGAAGAAGGGCTTCACGAGGCGGCGGTTCCTGAAAGGCGCCGCGGCGGCCGTGGCCGCACCGTACGTGTTAACCTCGACGGCCCTGGGGGGCGAAGGTGTCCCGCCGGCAAGCGAGCGGGTCACCATCGGCCTGATCGGCTGCGGCGGGCAAGGCAGCGGGGTGTTTCGCGGGCTGATCGGGGCCGGCGGCCAGCCCATCGCCTTCGCCGATCCCTGGGTGGATCGCCGCGAAAAGTGGGCCCAGCAGACCGGCGGCACGGCCTACGCCGATTTCCGCGAGTTGCTTAAACGGGACGATCTCGATGCCGTCTGTATCGCCACCACCGATTGCTGGCACGTTCACCACACCGTGGCCGCGGCTAAGGCCGGAAAGGACATATACACCGAGAAGCCGCTGGGCGTGTCGATCCGCGAGGACCAGATTTGCCGCGATGCGGTCCGCCGTTACGGCCGTATGTTCCAGTACGGGACGCAGCAGCGCTCCAGCGCTCATTGCCGCTACGGCTGCGAGCTGGTTCGCAGCGGCTACGTCGGGGAAGTCCGGGAGATCACGGTCTACGCCCCCGACAGCGCCGAAGGCGGGTCGAACACACCGCTACCGGTGCCCGAGGGACTGGACTACGACATGTGGCTCGGTCCGGCGCCCTGGAAACCCTACTGCGGGCAGGCCACCGGAGGGAATGCCTGGTGGCACGATTATGACTACGCCCTGGGATGGATCGCCGGCTGGGGCGCCCATCCGCTGGACATCCTCGTCTGGGGCTACGACACCCACAAGACCGGCCCCTGGGAGGTTGAAGGCACGGCCCACATTCCCACCACTAATCGCAACAACGTCGTGATGAAGTGGGACGTCGACATCCGTATGGCCAACGGCGTGAAGATGAAGTTCAGGCCGGGCGGCGACTACACCGAGTTCAAGGGCACCGAAGGTTGGATCGGCATCTCTCGCGGCGGCATCAAGGCCGACCCGCCGTCGCTGTTGAAAATCAATCTCAAACCCGACGACGTGCACCTCGTCGAGAGCCGCAATCACGGCGGGAATTTCCTCGAGTCGGTCAAAACCCGCAAGGATCCGGTCAGCTACATCGAAGACGCGGTGCGGTCGGATATTTTCAGCCACGTCTCCGACATCGCGATCCGCGAAGGGCGAAAAATCGTCTGGGACCCTGAAAAAGAGGAAATCATCGGCGACGAAGCGGCCTCACGTCGTTTGTCCCGCGCTTGGCGCGAGCCATGGCGGCTCTGATCGCTCGGCGGAATCGAAAGGCATGGACTGGCGGAACGCCCCTCACGGCTCGGCGGGCGTCTTGACGCGGCGATAGGTGTATCGCCCGTCCGGCGTGACGTAGTTGAAGACCTGCCGGAGGCGCCCGGTTTCGCTTCGGACTTCGAACGGTTCGCGCACGAGGCGCGTTTCGCGCACGTCCTGGAACGCGAGGAGCCGGCGCGGGTCTTTCCGGTCGCCCGTCGCTTCCATAAGGAGCACTACGCTCACCAGGCCGCCCTCTTCCTGCCTGGCGGCACTCACCCGGATTTCGCGCAGGGCCGCGCTCGCCAGCGGCAGCGCGAGCGCCCGCACCAATCCCCAGCCGAGGCCCTCGAAGCGGACCTCCGTCGCTCCGGCGGCCGCCTGGCCCGCGGGGTCTTTGCCCGGCTCGAAGAGGACGGCCAGTTCGTCCCCGCCGCCCGGTTTTGGCGCGATGAGGATGCGGCTTGAGCCGCGGAACACCAGCGCCGGCTGCATGATGAATTGGTCGGCGATCCGCACCTCGCGCCCGGGGGCCACGTTCAGCGTCAACTGGACGAGCGGTTCCTCGCCGGCGCGGCGGAACTCGACAACCAGCGATTCCATCCGGTCCCATTGCAGGACGACCATCTCCAGGACCCGCAGCATCCGCGGCGCCCAGGCGAACACCCGGTGCGCGACGGAGGCGAGGTCCTGGCTCGGCGGCGCCGGCGGCGCCTCGCGAAGGTGGGCGAGCAAGGTCTCGGGAAGCGCCTTTCGCAAACTGTCAGGGTCGTCCGCCTCGCGCATTGCGCTCGCCACCGCGTCGCGCAAGTCCGGCGGGTCCAGTTTTCCCGCCGCCGCGAACGCCAGCCGCAGCACCATCTGGGCGAGCGCTTCGCGCAGCCGGCCCACGTCCTGGGGGTTCATGCCGGCGAGCAGGAGGCCCCCGGCGCGTTCGTTCAGATAGGCCATGGTAAGATTCAAGAGCGGCTCGGCGGACAGACCCGCCGGTTCCTCGCCTTCTTTGGCGGGGCGATCGGGGTCCTCGGCCGTCGAGAGGCGGACGATGCGCTCGGCATCGGCGATGGTCGAGGCGGTCGCCGACGCCCATTGTTCCATCGAGGGGTGCGAGTCGCTTTCCATCGCCTCGCGGAAATCCACGATTGTGCGGCGGGCGTCGGCCAGCCTCTTCGCCGCCATCGCCGCGTGTTCCGGGCTCAGGCTGAACGCCACCTCCGTCGTTCCCGCCTTCAGGCGGTCGGCCGCCCGCACGAGGCTGATCGTGGACCGGAGGAAACTCGGGTCCTGGCGGATGAGCCAGTGCGTCGGAATCGCACGGCCTTCGATCTGGAAGGACACGGGCGAGGCCTCCTGCCAGCGGACGGGGTGGAGGCTCCAGTAGCGGTCGAGTTCGCCCTCGGCGAGGGGATGGCGGGTCATGCACCCCGCCGCCCCGAGGAGCATCATCAGCGCCGCCGCTTGCCATACCGTTCGCACGGGTCGCCTCCCTTCGCTGCGGTTCTCCCCGGGCGGTCTTTTTATCCCCCTCTCCCCTTGTGGGAGAGGGCAGGGTGAGGGGGAATAAGGTTGCGGTGCAGATTCACCCTCACCCCTGCCCCTCTCCCATCGAGGGAGAGGGAATAGGAGCGGATGTTTTCGACGAAGCAAAACAGCCTTTTAAGGAGTCGCGGGCTTCGCGGGCGCGTCGAGTTCGTCGGCGCGCTTTCTCAGGCGCGCCTGGAGCGCGGTCTTCGGAAAGGTTGCGCCCTCGAACACCGCCCGCTCGATCTCGCGCCAGCCGGTGACCACTTGGACGACGTCGGGCAGGGGGTCGAGCGAGTCGGCGAGTAGCCGGAGGCCGGCGGCTCCCGCGGTTTCGTCCGGCTGGACGATCAGCATCGCCCGCAGGCCGTTCTCGTGGTACGCGACGGCGTCGGAGACCTTGTCGCCGATGCCGAGGGCCTTGCCGCCCTTGAACCGTCGCCGGATGTCGCCCAGCATGGCGGACTTGAACGCCCCGCTGCCTTTGAGGAATCCACCGATGTCCGACAGAAGGAGGGGGCCCTTCGGGTACTCGTGTTCGTGGAGCCAGGCCCGCGACTTCGGTCCGAAGAGGTCCGGCCGATGCGTGAGGTAAATCGGCGTGTATTCCTTCGCCAGTCGTTTCATCACCTCGACCGAGTCGGCCATCGGTTCGGGCTTGCCCACCAGCACCTGCTGGAACCCGGACGCGACGACCGTCTTGTCGAGGTCCACGATGACGAGCGGCGTGTCGGCCGGTCGGCAGAGGACGAGGGCCTCGACCGGTTCGGGCGGCTGGTCGGGGAACCCGTTCGGCGAAAGTTCGACGCGGAAGACATAATCGCCCGCGCCCGGTGGAGCGAAGGAGACGGCGGCGACGCCGTCGCGGTCTGTCTCGGCCGCCTTGTAGAATTCCCCGCCGCGAGAGAATCGGACGATGTATCCCGGCTGGGCCCGCAGCAGGTCGCCGCCTTGGAGGTGTGCCCGCAGGAGGACTTCCTCGCCCGGCAGCGCGACCGCGTCCGAGACCGTGAAGAGGTATCCTTGTCGGCCGCCGAAAAGGATGTTCTGCGCCCCGCATCCGCACGCCGACACCAGGACCGTCGCCAGCAGAAGTGCCGCCGCCGATCGTCTCATGGCCCGCCTCCTTCCTTTCCGACCATTCCAGCGTACGGCGTGGCCGGCCGAAAATCAACGCTCGACGCCCGCCGGTTTCGGAAGGTATGATGGCCGGGAAGCACCGCCCCTCGCGACGGGGGCGGCGAGTGGAGGAATTCCCGTGTTCCGCGTCACGGTGGTTCTCGGCCTTGCTTTTCTTCTTGTTGCGGCGGCAGTTGGGTGCGCGCCGCCCGCCCTGGCGGTCCGGCACCGGTTGGCGCCGGACGTTCCGATCCCTGCCGGCGCGGCGCGCGTCCGCCTCGGCGAGTTCGCCGTCGCCGCGGGACCCAACGACGCCTATGCTGCGTTCGTCGCCGAGAGGCTCACGGCGCGCCTCGAGGCGGGAGGCGCCTACACGGTTGCCACGCGCGAGGCGACAGGCCCGGCCGATCTCGTCGTCGTCGCCGGTTTGCGCATGGAGACGAAGGACGTCGAGCAATCGCGCACGGTTCGGCGGCTGAATCCGGACACTCGGCAAATGGAAATCTTCGACGTGCCGGGCCTCGTGCGCACCGTCGAGGTGCTCGCGGCGTTCGACGTCCGGGTCGAGCGGACCGGCCGGAAGATCAGCGTCGAAACGCGCCGGTCTTACCGTTCGACCGACGATCCGCGGACGCGGGGGCCGCTCGGCCTGGACCGCCCGGACGATCCCGCCAACGTGCCGGCGGCTGAAACGATCGTCCGCGAACTCCTCGATGCGTGTGTGAAGGAATTCGTCGGCATGCTGGCGCCGGGGGAGGTGACGGCCCGCATTCCGCTTCGCCCGGCGCCGGGTCCGAGCGGCGCGAAAGGCCTGGAGGCTGCTCGCCGGGGCGAGTACGCGGCGGCCGTCGGACACTTCAAGGACGCCCTCAAGACGAACCCCGACGATGCGAACCTTCTATTCGACCTGGCGGCCGTGTCGGAGTGCGCCGGCGAATTGCAGGCGGCGCTCGAACTCTACAGGAAGGTTCAGAAACTCACCGGCGACCGGGACGTTGCGGCCCGCGAAGGCGCCGTCCGCGCCGCCCGCGCCGCCGCTTCCACCGACGCGGCAAGGCCTTAGGTGTAGAGCCGGGCGATGGCATCGACGGCGGGGGGGACGAGGGGTTTCGTTCGGCCGCCGCGCGTGATCTGGCGCGGCGCGCCTCGTTCGAGGAACTTCCCGACCACGGCCGCGCGGATCCCTTCACTTTTGTGTTCGGGCGCGCTTCGCCATATCAAGCCAGCGTCTGGCGGGCGAGGTTCACGTCGTCCACCTTTAGGACGAGAATCCCTTTGTTCTTTCCGCTGTCGCCGCTGCCGTAGATGTAATGAATGTTCACGCGGGCGGCGCCGAGCCTGGCGGCGACGGCCTCGAGCGCGCCCGGCTTGTCGTCGAGTTCCAGCACCAGGACCTCCTGCGTCGAACAGGCTAACCCGGCCTCCCGGAGGGCCTTTTGGGCCGCCACCGGGTCGCTGACGAGGAGGCGGATCGTCGCGAGGTCCGTCGCGTCGGCGACCGACAGGCCGCGGATGTTGACCTTCGCCTGGGCCAGCACCCGGCAGAGCCGCTCCAACTGGCCGGGAACGTTTTCCATGGTGACGCTCAGTTGCTTCGCTTTTTCCACGGGCATTCTCCTTTTGTCCGCACGGTGGGACGCTTTCATTATAACATAACCGCAAAGGACGCCAAGAACGCAAAGGGAAGATAGGGGAACAAAAGCAAAACCAGGAAGCCAAACAGGGCTGTGTTTGAAGTCGGGGAGCATCGCCGCTCCCATGGTCGCGCAACGCATGCTGTTTGCCGTTCCCCTGTTCTCGTTTTTCTTTGCGCTCTTTGCGTTCTTTGCGGTGAAGAAGTAGCCGGGGCCCGCGCTTGCATTCGGGCAAAGTCTCGTGTAGCCTGAGGCCGAAGCACCGCCCAGCGGAGGAGATGATCGGATGGCAACCGGCGGTTCTGTTTTCCGTGGATCCGGGGCGCGATGGCCGGCGATTCTGCTGACGGCGTTGGCGGTCGGGTGGTTTGCGCCGGCCGCCTCGGCGGGGCCGGCGCCCGATTCGGCTGCGCCCGAGGCCGTGACGGCTGGGCCGCCCGCGGCGACGACGGGCGATGGCGCAGCCGCGCCCGGCGAAAAGCCTTCCGACGCCGCTCGGAAACTCGAACGGAGCATCGCCCGGTTCTTCGAGGAGCACCTGGGCGGGTGGGCTTCGAATGAGATGCTGGGGGTGGCGGTGTGGCAATTTTTCGCCGCGTTTCTCTTCATCTTCCTGGGGCTGGTCGCCAAGAAGGTCTCCGACTTCGTGATGGAGAAGAAGGTCATTCCGCTGCTGAAGCGGACGCACCTGGAGTTCGACCATCTGCTGGCGGAGGCGGCCTCGAAGCCGATCGGCTGCCTGCTGCTGCTGGGCGGGTTGGGCTTGGCCGTGGCGTCGCTTCGCCTGCCGACCGAGCCGAACGTCCGCGATTTCGCTTACGGCGCCCTGAAGGTGTTTCTCGCGGCCGACGTGGTCTGGTTCCTTTTCCGCGTCGTGGACGTCGCGGTCGAATACCTCTCGCGGATGGCCAAACGCACCCAATCGAAACTCGACGACCAACTCGTGCCGCTCATTCGCAAGGCCCTGAAGGTGACGATCGGGGTGGTGTGCGGCGTGTGGGTGGTGCAACTTTTGGGCTACAGCGTCTCGAGCCTGCTGGCGGGCCTGGGGATCGGCGGGCTGGCGGTGGCCCTGGCGCTTCAGGACTCGCTCGCGAACTTTTTCGGGTCGGTGTTCATTTTTCTCGACCGCCCGTTCGCCGTCGGCGATACGGTCAAGATCGGCGACGTGACCGGGACGGTCGAACAGATCGGGTTCCGCTCGACGCGCATCCGGACGTTCGACGCGACGCTCGTTGCGATCCCAAACAAGCACGTGGCCGACTCGGGGATTGACAACTGGACCCGTCGCCCGAATCGCCGCGTGTTCCAGTCGGTCGGCGTGACGTACGAGACGACGGCCGACCAGATGCAGCAGGCCGTCGCCGCCATCCGCAAAATCCTCGAAGGCGACGAGGGCGTGGACCCCCAGGGAGTGATCGTGCGGTTCGAGGACTTCGGCGCCTCGAGCCTCGACATCCGCGTCGTGTATTTCACGAAGGCGACGGATTACGCGGGGCACCTGGAGGCGCGCGAGCGGGTGAACCTGGCGATTATGCGGGCGCTGGAGCAGTTGGGTCTGGCGATCGCGTTCCCGACGCGCACGGTGTACTTCGAGGGCGACGTTGCCCGGGCGCTGGCCGGACGCGCCGAAACCAATCGCCCTGAGGCCGAGGGCTAAGCGGGGGTACATAAGTTTTGCGCGGCGGGTTCGCCGCCCGCCTTGGCGGGCGCAGCGAACACCCATCGCCCCGCCCGCCTTCGCCATAGGGTTCGGCGTGGCAAGCAAGCGGGGCGGCGAACCCACCGTGGGGACCGGCATGGAGAAAGGACTGCGATGAACGCAAACCCCCTGTTGGGCGTCATCCTGCATGCACTCGGCGGCTTCGCGGCGGGCAGTTTCTACATCCCGTTCAAGAAGGTGAAGGGCTGGGCCTGGGAGAGTTACTGGCTCATGGGCGGGTTCTTCAGTTGGATCATCGCCCCGTGGGTGGTGGGGCTGCTGCTGTGTCCGGACCTGGTGAACGTGTTGCGGTCGGCCCCCCCGAAGAACCTGCTGGTGTGTTACCTCTTCGGCGTCCTGTGGGGCGTGGGGGGTCTGACGTTCGGCCTGTCGATGCGGTACCTGGGGATGTCGCTGGGATACGCCGTCGCACTCGGGTTCTGCGCCACGTTCGGGACGATCATCCCGCCGATCTTCAACTCCGAGTTCGTCGGCCTGGCGACGAGCCTCTCGGGCCAGATCACGCTGGGCGGCATCCTGGTGTGCCTGGCCGGCATCGCGCTGTGCGGCAGGGCGGGCATGCGCAAGGAGGGGGAACTCTCGGCCGAGCAGAAGAAGGCCGCCGTCTCCGAGTTCAGTTTCGTCAAGGGGCTCTGGGTCGCGGTGTTTGCCGGCGTGATGAGTTCGTGCATGGCCTTCGCGTTTGCTGCGGGCAAACCCGTCGCCGAGCACGCCGTCGCCTTGGGCGCGCCCGACCTCTTCAGGAACTTTCCGGTCCTCGTCGTCGCCCTGGCCGGCGGTTTCACGACGAACTGCGTCTGGTGCATCGTGCTGAACGTCCGCAACCGGACGGGCGGCGACTACGTCCGCGGCGGCGTGCCGCTCCTCGCCAACTACCTCTTTGCGGCCCTCGCGGGCGTGACCTGGTACCTCCAGTTCTTCTTCTACGGCATGGGCACCACCCGGATGGGCAAGTACGATTTCTCCAGTTGGACGATCCACATGGCTTTCATCATCGTCTTCAGCAACCTGTGGGGCATCTACTTCCGCGAGTGGAAGGGATCTAGCGTGCGCACCCACGCGCTCATCATCCTCGGAATCCTCGTGCTGATCGCCTCGACCGCCGTGGTGGGCGTCGGCAACTTTGTGGCCTCGCTCAAGTGACCTCCGGAGGCAGGACCATGACAACGTCCAGGGAGCGGGTGCTGGCGGCCCTCGACCACCGCGAGCCGGACCGCGTCCCCATCGACCTCGGCGGCAACCAGACGGGCATCCACAAGGGCGCCTACCGCAAATTGATCGACCGCCTGGGTCTCGATGAGGAAATCGTCATCATGGACCTGGTGCAGCAACTGGCCCAGCCGTCGGAACGGGTCCTGGAGCGGCTGCACGTGGACACGCGGTACGTCGCGGCCGGGGGCGCGAAGAGTTTTGCGGGCGGCGTGGTCCGGCGCGAGCGCGGCGGGCGTGTGTGGCACGATTTCACCGACGAGTTCGGCGTCACGTGGTCGATGCCCGACGACGAGCCGTTCTACTTCGACATCTCCCATTCGCCCCTGGCGGGACTCTCGTTCGACGAGATTCGCCAGTACCCGTTTCCGAAGGGCGACGACCCCACCCGTTTTGAGGGTCTGCGCGACCGGGCCCTCCGGTTGCGGAACGAGACGCCCTACGCCGTCGTCAGCGGCATCTCGGGCGTCGTCTACGAGATCTGCTGGTATATGCGGGGCCTGGAGAACCTCTTCATCGACATGATGACGCAGCCGCAGGTCCTCGAGGCCATCATCGACCGCACGCTCGGGTTCTGGCTCGACTGGTTCCGGCTGTTCCTGGACGAGGCGGCCGACGTCGTGGACGTCATCATGATCGGCGACGACCTGGCCGGACAGAACGGGCCGCTCTTTGCGCCGCGCCTCTACCGCCAGATCATCAAGCCGCGGCAGAAGCGGCTGGTCCGGTACATCCGGTCGCGGACGAAGGCGAAGATCTGGTACCACACGTGCGGCTCGGTCATGGAATATCTGCCGGACCTTTTGGACAACGGCATCGACATTCTGAACCCCGTCCAGATCTCGGCGAAGGGGATGGACCCCGCGCGCCTGAAGGCCGAGTTCGGAGACCGCCTGGTGTTCTGGGGCGGGGGCATCGACACCCAGCACGTCCTGCCGCGCGCCTCCCCCCAGGAGGTCCGCGAGCACGTCCGCCGCAACATCGAGGCCTTCAAGCCGGGCGGCGGCTACGTGTTCAACAACGTCCACAACATCCAGGGCGACGTGCCCCCCGAGAACGTCCTGGCGATGTTCGATGCCGCCTACGAGTTCGGCAAGTACTGAGCCCTGACGGGGATGAGGGATGAGCGTGTCCCCGAAAACCGGGCGCCGGTTTAAGGTGGAATCGTCTCCGGGTAGAATGCGGTCGCCTTGGCGACCGGCGGACGAGCGGAACGTCCCGCCGGGGAAGGCGGCCGAGGAACACGAGGCCCGGTCGCCTTGGGCGACTCGACGTGGCGAGCGGGTGCGTCGGCTGATGAAGAAGCCGGGGCTGGGGCGGTACTTCGGGTACTACAACCATCTCCGGCGGCCCCGGCGCGCCGGGGGACCTGACGGACCCCGGCCCGCCGCGGTGGGGCGGAGCCCGGGGCGGGCGAAAAACTTCTTGTGCGGCCGGCGAGGCGAGATAGAATCGAGACAGGCGACGGGTGTTCCGTCGCCGCGTGCGCTGCTGTTGCTCCGGTCGCCCTTCGGGTTCCCTCCGCAACAGCAGCGGGAACGTTACCCATGGCGGCGGTTCCACCTTATTCCAGGCCCGCCGCGGCGGGCACATGGGGACAAGCTAAGGAGAGCAGTGCCGTGAGAAGATCGTCTGTGATGCGGGCGATGCGGTGTGCGGTCCTGGCGGCCGGGTGCGCGCTCGGCGCGTGCGCGGGACAGGCCCTGGCGGGAGAGGCGGATCTCGCCGTCCTCGAGAAGCAGTTCGTCGAGATGCCCATGGAGGCCCGCCGACTGACGGGGCCCCTGTTCTGGCTCCACGGCACCGAGAGCCGCGAGCGGCTCGAGATGTACCTCGAGAAGGTCGCCGAGGGACACAACGGCACGTTCACGGCCGAGTCGCGCCCGCACAACGACTGGCTCGGGCCCCGGTGGTACGAGGACCTGGCCATCTGCCTCCAGGCCGCCAAGAAGCACGACCTGACGATGTGGATCTTCGATGAGAAGTGGTGGCCGAGCCAGATGCTCGGCGGCAAGGTGCCACCGGAGTACGGCACAAAGGTCCTCGTGGCGGATGCGGCCCCGGTCGACGGGCCGAAGACCTACGCGGCCGACGGCTTCGGCGGCCCGCGGTTCATAGGGGCGGTCGCCGGCAAGGAGGGCGAGGGCGGCGCCATCGATGGCGATTCGCTCGTGGACCTTGCACGAAACATCAAGGGCGGCACGCTAACCTGGGGCGTCCCCGCCGGCAAGTGGAAGATCATGAAGTTCACGTGGGCGTTTGCGGGGGCCAAGGGGATGCAGAAAAAGTGGATCTCCGTGGACGGCGCCAGCCGGGACTGCGTCGAGTGGTTCCTCAAGACCGTCTATCAGCCGCACTACGACCGCTTCAAGGACGACTTCGGCAAGACCATCAAAGGCTATTTCTACGACGAGCCGGAGACGCAGGGCGACTGGGGCACAGAAGTCATGAAAATGCTGGCCAAGCGCAAGATCGACTGGAAGAAGCCCTTCGTGGCCTGGAAGTTCCGCCTCGCCGGCGACGAACAGGCCGCAGCGAAATATCAATATCAGGACGCCTTCGCCGAGGCCTGGGGCCGCACCCTCTACGGCGGCATGTCCGAGTGGTGCCGGGCACACAAGGTCATCTCGATGGGCCACTTCATGGAGCACGACTGGGAATACCTGAGCCCGCAACTTTGCGCCGGCAACATGTTCCAACTGATGAAGTACAGCGACATGGGCGGCATCGACCTCGTGTGCCGGCAGTTCTACCCCGGCCAGAAGAAGATGGGACTGTGGCAGATGGCCAAACTGGGCAGCAGCATCACGCACGTCTACGCCAAGCCCGACGACGTGACCATGTGCGAGATGTTCGGCGCCTACGGCCAGGACATCACGTACCTGCAGATGAAGTGGCTGACGGACCAGATGCAGGTGCGCGGCGTGAACTTCATGATCCCGCATTCGTTCAACCCGAAATCGCCGTACGACACCGACTGTCCGCCGTACTTCTACAACGGCGGCTACGAGCCGCGCTGGCCGCTGTACCGCGTCTATGCCGATTACACCAACCGCCTGAGCCTCTTGCTTTCGGGCGGCCGCCACGTGGCGCCGGTGGCGATCCTGTTCCTTGGGAACTCGCGCCATGTAGGCAAGGCCGTGCCGCCCGAGCAGATCACCACGAGCCTCGACGACGCCCTCTTCGACTCCGACTGGATGCCCTACGACGTCTTCGAGAACGACGCGAAACTGGCGGGCAAGGAGATCAGCCTGCACCAGGAGCGGTACCGCGTCCTCGTCGTCCCGCCGGTCGAGGTCATCCCGTACGGGGCGCTCGCGAAGGCCAAGGCGCTGTTCGACGCGGGCGGCATCGTCGTGGGCCACGGCTTCCTGCCGTCGAAGTCAGCCACGCTTGGGAAAACCTCGCAGGACATCGCCGCGTTGCGTGATGCCGTCTGGGGCGCCGCCGCTGAGCCGGGCCTGGCGGTCCGCAAGACGAGTCCGGCCGGCGGGCGATCGTATCTGCTGCCCGAAAAGCCCACGCCGGAGGACCTCCGGAAAGTCCTCGCCGGCGACGCCGGCATCCATCCCGCGCTTGAGGTGATCGAGGGCGAGACGAACGATTGGGTCCACGTCCTGCACCGCGTCAAGGCCGGCCGGGATGTGTTCCTCATCTGCAACCAGAACCACGAGGGCCAGGCCCGGCGCCTCAGGTTCCGCGCCGCGGCCGCCGGTGTGCCCGAGCACTGGGACCCGATGCGCAACGAGATCTCCTCGCTGCCGCACAAGCGGACGGGCGAGAGCGTCGAGTTCGAACTCGTGATGGAACCCAACGAAAGCGCCCTGGTCGTGTTTACCGACGGCGGGAAGGTCCGCCCGCCGCGCATCGAGACCCTGAAACCCCTGCGTCCGGCGATCGACGTGGTCCGCGAACCGCTCGCAGGCCCGCAGCCGCCGTCGCGCCCGACGAAGCACGTCGGCGACCCCGCCGAGTCCACCCGGTTGACCGTCAGCCCGATCACGGCCGACGTCTTCGGGGGTCGGTGCGAGATTCCCGCGGACATCGACCTGGCCAAGGGCCGCGCGGTCCTCATGATGGACGACGTGCCGCAGGGCGCAGCCGCCGTCACCGTCAACGGTCAGGACGCGGGCGGCGTCATCGGCGGGCCGTACCGGCTCGACGTGACACGCCACGTCCGGAAGGGCGCGAACGTCGTCACGATTGCCCCGCTGGCCCCGAAATTTGTGCGCCTGCTCTTTTACGCCGCACCAGCCCCGTGATTGGTGCCTGCCGACCGAATCGCCGGGGTAGGGCCTCTGATGCTTTGTTGAAAACATGCCTGCCTGCCGGCAGGCAGGCTTTTTCTCTTCCTCTCCCCTCGGGGGACGTGTGTTAGGCATGGAGATATGCAATGAAAAAGAGAAAATGTTATTCAGCACAATCGGTTCTTCTGGCGCTCTGCTGCCTCGCCGTTGCATCGGTCAATAAATGTAACGGCGCGCAAGGAGAAGATGCGCGGCCCGGTCTGACCGTGGCGGAAATGGGATGCGAATATGCTGTTAATCCACTGGGGATTGACGCGGCTCAGCCCCGGTTCAGCTGGATGCTCGAATCGACCCGGCGGGGACAGATGCAAGCAGCGTATCAAGTCCTTGTTGCGAGCAGCGAGGCGGACCTTAAGGAGAACAAGGGCGACAAATGGGACAGCGGAAGGGTGAATTCCGACCGGTCGGTGAACGTCGACTATCGGGGCAAGGCTCTGGCTAGCGGGGAAAAGTGCTATTGGAAGGTCCGGGTCTGGGACAAGCAGGGCCAGCCATCGACGTGGAGCCAGCCGGGCAGCTTCGAAATGGGGCTCCTAGAACAAAGCGACTGGAAGGGCCAATGGATCGGGGTCGCGCCCGTCAGCCCGGCCGTCGCGCAGCAGGATGCTGCAAAGCCGGCTCGGGTCAATGTCGCATTGGCCGCAAAGCCGTCAACATCATTTGTGTCGGGGCATGAGACGCTTGACGCAATAAATGACGGCTTCGAACCGGCCCATTCCGGTGACAAACACTACGGCGCCTACGGCAACTGGGGTCGAAAAGGAACCGAATGGGTTCAATACGAATGGAGCAAGCCGGTCAACTTTGCCAGGATCGATGTTTACTGGTTCAGCGATGGCGGCGGCGTGCAACTTCCCAAAGCATCACGACTCCTCTACTGGGACGGCAATGCATTCGTACCAGTCAAGAATCCAGCCGGCCTCGGCGTTGAAGGCAATAAGTATAACACAACAACTTTCGAAGAGATTACCACATCAAAACTTAAACTGGAATTTGACTCACTCGAAACGGCTTCAACCGGCATCCTCGAATTCAAGGTTTACGATGCCGGGAAATCCCCGAAGTTCCCTCCTATTGTCAAGGTCAACCGCGCCGCCGCGTTGGCAGCCGCCGCCCTCGCCCCCTCCCCGCTGCTGCGGAAGGAGTTCGCCGTGACCAAGGACGTCCGGCGGGCGCGCGTCTACATCTCGGGCATCGGGTGGAGCGAGCTTTACTTGAACGGCCAGAAGGTGAGCGACCGCGTGCTCGATCCGGCCGCCACCGACTACGACAAGCGGGTCTTGTACGTCACCCACGACGTGACCGGCCGATTGAAAAAGGGCCCCAATGCGCTGGGTGTGATGCTGGGCAACGGATGGTATTGCGAACCGGGGCGTCTGCAATATGGCGACTCGCCTCGCGTCTTGCTGCAGATGCAAATCGAATACGCCGACGGCAGCACGGCCAGTGTGACCAGCGATCCCACCTGGAAGACCATCGACGGCCCCATCCGGCGAAACGACTTCTGGAACGGGGAAGTCTACGACGCGCGCTTGGAGAGACCCGGCTGGACCCTGCCCGGCTACGATGATTCGAAGTGGGCGGCCGCGGCCGTCAAGCCGTCGCCCGGCGGCGTTGTGCAGTCGCAGTTGATGCCGGCTATCAAGGTCAACCAGACGCTGCGGCCCGTGAAGCTGACTGTTCCGAAACCGGGCGTGTACGTTTACGACCTGGGGCAGATCTTCGGCGGTTGGGCGCGACTGCGGATGCGCGGCCCGGCCGGCACCACCGTAACGATCAAGTATTCGTCCCATTTGCTGCACGACAGCGGCCTGATCGACCAGAGCCGCTATCACAGCGGCGGCGCGACGGACCACTACACCCTCAAAGGCGACGGCGAAGAGACCTACGAGCCGAGATTCACCTACCATCCGGTTCGCTACGTCCAAATCGAGGGCCATCCCGGCAAACTGGCGATCGATGACTTGCAGGGGCGCGTGACCTACTCCGACGTCGATCTCTCCGGCCGCTTCGACTGCTCCAGTCCCGTGCTCAATCGGATCCACCAGAACGTCCGCTGGACGCTGACCAACGGCCTGTTCGGCATGCCGCTGGACTGCCTCTACCGCGAACATTGGGCGTGGACCGACCCGGCCACGATCACCGGGTCGCTCTATCCGCGACAGCACATGCCGCTGTTCTGGACCAAGTGGCTCGAGGACATCGCCCACGCGCAGCAGCCCGACGGCAACGTCCCGGCCATTTGCCCATCCTACGAGTCCCGCCCACACTTCGATCCGGCATGGGGCGGGAACTACCCGATGCTGGTCTGGTACCTCTACCAGTACCTCGACGACGAGCGAATGCTCCGGCGGCACTACACAGGCATGAAACGGTGCGTCGATTACCACACGTCTATTGCCGAGGACGGCATCATCACGCGCGGACGCTACGGCGACCATATGCTGCCGGGCAAGTTCCCCGGCGACGAGCAATTCATCTCGCGGGAGACGCCGCCGCCGCTGGTCTGGACCGGCTACTACTATCGCGGCGCGCTGGTCGTCTCCCAGGCAGCCCGCCTGCTCGGGAAAACCGAGGACGCGAAGCGCTACGCCGAGTTGGCCGACCAGATCAAAGAGGCATTCAACCGCAAGTGGCTAAATCGGGAAACGCACCAGTACGCCACCGGTTCGCAGACGGCGAACCTCCTGCCGCTGGCGCTTCAGATCGTCCCGCAGGACCAGCGGGCGGGCGTGCTGGAGAACATCGTCAACAGTATCGCCACGGAGTACGACGGGCACCTGCACACCGGCAACACGGGCACGACGTGCATGATCGACACGCTTGCCGCGGAGGGCCACGGGAACCTGATGTATCGCGTCGCCACCACGAAGACCTATCCCGGCTGGGGGTACATGGTAGACCAGGGCGCGACGACGATCTGGGAAACCTGGGCGGGGCACCTGCGGTCCGGCGGATACTCCGGGGCCGAAAGCATGATCATGTGGGCCACCATCGACGAGTTCCTCTACAACGACCTGGCCGGCATCCGTGGACCCGAGTACTACGGGCCCAGTCAAATGGCGCCCGGCTTTCGCCAGATCGAAATCCGTCCGTACGTGGTGGGAGATCTGACCCACGCCCGGGCCTCCGTCCGCACGGTCCAAGGCGTGATCGCATCCGGCTGGAAGAAGGACGGACACTCGCTGACCCTCGACGTGACTATCCCGGCGGGCGCCGGGGCCAACGTGAGCGTCCCCACCATGGGACTGAAGAGCGTGGCCGTCGCCGAGGGCGGCAAGACGGTTTGGAAAAACGGCGCGTACGTGGCCGGCGTAGTCGGGATCAGCGGCGCGAGCCAGAGCACCGACTACATTGCCTTCGACGTGGGTTCCGGCTCCTACTCGTTTCGATTGACCGGTCAGTAGAAAGACAGAAACTGCCCCCCCCTAAGAGACATATCCATTTAAGGAATGGTCCTCGCAAGATGCTTGACAATCGCCCCCTCGGTTATGGCAGAATCAGCCATGTTGCTGGCGGTCGAAGCTACCGGCAGTGTGGCACGAGACGTAGCGGCGAACCGCAAGAAACGTCCGTGCCGAGTATAGAGAACGAGACAACAAGAAAGAAACTCCCATGAAGACGACATCCTATACGGCACTCGGTTTCGTGACGCTCGCGCTTTGCAGTGCAGCCGGCCCGGCGGCGGCCGAAACCGCCCTGCGCGTCGATCAGTTGTCGTGCGAATACGCGACCGACCCGCTGGGCATCGACGTCGCCCAGCCGCGCTTCAGTTGGATCCTGCACTCCGAACGGCGCGGCGGGATGCAGGCGGCCTACCAGATCGTGGTGGCCGGCAGTGCCGAGGCGCTCGGGGCCGATGTCGCCGACAACAAGTGGGACAGCGGCCGCGTGGAATCCGACCAGTCGGTCCATGTCGTCTATCAGGGCAAGAAGCTCTCAAGCGGCGAGAAGTGTTGGTGGAAGGTCCGCGTCTGGGACCAGGACGGAAACCCCAGCCCCTACAGCAAGCCGGGCACCCTGGAAATGGGCCTGCTCCGGCCCGGCGACTGGGAGGGAAAATGGATTGCCATGGGCGGTGCCGGCGGCATCCTCCCCGGCAAGACCGCTGCCCCAGAGCCAAACACCTCGCCGGCACCGAGGTTCCGCAAGGAGTTCGAGATCGACGGCCGGATCCGACGGGCCAGGGTGTACGTATCGGGCTTGGGATACTACGAGTTATACATCAACGGCAAACGGGTAGGCGACCGCGTTCTCGATCCGGCCACGAGCAACTACCACAACGACCAGCCCTATGAGATGCCTTCCCGCGTTTCGTACGTGACCTACGATGTGGCGGACTACCTCAAACCAGGACGCAACGCGCTGGGAGTCCAACTCGGCAACGGCTGGTACAGCGCGGTCACCAAGGCGCAAGGTCGCCAGCCCTACGGCGACAGGCCCAAGCTCCTGCTGCAACTGAACGCCGATTGCAGCGACGGCCGGCGGATCAGCGTGGCGACCGACCTGACGTGGAAAACCGCCGGCGGCCCAGTCCTGGACAACGAGATCTGCGGGGGAGAATCGTACGATGCGCGACTGGAAACGCCCGGCTGGACGTCGGCCGGATACGACGACTCGTCATGGCAACCGGGAATCTTGCCGCAGCCGCCCAGCGGCGCGCTTGTCTCGCAGATGATTCCGGCAGCCAAGGTCATCGAAACCTTCAAGCCGGTGAAGATACTCAAACCGGCCGAGGGCGTCTGCGTGTATGACTTCGGGCAGAATATGTCCGGCTGGACGAGGCTGCGGGTGCAGGGGCCCCGCGGCGCCAAAGTACAACTCCGCTATTCGCCCGTGATCTACGACGACGGCCGGATCGATACGCGGCCCAACGGCAAGGCGACACAGACCGACACGTACACGCTCAAGGGGGCGGGCCTGGAAGAGTGGGAGCCGCGGTTCACCCTGCACGGCTTCCGCTACGTCGAGGTGACCGGCTTTCCCGGAGAACCGTCGGCAGAGAACCTCGAAGCCCGGTTCGTGCGTTCCGACCTGGATCTGGCCGGAGATTTCGCGTGCAGCAACCCCCTGATCAATCAGATCCACCACAACGTGCTCTGGACGTTCCTGAGCAGCCTCCAAGGCATTCCCCAGGACGCCGCCGAGCGGAACGAGCGCGTGGGTTGGCTGGGCGATACGGGCTTCGTCTGGGAAGACTACATCTACAACATCGACATGGCCGCCTTCACCGCCAAGTGGCTCTGCGACATCCGCGACACGCAGCGGCCAACCGGTGAGTTGTCCGTCACCGCGCCGACGTGGTGGCGGAGCGGCCGGAAGGGCCCGGCCTACGCGCCTTACCCCTGCTGGATCAGCACCTACCCTTTGTTGGCGTGGTACGCGCACCAGTACTATGCAGACACCCGGCTGCTCCAGCAGCACTACGACGGGTTTGAGAAGATGGTCGCCTACAAGGCGCAGCACGCCCCCGGACATATCTTCACGCACGGCCTGGGCGACCACATGGAGCCGCAGGCCGGCGGCGTTTCCAGTTTTCGCCCGACGCAGACGTCTCCCCTTCTGACTTCCACGGCCTACTACTACTATGACGTATGGCTGCTGGCCCGGATGGCCGAGGTGCTGGGCCGCGATGAGGACGCCCGGCGCTACTTCAAGCTGGCCGGCGAAATCAAGGAGGCCTTCAACCGGAAGTTCTTCGACGAGACGGCCGGATATTACGGCACCGGGACGCAAACGGCCAACGCCTTGGCGCTCTATTTCGGCATGGTGCCCGAGTCCCGGCGCCGGTCCGTCGTCGAGCGCCTGGCGCACGACATTACCGTCAACCACAAGGGGCACCTCTCGACCGGCATCATCGGCACCAACGCTCTGGAGCAAACGCTGGCGGACCACGGCCTGGCGGAACTCATGTTCGGGATTGCCACGCAGACCACGCCTCCAAGCTGGGGATATCAGGTGCGGCAGGGGGCAACCACGATCTGGGAGACCTGGGAAGGTGAGCCGCACCACTCGATGAACATGAAGATGCTCGGCAGCAGCGAAGTATTCTTCTACAGGGATCTTGCGGGGATCGCCCCCGCTGCGCCTGGATTTCGGCGGATCACGATCAAACCCCGCATCATCGGCGATCTGACTTGGGTGAAGGCGTGGCACAACACGGTCCGCGGCCAGGTGGCCGTGCATTGGCGCAAAGACGGCCGCTCGCTGGCGATGGATGTGACCATTCCCGCCAATAGCAGGGCCAAGGTGAGCGTTCCCACCATGGGACTGAAGAGCGTGGCCGTCGCCGAGGGCGGCAAGACGGTTTGGAAAGACGGCGCGTACGTGGCCGGCGTAGTCGGGATCAGCGGCGCGAGCCAGAGCGCCGACTACGTTGCCTTCGACGTGGGTTCCGGCTCCTACTCGTTCCGATTGACCGGTCAGTAGAAAGACAGAAACTGCATTCCGACGTTGTTTTGATGGAACCTGAGAGAATGGCCGTTCCGTCCCGCTCCACTGGACTGACGACTTACGATTGCCTATACTCTACGCGGCCAGTAACTGAGCTTTATCGAACGTCTGGAACCGCAGCGTCAGCAGCGAATCGAGTTCTTCCTTGTGCTTCGTCGGCGCGTCGGCAATACAGCCGCTGATCGCCGTCTTGAACGTCGCGAAGTTTTCGTAGTATTTCGCGTTGAGCACCTGCTTCTTGACGAACTTCCATAGCCGCTCGATCAGGTTCAGGTTCGGCGAGTACGTCGGCTGATGAAGAAGCCGGGGCTGGGGCGGTACTTCGGGTACTACAACCATCTCCGGCAGCCCCGGCGCGCCGGGGGACCGACGGACCCCGGCCCGCCGCGGCGGGGCGGAGCCCGGGGCGGGCGAAAAACTTCTTGACCGGCCGGCGAGGCGAGATAGAATCAAGACACCTGCCTTCGCCAAGGCTTCGGCGGGCAGGGGCGACGGGTGTTCCGCCGCCGAGAATGCTGCTGTCGCTCCGGTCGCCCTTCGGGCTCCCTCCGCAACAGCAGCGGGAACGTTACCCATGGCGGCGGTTCCACCTTATTCCAGGCGGGAAACTGTCCAGCGCATGGGGACAAGCTAACCCCAAGGAAAAGGAGCTTGATCATGATCCGCTCGAACCTTCTGTCTCTTGTTGCAGTCATTGCGATTGTTGCGGTCCTTCAAATCGAACGAGTTGAGGTGCAAGCTCAGCAGGCACCGCCTGCCGCCCAAATCCATGCTATCACGCCTCAATCTCGAGACGAGGCTTGGTGGTTGACCCGTCACGCTGAAAAGAGCGACGAGATGAGCAAACGCGACATCGACCTCTTGATGATCGGCGATTCGATCACGCACAGTTTCGACGGCGCGGGCGCCAAAGTCTGGAAGGAATACTTCGAACCACGAAAAGCGATCAATTTGGGGTTCGGCGGCGATCGCACACAACACGTTCTGTGGCGATTGGAACATTTGCCAAAACCCAAGAAAGCACCGAAAGGCGCCGTCGTCTTGATCGGCACGAACAATATCTGTTGGGGCAGTGACACGCCTAGACATGCAGCCGAAGGCGTTCAGGCAGTGGTTCGGAAACTGCAAGCACTCTACCCGGAAACGAAGATTCTGGTTCTCGCCGTCTTTCCACGAAGAGCCGAGCCCGACCACAAATTCCGCAAACAAATCAACGAACTCAACTCCTACCTCCCCGAATTGCTCAAAGACATGAAAAACGTCACGCTTTTGGACATCGGCCCAAAGTTTCTCGACGACAAGGGCTTCTTGCTGAAAGGTGTCATGCCCGACACGACGCATCCGAGCGAAAAAGGCTACGAAATCTGGGCCAAAGCGATTGAGCCGGAACTGAATAGAATGTTGGGTGAAAAGACTGCCGGCCCCGCCTCGGCGCCTGCTCCCGTTGCCGTCGCAGACACGGCAACCGACAAGTTGAGTCCTGATGCAAAAGGGAATGTCACGCTGACGACGGAAGCCGCTGAACTGCACGGCG
>Ga0315288_10000691_pt1 | contig 42777 bp, 43 predicted proteins | sample YL17G11_20_MG_FD_203454 | JGI IMG/M metagenome (GOLD analysis project Ga0315288, IMG submission 203454) | Sediment microbial communities from Yellowstone Lake, YNP, Wyoming, USA - YL17G11_20 | ecosystem: Environmental > Aquatic > Freshwater > Lake > Sediment | place: USA: Wyoming | collected...
CTGAGGGGAATCTTCAGCGATCATGTAACTTATGGTAAGCAGGGCGCAATAGTCACCAGAGCCACCTGACCTCCAGCGCAGGGCGCCAGTCGGAACTGATTCATTCGCGCGCGCCTTATTTTGCCCTCTTTGCATACCCTGTGGAATTCTTACCGCGCGCGCGTGTCGGTTCATCGGAGTGTATCTTCTGTTTCAAATGCATCAATACATGTCCCCAAGGAGCTCTTTCAGTTACTCGGTCAGTAGATGTAGGAAGGCATGAGCTACTAAGAAAGAGAGAGCCCTTGGCACTGCCCGAATAAGGACACAGGCTACCTTACACGCAAGCCCATCCTCAGAATTTGTTGCGATTTTGGCGAGCAAAACGAGCCATCGTTTCAGTGGGTGTGAGCACTGTGGTGCGGGGATTGGGATTCGCAGCGTTATCGGTGCCAGAATCAATTACGAAACTCTGGTCCGTTCAAATCCCCGCCGTCTCGAGAATCTAGTTCGGCGTGCCGCATCCGTGTCACCCACGATGGTTTGTCTTTGTTACAGCAGATTTAGGCCTCAGTGCGCTCTTGCTAGTTTAACTAGGAAAATCAAAGGCAGTGAATCTTGCCGCAATGAGGCACGCTGCAAAAGTGATAGAGGATTGTCTCGCTATTGTCTTCTTTGTCAAGGTAACAATCGTGACGAAGCATATTATTGCAGAGAATGTGGCGGTGGATTACTAGTTAGTCAGACAAATGCGAGCGTCCTGACTAATGCAAGAGAAGAGCTCTGGAGCTTATCCAAGACAAAAGCCCGAGCACTCAGGACGGGGATGAATAAACCTCAGCTTATCGCGCTACTTAAGAAGCATGGAATCAGTGACACTATCTCACTAGAACATCCAGAGGTCAATGAAGAAAACTTCGTATTTGCTCTGCGAAAAGAAAGATATGAGTTAAGTGAAAATTTCTTTAGGGAACTGGCTAAAGAACTAAAGCTGCCTTTTGTTGCAAAGGAGCAGCTTGAAAACGGGTGCGATCTGAGCATCGTTCTTCCTTATCGTTTGTTGAAGGAGAATTTGGTTCTGCCCATGGATGTTTCCACTGATAAAGTGAAAATAGCTACCTCCAACCCACTAAATAGGGCGTTTTTTCAAGTTCTTGAAAGCATTTTTGGGAATAAGAAGTTTGAGTTGTATGTGGCATCGACTGAGGTCATAGAAAAATCTATAGAACAAGGGTATAAGGGGCTTCATAGAGATAGAGCCCTGTTAGATCTGTATTATCGCAGACCAGATGAGTCTGCTCACCAGGTACTGTATCCTTGGCAGAGTTATACACTCGCAGGGTTATCGGTTTTCAGCGCATTTCTTTTTCTCATAAACTACCCGCTTTCGTTTGTTTTTGTCTTTTCGGTAATAAATGTCTTTTATTTTCTCGTTAACCCTGTAAAATTCTATATTTCGCTTAAAGGATTCACAGGCTCTAAGAGAGCTATTCACGTATCTAATGATGAAGTAGAGAAGCTAGAAGAAAAGAACTTACCTATTTACACTATCTTAGTACCTGTCTACGGCGAGACAGAAGTCCTTCCTCACATACTCCAAAACATATACAAAATGGACTATCCCAAGGAAAAGTTAGATGTCAAAATTCTGATGGAAGAGAAGGACAAGGAGACTCTTCGTGAAGCAAGTAGGCTAGGCTTGTTCGGTAACCCAGAGACAATTATCGAACCCATGGATATTCATCAATACAGAGAATTTCTCAAGACTTTTGATGCGGTGGTAGTACCTGATGCCAAGATCACAACTAAACCCAGAGCTTGCAACTTTGGATTACTGAGGGCAAAAGGTGAGTACTGTGTGATATACGATGCAGAAGATGATCCTGAGCCTGACCAGTTGAAGAAGGCGGTGCTAGCCTTCTCTCGGTTCGACAAGAATCTAGTCTGCCTCCAGTCCCGTTTGAACTTTTACAATCCGAAAGAAAACCTGCTTACTAGATGGTTCTCTTTAGAATATTCCTACTGGTACGAATATTACCTTGAAGGCCTGGATCAAGTGGGTGCCCCCTTGCCGTTGGGAGGAACTAGCAATCACTTTAGGACCAAGCAGTTGCGCGAGCTGGGAGGCTGGGATCCATACAACATGACAGAGGATGCTGATTTAGGTGTCAGGATCTCCAGAAGAAAAATGAAGACTGCAATGTTAAACTCCTACACTTATGAAGAGGCTAACCGAAAACTTGGAAATTGGATACGTCAAAGATCACGATGGATCAAAGGGTATATTCAAACCTACTTGGTGCATATGCGTCGTCCACGTCAATTGGTAAAAGATATGGGCTGGAAACAATTCCTCTTTTTTCAACTTACCTTTGGCGCCAACATATACATGCCTTTGATCAATCCTTTATTCTGGATGGTTACAGTCTTAACGTTTCTCATTCCAGGAATATTCCGATTTCTTTTTTTCTATCCGATTATCTATATATGCATCTTCAACATGGTTATCGGTAACCTGGTCTATATCTCGTTACACTTGTGGCCGCCTGTGCTAAGAAGGAACTATGCATCGATGGCCTTAGCTCTCGCCATCCCTCTATATTGGATATTGATAAGTATTGGAGCCTGGAAAGGCGCGATTCAGCTGATCACTAAACCATTCTATTGGGAAAAAACCCAACATGGCCTCTCTGAAATACACAAAAAGGCGTGAGCCAATATGGCATTTAGCGCGCGCGCTTAATTCTGGAGGCAAAGGCAAGCCTTCTATGCAAGGGAGCGCTTAACTATCCTGAATCAGCAAGACACAAGAATACACTAATTAGAATAATGACTGTAGAACTAGAGCATATCGAACAAGTTAAGAAAATTCTAGAAATTATTAGCCCCGATATCCAATAGTGACAAATTCAAAAAGATCATTTAATGGTCACCTTACGCAGCAAGCCTAGAAAATAAATGGTATACGACTAAAATCCTGTCATTCTCTTTACACAGAATCGTTAGCCTTTTGTTTGTTAGGTGTAAAATAAACATTTGATTCTACGTAGTACTTCTGATTTTTTGCAGACGGGTTTCCACCCACTCTGTTATCCTTTCCTCGCTCATACTTTCGACTTCGCTCTGTTCCCTAAGTTTCTCATCTATGACCTTCAATAGTTTTGCTGGGTCCATAGGCTTCATGATATATGCGTCGGCACCCAAATTCAAGGACTTGACAGCGTTCTCTAAGCTTGGGTAGCCTGTGAGCATGATCTTCATCATTCGTGGCATGGTTCCGTGTATTTTGATCAGAAGATCTGTGCCTTCCATGTCTGGTAGCTTGATATCCAGCAAAGCCAGGTTGAACAGTTTGATCTTGGATTTCTCTATTGCTTCCCAGCCGGTTTCTGCGGTCTCGACAGAGTATCCTTTGAGCTGAAGAATGTCCTTGAGTGTTCTAGCAATTTCTTTATCATCGTCTACAACTAGGATACTCTTCTTTTCCATTATTGGCACACCCTCCTCTTTATCGGCATCTTTATTGTAAAGGTTGTCCCACTTCCAGCCTCACTCTCTACAATGATACTGCCGCCATGAGCCTCGACCATTCTCTTACAGACGGCCAACCCTAATCCTTGTCCTTTAGCCTTGGTAGTGAATAATGGATTGAAGAGCTTATTCATAGTATCTTCAGGTATGCCTGTCCCTGTGTCCTGGAAACTTATGAATACAGCGTCCTGGGTGTTTGAAGATCTTATGGTTAACTCTCCTCCACCAGGCATGGCCTGCAGGGCATTTGTGATTAAATTGATGAAGACCCGTTGCATGAATAGTGGGTCAACCACCAGTTCAGGCGAATCCTCTCCAATTATTTTATAGACTCTAATATTTTCTGGAATTGTTATCGTTGAGAGAGCATGATTGATTATTTCGAGTATTTGAGTCTCGACAAGCTCAAGTTTCACGGGTCTGGCGTAATCCTGAAGATCTGAAACAATCTTGTTCATATATTCAACCTGCTCTTTGATTCGTCCAGATATGTTGTCCAAGCCTTGTTTTTCCATAATTACCCTGCAATATGAGGGCATATTATTGATCACCTCTATCGTCAGGTAAACCATGTTGAATAGAACCTGCAGGGGGTTGCGGAGGTCATGACCCACCATCGCCGCAGTCTCGCCAATAGCTGCTAAACGTTCAGAATCCAGTAGAGCTTTCTCCATCTTCTTACGTTCCGTTATGTCGCGGGCAACACCTTGTACTGCTGGCCTACCACGGTAGGTGGAAGGAATAGCTACAACCTCAACATCAATAGTCTTCCCATCCTCACGCAAATACTTCTGCTCGGTAAGGCGTGCTTCTCGCCTTTCCTCGAGCGCCCGCACGATCCGCTTCTTAACTGCTTCCTGATAATCTGGGTGCACAATGTCCAGTATTGGTTTTCCAATGAGTTTTTCAGGGTTTGCCGCGCCGAGAAGGGTTGCTCCGGCTGGATTCATATAGACGATTTTGCCTTCGCTATGAGCGAAGATCATGTCTGGACTGTTCTCCACAAGCCTGCGATAGCGCTCTTCGCTTTGACCTAACTCCTTGATCTTCGCATCGACTAACCCTTCCAGATTCTTAGAGTAAGACTTCAACTTCTCTTCTGCCCGCTTGCGCTCAGTGACATCGCGGAAGCTAATCACTCTTCCAATGACTTTTCCTCCAGTCTGTTGAGGTCTAGAATACCGCTCGAAGACGCTGCCATCCTTGAATTCTAAAAGGTCCAATCTCTCCAGTTCTGGATGGGTAAATAGTTCTCTGGTTCTTTTGTAGTACGCTTCTGGATCTTTCACCTGTTTCTGAATAAACTCTACTAGCTTGCGGTCATCCTGCGATTTCATTACTGGCTCGGGAATGTGGAACATCTCCACATATCTCTGGTTATAGTTGGCTATCTTTCCATCTTTGTTGACTACGAGGATGCCGTCAGCCGTCGATTCAAGCGTTGCACTTAACATAGAAAGAGAGGTTTCAAGCTGTTCTTCCATTCGTTTGCGCTCGGTTATATCCACCCATATCGACAGGTAATACTTGAGTGACTCACCACGCATTATTGTTGCGGCGTTTATCTCTACCCAGAAGTACTCCCCATTCTTCCTCTGCCAGCGTTCCTCATAGTATCGGGCCCCACCCACCATATGATCCTTTAGACGTTTGGTAACCCTCTCAATCGATTCTTTCGACCACCAAGGGTATGGGGGTTTCCCCCCAACAACTTCCGACGAAGAATAGCCCGTTATTCTTTCGAGCGCAGGGTTCACATAACGTATCGAAGTATCCGGATTAACAACCAGTATTGGATTAGGAGAATTGGTCAGCAGACTCAAACTGAACTCTTCACCCTCAAGGGACAACTCCTCTACTCGCTTCTCTTCTATCACGTCTCTGACTGCGGTCACGATTCCTCTTTTGCTATCGAGTGGCGTTGTATGTCCGGAATGGATTTGGCTTACCATTCCATTAGTCTCAGCCAAGCGCGTGTCCTTGAAAGAATCTCTTCCTTTATCCAGTATCTCACGCATTTCGCATGGTATGCATGCATTATAGCATGGGCTGCTGCTGGTTCTGATGGCACCATACGATTCCGTATTCTGAGTTTGCGCCTTGATTTTGACTGCTACAGATCGGGGCACTTCAACTCGCCCTCCTTGGACTTATAGGTCGACCTTAACCTTGCCTCTCTTTACCACGATCTGATCATGATCTCTGACGAAAACCAACAAGTCACCAGCATCCAGTTTCAGAATTCCTCTAACCGATTTTGGAATGGTCGCCTGAAACTTTCCGGTCAGCTTTGAACTGCCAATGAGCTCCATGCAGAAATCATTACCTCAAGGAAGTAATGAAGTAAGCTCAGATAAATGCTCTGTCACCAAAATCGTGATAATTGTGTTACACCCGTTAAGCTGGCACGCACGCATCTTGGCAGTTGTTTGGTTCGTTTCCACTTTTGGTCCACCAGCCCCTGATGAACACGCCATCGGTTTGAGTGGGCTCTTCATTTGGCTGCCAGTTATTCTTGGCTATTGGACTGGACTGACGCGCGCTATGCCATTAGTTTTTCACCTCCATCGATCTGCTTGATGATGGATCTCACAGGATTTATTGCGGCGCAGCGTTACGATTTATTGGATGGTAAATCTTGAAAAATGCCAAGGGGGCGCGCGCTAAAGAAATATTCAAAACTGGACAGCGGGTAACAATTGACGGCAACGAGGTAGTCGTCTTCCTGATGGAGAAGTGAAAAATGGATACTGACACTATTCATGAATTTGGAAGTCATGCAGACTGGAGTGAAAGCTTCTACTTCAACTTCTATGACAAGCAGAATGATATCTGCGCGTTCATGAGGATAGGCTTGAAGCCTAACAGTAACGAGAAAAACATGTTCTGCTTCTTCATGTTGGCGGACGGATCAATGGTAGGCATGAAAGACAAAGACGCCTACGACAATACTGACCTGAAAGTGAAGAACCTGCAGTTTGAAAGGCTGGTCCCCGAGAAACACTGGAGACTGAGCTTCTCTGGATCCATGAACAAATACTCAGCAGAAGCTCTCACCCAAGAAAACGTGTCCTTCTCAGTGGATTTCGAGTCATTGAACAAGATCTTCGATTACAGAGAGTGTGTTAGCGGTCTGAGAGCTGAGATCTCAAAAAATGTCGCTTCAGAGCATTTAGAACAGTTCGGAAGAGCAAGAGGACGCTTGGTTGTTGGGGCCAATGAGTACTCTATTGACGGACTTGGCGAGAGGGATCACTCTTGGGGTGTAAGGGACTGGAATGCGCCGAAACAATGGACCTGGCTAACCTGCCAGTTCTCAGAGAAGTTGGCCCTAAACGTTGCCAAACTAGTTGTCGACCAAGGTGTTGTAGATGCGGGCTATATCCACATCAACGGTGAGAACATCCCATTGATAGAATCGAATATTAGGACCAATTATGATAAAGATGGAAATCCCAAATCAATGGAAGTTCTAATCAGAGACAAGATGGGTAACGCATATGAAGTCAGCGCTACAATGCTACGATTGGCAAGGGTTCCTTTCGAAGGGAGCGGAAACAAGCTGTCTATACTATATGAGCCGATGGCCAGGTACTCAATCGACGGCCTGACTGGTTACGGAATCGCCGAGCAACTGATTAGGAAATCTTGATGCTTGCGACAGCTGGAGCGCTCCCAGCTATTTGAAGAGATAGCTCACCTGAACTGTAGATGAGATCTCAAGCTCACCGGGGGTTACTGGGGTCTGAACGTTCTCAGCCTTGTATAGTATTGGGCCCGGTTCATATCCTGGAGTTATACTTACTTCGGTCGGCCCTATCAGTTCGACCCCGAGGCTTTTGCTTGTTGCCTCAGCTTTCTTTCTTGCATCCTCTATTGCCGAGACTATGGCCTCATTTCGTAGACCGCTCAAACGGTCCTTGGAGATAGCGAACTGTATATTCTGCACGACATTAGCTCCTGCGCCTACAGTCGCGTCAATGATCTTTCCAACGTTGTTCAAATCACGAACAGTTATTTGAATCGTGTTGACTGCAAGATAACCGACGATGACTGGAGGCTTCGACTCATAATCCATCATAGGGTCAAGTCTGTAGCCTACAGTACGAACGTCATTCTCAGAGATGCCTTTTGACTTCAGAGTATCAATAGTTGAGGTCATCTTCCGAGCATTGTCTTGCTGTGCGCTTTGGGCGTCCTTTGACTGTGTTTGGACCGCAATCGTAACGTAAGCAAGATCTGGTTTGGAAAAGACACTACCGGTGCCCGAGACTACTATCGTTTTCGCAGACTTGGTTTCTTCTCCGAGTTGCGTGTAGGCGGGTAACGGATATGGAGGGTTGCATGTCGATGTCCGGTAAACCAGAAAACCATTGAGAGCAATCAATGCTATGATAACTACTGCAAGAAGCCAGTAAATCCTTCTTTCACCATTCAACTCCATATCACTTCTCTGCGAATGAGTCACTCCGCGTGTCTTATAAAATCACACTTTCGAACATTGCTTTTGCGTTGAGTTCAATGCGCGCGCGCTATCGGAACTCTAATAGTTTATGGTGCACTCTTGATCGCAGCTAACTAATCAATGTGCGACTATGTTCAATGGGATTAATGAAACAAATTCCGAGTATTCGTCGCCTCTGATTATTGAAAGAATTTCTTTTTAGATCAATTGTCTTCCTATCAGTCATGTGAAACCGGAAAGAAAACCGACACATGGAAACTCGAAAACAAGTACTTCAACTACGACTATTTCCTTGAGAGAGCAGCAAGGACAGTCGCGGAAGAAGAGAGGGCAACAATTCTTTCTGGCCATTTGGCTGAGATAGCTGAAGTAATAGACAGATACGTCTCTAACTGTCTTTTCGAACGGAATGTGCTAGCGCGCGCTAGATCGTGCGTGTGCGCAAGACCTCGACGGACGAGCGCTAGTCAAAGAAAAGCTAGGGGTTTTGCCAGAGCCCGATTACATTTCCTTCAGTGTCCTTGAAGTAAGCTGCGTAACCCATATCGCCGACTGCCATTTTCGGCCGGACTAATTTACCGCCGTTCTTCTCAATCGCCTCAGCCGCTTGGTCAATGTTCTTTACGTTTATTGTGATGACTGGGGATTTGACCGGGTCCTGTCGTTCCAGCATTCCGCCGTTTATGGCTCCAGTCTCCTTCGGCATTCCGTCTTCATCCGACTCTACTGTTCCAACCATAACATACTCCATCTCTGGGATTTCGTTCATCTTCCAGCCGAATACCGTATTGTAAAATTTCTTAGCCCGCGCAAGATTGTCGGCGGGTATTTCGAAATGTACAACCTTGTCCATACACATCTACCTTGTTGCAGATCACCAACACACTCAACCATTTAACTTGTGAGGAATAAGAGAGCGGCTTAGGAGCACTAGCGCGCGCGACGTTGCTCAACCCGTTCTACTCTGTTTAGCGTGTGCCACAACACTTGTAAATGCGAAATAGACAAAGTTTAAGATTCTACTAGGACTCTTACGAACGTTCCTTAATCGAGGTTATCGGCACTGTCGACACGACCAAGACTTAGAAGCAGAGAAGTCATTGAAGGACCGGACCGGTACGTTCATCGTGCCTTGTTCAAGTGTGCAGGTTTTACCGAGGAGGATATGAGTAAACCGCTAGTTGCGGTGGTTAACTCATGGAATGAACTGGTCCCAGGCCACATACACCTGAACACTCTAAGTCAGCACGTCAAGCGCGGCATCCTTGGGGCTCAAGGAACCCCCATAGAATTCAACACAATCGCTCTCTGCGATGGTATTGCCCAAGGTCACGAAGGGCTAAGAATGTCTCTGCCCAGCAGAGAATTGATCGCTGATTCAATCGAGATAATGATTCAAGGTCACATGTTCGATGCGATGGTCTGTCTAACTACTTGCGACAAGATCAACCCAGGCATGTTGATGGCCGCGGCACGTCTGGACATACCGACAATAATGGTTCCTGGAGGAGCGATGCTGCCCGCCTGCCCCACATGGGGATACTACCAAGGCCAGAATATCACTGTAGGGCAGCTTTTTGAGGTTCCAGGACTCCTTGAGGCCGGCAAGATGACAGCTGAGGAAGCAGCATATCTTGAAGACATCACATTGACCGGGCCTGGTGCCTGCGGAGGACTATACACGGCCACAACCACACAAGCATTGATGGAAGCTCTGGGAATGACTCTACCCTACATGGGCACGACGCCTGCAGTCGATGCTGCGAAGACACGCCTCTGTCACGACATAGGCAAACAGATCATGACACTTATCGAGAAGGATGTCAAACCCAGCCAGATCATGACCCAAGAGGCTTTTGAAAATGCGATTACTGTGGACATGGCACTGGGCGGCTCGACAAATACGATCCTTCATTTGAAGGCTGTAGCGAACGAAGCTGGAATCAACCTCCCGCTTGAACTCTTTGATGAGATAAGCAGAAGGACGCCCCACCTCTGCAACATGTCTCCAAGCGGAGTCTACAAGATCATTGATCTCCACAACGCTGGAGGCGTTCCAGCTTTAATGAAGGAACTAAGTGACATACTTCACACGGACCTCAAGACAGTCTGCGGAAAAACCATCAAAGAGATAATTGACCAGGCTAGGGTTTTCAATCCTGAGGTCATTAGGCCGCGAAGCAATCCAGTCCACAAAGAAGGAGGATTGGCTATTCTTCGCGGAAGCTTGGCACCTGACGGAGCGGTTCTGAAGATCGCTGCCGTAACCTCTAAGATGTACAAATTCAGAGGTCCGGCCAGAGTCTTCAACAGCGAGGAAGAAGTCATCGCGGCACTCAGGAAAGGAGCCATCAATGCAGGAGACTTCATAATCATCAGATACGAAGGGCCTAAGGGCGGACCTGGCATGAGAGAGATGCTGATGGCCACAGCCATGATTGCTGGGATGGGTCTTGGAGAGTCTTTGGCACTTGCAACTGACGGAAGATTCTCTGGAGCAACTAGGGGCCCATGCATCGGGCATGTCTCGCCAGAAGCAGTTGAAGGCGGACCCATAGCCCTCGTGAAAGACGGTGACATTATTTCATTCGATGGCACCTTGAGGAAGCTGGAGCTTGAGGTCCCAAGAGATGAACTGCAGAAGCGGTTGAAGTCTTGGAAGCCACCCGAGCCAAAGACAAAACGTGGGTACCTGTATCGATACTCAAAACTCGTTACCTCAGCTGACAAGGGCGCAGTCTTCAAAGACGCCTAGACCAGTCTTTCCGGCACATTGTCTGGCCTATGCTCGGAACAAGGCCGCAGGCCGAACGCCCTTAGTTTCTTGGCAACTCTGGGGTACATTATGACCTCCTCAGTTTCAAGATCTCTTGCGAGTCTAGGATCGATACTCGAAAGTCGATTAGCCAACTGCAGAAAAGAGTCGCGGGAAGAGAAGGATGTCATCACTGCTGCATGACAACTGACTCCATCATCAACCAGATTCTTCAACGATTGCAGTTGGAGCTCAAACCCCTGGGAAGAGGCCCCTGTCAGCTTTTCAAAGTCATCTTCATTGCATCCTTTGAGTGAGACTCGGACATGAAGGAATCTGAAGTCTGAGAGCGCCCTTGAAAAGTTGCGATCATTTCCTAATAGAATGCCGTTCGTCTCAAGAATAAAGTTGAGAGATTTGTTATACCTGAGACGTTCCAGTAGCTGCAGCAGGTGTGGCATGCTGATCGTGGGCTCTCCGCCACTTACTCTGGCTTGATTGTAGCCTTTTGCTGATGCCGTTGATCCGAGTCTTGCGGCGACTTCTTGAGGGCTTTGGTAGAAGCCTGTTGAATCTGAATTGTAAAACGAATTCTCATTTGCCCAGCAGAATCGGCAGGACAATCCACACCCCACACAATCTGCTGTTGCCACGCCTCCGTACCATCTATCAGCTCTGAACCGCCAGTATTTTCTCTCAAAATGTCCATTTACTGTTCTGGACACCCACCTCTCCAAAAGACGGTGACGTTCAACTGGGTCATACGGCGTGTGGTTCAAAAGGTTGGATCCTAGAGAAAATCCTCTAGGAGTACTCGGATCTGATTCCAAGTCGCACAATCATGTGGATAGTGGAGGACGGATAGGTTATCACTTTGTGAACTTGGTCATTCTGGTGCTGCAGACCGGGCAGACAGCTTTCAGAATTGGTCGTCCCTTGACTGTTAGCTCCCTTTTGACGCAACTGTCCTCAACTGTAACCTTCTTCTTGCACTTGACGCAGAACATCTCTCCCAAATGTGCTATTCCTCCTTGTGTGAGTTGATATTACCGATTTAATAAGCCTAATGGTGATGCAAATTTTTTCATTGATTAGTCTAAGCTTTGTCGCCAATTCACTGGTACGCCCAAAGCTCCGTTGTAAAGCCCTGATAGACACACGCCCACCGAACATAGAAGAAACACGACCCTGAATACGCTGGAAGAGATGGCACCAAAACGACCTTCAGTATTGTCCACATGACATGCAGCAAACATATATCGCCTCACCAGAACAACCTCAACATTCGTTCTCATAGCGACCCTTGGTGTCAAGCATGGATATCTTAGACTATGAAAAACAGCTCAGATACGAGTTCTTTCAAGATGTGCCCGCGCGCGTGCTGCTCAACGGCAAATACATGACCTTCTTTCTCATTGAGATCCCAGCCGGAAAAAGAGTCCCGCCACATAATCATCCTCATGAGCAGATGGGCATCTGCCTTAGTGGGCAAGCAGAATTCGTATCCGGAAAGAAGACTGAAATTGTGCATAAAGGAATGGTCTACAGGATAGAACCTAATGAGGAACATGAGGTCAGGATAATCGGATCTCAGAATGGACTCTTTCTGGACGTCTTCAGCCCTCCAAGAACGGAATATGTTTCCAAGCAGAAATCCTTCGAAGTCGTCGAAAAGCCCCAGTCTTGAAATCACCCGCTTAGACTGCTTTAAGCCCGCGCGAAGGTGTTGACCGATGTCCTGTTTTTCACTCGAGAGTGCTTCGAGCTTGCGATTGAGGGGTCGATCTTGAGAAGAAGAACCCGGTACAGAGTAGTTCAACGACACCATCTAAGCTATGATCCAGAAGTCACTGTCCATATCTTCAGGTCAGAACATGGCATCATTACAAAGCTGCAGAGGTTGTTGAAGTCCCAGCCTTCAGAGACGTTTCTCACTCTTCTGTCGGAGTTCGTTCAAATACAGAGGCAAACCAGAACGACCTATTCTGAACCTGAAATGAGATGTCTCTACGAAGAGAACCAAGTATTGAAACAGAAGACCCAGAAGAAGAGGAAGAGGCTAGGACGCAGAAAGGGGCACTCTGGCGCGCGCTCTTTTCAAAAGGGGGCTATGAAGACTGGATAGTCTGGGCTAATGCCCGACGCGCGCTATCATGTTGATGGAATTACGTGTCGTCGTGTTCTGAGTCTAAATGGGGGCTCGGCACCGCTTCATCCATAGGCTCTTTCGACCGTTCCAACAGATCGATATAGCCCAATTCGGCACGAGTGCAGTCCAGTAAACAAGTTCTGCTGGCTAACAACATCAAGAAACGAGATATCACAGGGCTGGCCAGCCCTTTCAGGATGGAGGGCTAGAGATGAGGAATATCAGGACATGAGGAATGTATTTATCGACTGCCCCGTGATTCTGTGAGTAGACATGTACAATGAAAAAGTCCTTGATCATAGTCGAAATCCGAGAAATGTCGGCGAGATAACTAACGCGGACGGTGTCGGAATCTACATGAACGACTTCTGCGGGGATATCACAAAGTTCTGGATCAAGGTGACAGACAACAGAATTATGGATGTGAAGTACAAGACTCAAGGCTGCGCAGCCTCAATTGCGTGTGGCAGCGTACTAACGGAGATGGCTAAGGACAAGACCGTGAATGAAACTATAGAGATCACAAAGCAAGACGTTTTAGTTGCCTTGGGTGGGTTGCCGGAGCCCAAGATCCATTGCTCAATGTTGGCAATAGACGCTCTCAAAGACGCAATCTATGACTATTCGGTCAAGAATAACAAGCCTGTGCCGCAAGAACTGATTGACAAACATGAACAGCTGAAGCCGCAGATACAAGAACTCCAGAAAAAAGGCTACATTTTGATATGAAGCAGCGCGCGCTATGTTGTTATCAGCTCAAAGGAAAAGTCCTGTGCGCTCCGCGTCAGATTACTAGATTACAGTTCCAAGGCCATGCAGATTTCATCCACATAGCATTCGCCTTTCCGAATGGCCCTCGGCCATCTCCCCACTTCCCTGAAGCCGATCTTGCTGTACAGACATTTGGCACTTATGTTCGAATCGAAGACGCTCAAATGCAGGGACCTTAACCCAATACCCCTTGATTCTTCGATAAATGTCTTGATCATTGCCGTTCCAATGCCCATGTTGCGAAGGGCCTTCGTAACTGCTATGTCAAGGGTGCCTACATGGCTCCTTCTTCCAATTCCTCGGTGGACTGATGCATTACCAATGATCTCTCCGTCAATTTCCGCTACAATGGAGATCGAGCAACCCTTCTTAGCTTCTGACAGCAAGCTTCTGAGCCATTCCGCTTCCTCTTGCCGCGTCAGTCGAACATCAAGCGGTATGTCCGCTTTCTCATCGACTAGTGAATTGATGAAAACCAGAAGATCTTTTAGATCGCCCATCTTGGGAGACCTGAGAATTACCTTGCGCCCGTCTCCAATGAGAAATTCCCTGTAGACTTTCTCTCGTTGAAACCATTTCATTCAATAGCCCTTCCACTCGAGATCTGATGTCTTTGACGGATAAGACCCTAGATACAATGTTCGGAGCAGCTCGTTCAGTAGATGCCGTGCTCACTTGGTATGAAAGCGAATGAAGTTGGTTTGTCCTGCTAATCCTCTTGCTTCTTTAGTTTCTCGTACTCTCTCTCTGCCATCTTATCGATGAATCCTTCGCCCCTGTATACGCTGAGCAGATGTGAAGCCAAGCCTATTCCCCATCCGAACAGGATGAATATGAACCATGGGATGACCCTGGGTCCACCTGTAAACCACCAAATCGCTATTAGGAATAGATTCACTATGGTGTATATTCCCAAGTGTGTGTAGAAGCTGGCTTTCTCCTAGGGTCTTTTTCGGGCTTTGATTCTCAACTCTTCATCTGATGTCATGTGTGAGAGTTACCTGATGCTTGGTATAAGAAACTAGGCGGTGCTCCTGTTTCATCTCTTTATCTGCAACAGCGCGTGATTAACGAATGCTGCCACTAGCTTTGAGCGAAACTCTTCAAGAATATCATAAAGCTCATCCATAGGAAATTGATGAAACACATGATCCCCATCCAGCTCAGACTGAACATGAACAAGTTCAACCTATCTGTTCTACTTTGAGGCCTCAACTGAGGCGTAAAGCCTATCAGAAGCATTAAGAACGCGAAGCCCCACAGCACCCAATAATCCTGCCAACTCAGAAAATGGATCTGATCAGGTTCAACGAAGCCAGCCAAAATATGCACCATTAGCGGCAATGAGACCAGCCATCCCATGGGAATCCAGACAGCCACCCAGTAAAGTCCGGAATCCATGCGTCTAACGAAAGTAGTGCTGAGCCACAGCAGCAAGATTGGAATCAAGCTGGCCCCAAGGAAAATCACTATGACGGACCAGTAGCTCTGCATCAGCCATCCTGCCTTTATCTATTTGTCAGAATCTCTAAAGAGATTACGGGAGTATCAGGAGGATCAAGGACAACAAGAGACTTTCCTGGATCACTATGACCCGTAATAAGCGCGTTCGGCTGCGCCCTAATTGGCTTTACACAGTGATCGCGAGCGCTACAATTAAAACGTGTAGGAGAAGAGGGAGGTTCCTCCACTCTCGATTAGTTGACTGTTGCGGTCTGTACCTGCTCCGGTCACCTGATCCTTTTCACCAAACCGAGGATCAAGCCGATGATCACAGCCCAGAATACTATGTCCAGGATCATGTTCCCCATGTTGACCGTGTAGGGGAAGAATTGTGGGGCCACTATCATCCGGATGAGCCATGCCAGTGGAAACCCATACCAGACCGCGCCCAATAACATCCCAGGAGTGTTTGGAATAAACGCCGTCAACAAGGTTACAACAATTCCGCCTACAATTGAATAGATAAGATACCTCGCATCCAATGGTCTTCACCTAGTCCTAACTACTGGAGGTTATTTTATCAGACTTTCTAACACTCGTAGGGCGTATTCAACTTACGCACAGAACAGTCTTGAAGTAAGAAAGGGCGTCATTTTCATTCCGGATCTTGCCTTTGAGCCTGAGGCTACCGACTAGGCTTGGTTCTGAATGCAGGTAAGGCTTGAGTCGCCTCATGGGTTATGAGGTTATCTAAAATAGGACCTCAACAGAATTATTCCCAAGGTTTGCATTTCCCAAGGGAGGGTTGAACGATCTATTCCCAAGGCTATCAGTACTACCAACCCGGGTACGGCGGCTACCAGCAAGGGCCGCAATCCTGGGGGCAGGGATTCAACCAGCAGGGAGCATATGGATACCCTCAGCAATATGCCCAGCAGAATTACTATCAGCCTCAGTATTACCAGACGCCGCCTCAATACTATCAGCCAAGAGGCCCACCACCTCCATCCTACCAGGCCCCTTACAATCCGTACCAGTACCCCTTCCAGCCTGGCTACCCTCAACCACCGACACCGTGGGGGATGCCACGACAGAGAGGCTGGGCCGTCACAGCGGCTGCAATACTGTCCTTTATCTTCGGTGCGATAGGCATTGTCGGCGGCACTATAGTGATGCTGTCAAGCATAATCTTCGCCTCGCTCATGGCGACACCAATCATAGGGGACGTAGCAAGAATCGACTTCTGGATCACCGCCCTCATAGGCATTATCCTGCTGGGATCAACTGTTCTGAATATTATTGCAGGATACCTCTTATGGAGACGTAGAAGGTCCGGCGGGTTCTTAGCAATCATTTTGGCTGCGATCCAACTGGTCACTAGCATAGTAATGCTTTTGCTGCCAGGACTTTGGGTAGGTGGAATCATCGGCGTCGTGACCTCGGTCATTTTGATAGTGTTTGTTGCAGTCGGTTGGAGCAGCTTAGGACGGGCCGCTTACTATCCTTGGTAAGCAACTAGTTTAGTTTAGACCAAGGCGGGCGCATGCTAACTAGCAGGTCATCTATATCAATTCATGGTGATTTGAGACCTATTTCCTCAGCTATCTCATCCAACTTGACTATGACCAGGGGTTTGTCCGGACTCAGTGAAGACCATCCGCCATCTTTATCAAGCCCATGAACGGCCAGGAAGTTCTTCGAAAGCTTCTGCTCCCCATCCTTAGACATTTTCTTGATGACCTCAGATCTCTCCAGAGGGTTCGTGACAATCTTCAGTTTCCCTGTTAGGCTGACGAAACTGTATTCGCTCAGGTCAGAAAGATACTTCTCTATCTCAACACATACCTGCTTGTCACGCTCAAGCACCTTCATCTTTCGGCCGTAGTCTGTGAAATGGAAATAGAGCCGTCTATTCATGTATACGTACTGAAAGGGAGCCAGGTATGGGTACTCGTCGCCCTTGAATGCTATTCGGCAGAGCGTTTGGGAACGTATGAGCTCCTCTATCTCATTTTTCTGCATCTTTGGTAGCTTGATCATTGAAAACGACACCGTATGATGTTATCATATAGCATTTTTCTGCATAAAGGGTTCATGATTCGCTTTCTACCTTAGCAACATATCCGTCCGCGTCAAACTTTCTCTTTAGACCGTTTACATTCATGTATCTGACGTTTCCAAAGACCTTCCTTTCATTCCAAGGCCGATCGTGTCTTCCAAAGCACCATGAGACACCAGCGAAGCCGTTTGGATCTCTTCCATCAAGCTCATACTTGTCATTAAGGTGAAGCGCTATCCTGAATGCTTCTTCAGGTGAATGACTCCATCCACGCGCGCTGTTTCTAACAGGCTTGTTACTCAGAAGACGTGTTCTCTTATCATGGATCATTTAGGTGATCCTTCAAATGAGTTATCAGGGAATGAGTTGAAATCCCAAGAAAGGGCCGGTTCGTTATTCAGCTTTTCTCATTCTTCGTCGGGTTTTGCGATTTTGCTCAATGCTTCAGGGTACGGTTCGAAGAACGTCTGATTAGAAAGATCCTGTTGGTCAAATCGGGCAATCCAGGATCTTAAGATGCTCAAAGCAGCACTCAACGGAATTATGCCCTCTCTATACTTATAGATCAAACTAAGGAAAAACGTCTTCTCGCCCTTCGAGAGGCCTTTAGAAAAGTAACCGAGCGAATGCGTCAGGACATTTATGACAGAAGTATATCTGGCAGTTTGAGATAGCGCTCTTGATAAGTGGAGCTCGTACTGCGTGATCACCGTATTCAAGTCAGCCTTCTCATGATTGGCAACTATCCTTCCGAGGATTGTTAGTTCCTTCTGGTTATACGCCATAAGGAGCAACTTATTCTCTGTGTGAAATCTGATAAGATCCTTTGTCGAGCCAGAGTCTAGAATTTCTCCGAAGGTGCTTGTAGTGTAGAGTTTGGTCAGGAAGTGCTCTCTTATTCTTGTGTTCCTGAGTCTGCCTTCGTCCTCGACGACCAGATTCGGGTAACTCTCGAGTACTGCTCCTCCGAAGAACCCTGAACTTCTAGATACAGGCGGGACTCTGGAGATGCTCGGATACACCTTCACGTCCTTGATCCCACACGAGGGTGAGCGATTCTTCAATATGAAACCGTCGGCTTCCTTAATGGAGTTCAGAAATGATTTAGCAAAGTCATGCATCTTTTCTGTAATATCCTGATTTGTTGCTGGCTGAACAAGCCGAAGCTCCTTGTTCACAGAAACGATCCGGACTGGACTTCGGGGAACGCCCAGGCCTATCTAAACTTCCGGACATACGGGATGAAATTCCACATAGGCCCTTAGTGTGTCTACAAATTCATCGGAAACCATGAGCCCATTGTATCTACATTGTGCAAATCTCAGGCATTTGCTAACTATTATCTTAGGCCTGGTAAATCGGCTCATTGAGAAAAACCGGCTGCTAAACAAGAACATGAGGTGCGCGATGCAGCTTTAACGTTTTCACCTTCGGAGCCTATCACGCGCAAAAATGATATCAAGACGCCATATCCTGAGTCTTATATATGCAAGTAGGCTAACTACTAACATCAAAACACCAAAGATGAATCGAATTGGGAGACACATATTCTTCCAACCTAACCGGTGCAATAGCTACTCTACTTGCTGTCTTGCTTTGGGCGCTAACCGCTTTGGGCGCAGAAATGGGTTGGTGTCTAATAGGTAGACAGCCTGTTTCAATGTTAGCTTGGGGGCTAATCCCATACTACGTGATAGCTTGGCTACTGCTTCCGCTATACATTAGAAAGGTCAAGTGGAGTTTTCTCGTTGGAATAGCATTCGTATTGATCGCGATGATTGGAATATCTGCGGTGCCTGGTCCTCTGCCGTGGTACACCTTTGTAACTCCGCTATACAGCGTATCTTACGTAGTCTTCTACTTGATCGGACTGGCGCTCATCTACTTCTCTTACCAGTCATACAAAGAACTCAAGGCGTAAGAGGCGCAACGGCACTTTTCCCTTTTTTCTTTTCCACAGGAATTTCCAGTATTGACGCTGTTTGCTAGCCTCGGTTCTGTGCTGGCTTCACTATTGGCAGTACATACAGATAGATCGTTCTGGTATCAAGATTGAGCGTCTTAATTGGTTCCCAAGTAGGCATTCTGAAGCAAAATGAGACTACCCGGGCCCCAGGGCGTAGTTCCTTTTCCAACTTTGGAGCAATCTTCTCATTTGCACTCGTAGTCAGGTAGAGTGTCACGACATCGGCATCTTTGGTGTCTGTTTGTATAAGATCTCCATGAATAATCCTGGTCCTGTCTTTGAGGCCGGACTCCTCATTTTTCTTCCTCGTAAATTGAACCAGGTCTTCTCTCAACTCAACCCCCACTGAGTTTGCACCAAAATCTCTGGCAGCCATAATGATTATCCGACCGTCACCTGAACCCAAGTCATAGAGGTGTTCCCCCTGCTTCAACTCGGCAAGCTCAAGCATCTTTCTGACAACCTCCTCAGATGTTGGTACGTGTGGAGCAAGGGACGACAAATCTGGCACTATGACCTATCATGAACGCGTTATCATCAGAAAAAGATATTCATGACAAATACCGTCTCCTTTTGATGTAGACTGATTATGTGCCAAGCCCAGCGAGGTGGCGTCCAGAAGTGAGACTGATAGCGCCTTTTGATCCTTGGTGCAGCAAGATCTGCACGTGCCCAAGTAAATACAGTCTTTCAGCCTACACAGGATGCTCACACCGATGCCTCTACTGTTACATTACTTCATACGTCCGAGACCCCTTCAACGCTCGACCGAAGAAGGACTTCATAAGAAGATTAACCAGAGAAATGCCCAAGGTCGAAAGAGATATTCCGATTGCCATCGCGAGTAGTTCAGATCCATACCCGCCCTGCGAGGAAGAACTGGAGCTTACTAGAGCTATGCTCAAGATCCTCGTCAGGTGGTCTGCAAAGATCCTTCTAATTACCAAGTCAAACCTTGTCGGCAGAGACATCGACATTCTAAAAAGCGCTCGCGCCGCGGTAGGCATAACGATAACAACTCTTGACAGTGAACTCGCCGCTAGGCTTGAGCCTTCAGCACCTTCACCCGATAAACGGCTGAACACCCTAGCAGAGCTTAATGATGCGGGCATAATGTGCGGTGCCCGAATAGACCCAATAATTCCGGGAATCAATAGTGACGAAAAGCATCTGGGCGAGCTCGTCAATTCTCTGGCCAAAGCCGGTGTCAAACACGTTACTGCCTCAACCTACAAAGCCAAGCCAGACAGCTACAGACGTCTTGCAAATGCATTTCCAGATCATGAGCGCTATCTGAGGTTTCACTACTGGACGATGGGTGAAAGCATGGCTGGATCGCGTTACTTGACCTCTGAAATGAGGCTCAAGCTCATCAAAGGGGTCAAGCAACTCGCAGAGGCAAGAGGGATTAGCTTCGCATCATGTCGGGAAGGGCTTCGAGACTATGAGAGTTCCGCCTCATGCGACTCAAGTCACTTGATCCCAAATGTTAGCTGATTCTTATCTTCAGTTTTGAACTTTCGGGATTATGCCAGGAGAGAGTCCCAACCAGTCTACCATGATTAGCCTGTAGACGGATAATACCTCTTTGGCAGTATCCTTGTGGGCCCTCTCAGGCTTGACCTGAGCGATCATAGTTCCGCTCTTGAGAAGACTGAGTTGGAGGGCATCTGAGTAATCGAATGATATTGACAGTTCTCCCCTCGACCTGATCGCTATGTTTTGCTCCACCACTCGTCTCGATACCTCTTCTAGGTCAATCTCAAGCTTCCTCATCGGTGTCAGTAAGAAAGTGCGTCTGCCGTCCCTGGCACATTCTTCTTCAAAGTACCTCTGGGGGATCTCTATGGGCTGACTCTTGGGTTCGTTGCCACAAACAGGGCAGGTCTCATGTCGTGACACCTCTATCTTATCAAACGAGAGATCTTTAAGACTAATCAGAAGTAGTTTGCCGGCAAGATTAGGAGTCTTTCCTGTAAGGATCGCTACTGTCTCAGAGACTTGGACGCTTGAGACCAACCCAATGGCGGGCGGATTCACCCCTACCTGTGCACATTTTGGCAGTTGGTTGTCCTCAAATCCTGGGAAAAAGCATTCCAGACATGGAGTCTTTCCCGGTATGATCGTTGAGGCATTGGCAATGGAGTCTATCGCGCCAGCGAAGACATATGGGACATTCTCTTTGTGGCAGGCCCGATTCACAAGATATCGTGTCTCCATGCTGTCAACGGCATCGACAGCTACATTCATGCCCTTTATTATTTCTGAGATGTTTCCCTTGACAATTGGTTCCGCCACAGGTTCGATTATGACGTTTGGGTTAAGTCTTCTCAGTCTCTCTGCGGCGACCTCCGCTTTGGCACGGCCAACTGATTCAGGATCATAGAGGTACTGTCGGTGTAGATCTGACAGTGAGACTACGTCACGATCAACTATTCGGATGTGGCCTACGCCCATGGCAGTAAGCATGAGCATAGCAGGGACTCCCAGCCCTCCACATCCCAAGATGCAGATCCTTGAGTTCTTGAGTCTGAGCTGTCCACTGTAACCTATGTCCGCAAGCGCGATCTGTCTGGAATAGTATTCAAACTCATAATCTGAGAGCTCTTTTTCCGCGCGCCCCACAACCAATGGAAACCTATCCTCCTATCAGATCTTAATGATTATGATTGTGTGACTTTTATGGTTGATACTTGCTGAACTATTGGAAAAGGGAAAGGCTTGGCTAGCGAAGATTTGATTTCGACTATTACCTAGGCGGCGTGTTATTGCTTATCAGTGTCCTCCACCCGGAAATAGATAATTCTACTTTGAGATCTCTTCGAGGGTTTTGCCGACGGTTTCGACTCCCAATATGGCTACAGCAACTGCTGCAACAAAGTGCGCGACAAAGAATGCTAGGAAGGTCTGAAAGACCCCCATGCTGGAAACCAATACCGCGGTTGCTACCGGTGCAATTGTTCCCGCTATTCTACCTACTGCTCCAGCCCAACCTGAACCGGTCCCTCTGATCCTAGTGGGATAGAGTTCAGGTGTATAGGCATAGGTAACCGCCCACGCTCCAAGATTGAAGAATGATATGGCCCCACCAAAGAGGATTATGGGCAAATCGGCCTTGCTGGTTCCGAACAGGTAACTGGCTACGCCTGCAAGTACCATATAACTCACCAATATGGGCTTTCTTCCGACCCTGTCTATCAAGAAAGCGGCGCTCAAGTAGCCGGGAATTTGTAACGATGTAATCATCATGGTGAACCACAATGCCCTGACCAACGTGAAACCCTGTTCGCTCAGGACAGTTGGTAGCCAGATGAAGATTCCATGATAAGTGTACGCAATGCAGAACCAGAGGACCCAGAGCATGACTGTCCTCCGCCTGAGTGCCTTCGACCAGAGCTCACCAACCCATACCTTTGAGGGTGTAGTGGTCATAAGTCCTGAAGGCTTAGGGAAAGAGTGTCTCTCGAGTATGTTCTTCGCCTGTTCAATTCTTCCCTTTACTTCAAGGTATCGGATCGATTCAGGCATGTAACGCTGGACTAGAACCACAAAGAACAGACTGACAAAGACAATTGGGAATATTGATCTCCAACCGTACGCAGGAAGTATGAGGAAAGAAACTGCGCTTATGAAGAGTGCACCGAATGACCACGAGCTTTCAAGAACGGCGACAAATGTCCCTCTTCTTCTGGCTGGTATATATTCTGACATCCATGTGCTGAGGACAGGCATAAGTCCCCCTGTTCCGACTCCTCCTAAAATGCGAAGGATCATCATGGTGTTGAGATCTGGAGCGAAGGCGCAAAGGCCTGTAAAGACGGAGTAAGCAACTATCGTTGCCTGAACAGTCATCTTTCTTCCAATCTGGTCTGCTACGAATCCGCCGCCAGCGGCACCGATGAACATGCCAACGTAATGGGATGTTACAAGCAGGCCGAGAGTTGGCAGAGAAAGCCCCCACTCCGTTCTTATGGCTGGAGCGGAAAAAGAGATTATCATTACAGCTATGGCATTGAAGGCCCAAGCAAGACAGCTTACGCCAAGGAATCTATAATGGAATGCCGTAATAGGGGCCTTCTCCAGAATCTCATGCAGTGACAATCGGACTTTCACACTCTTAGGGTCAGTGAGTCTCACATGATCTAATTAAGAGATTGGATGTTCAGTGGTTCCTTGTTGTTCTCAGCTCAAATCTTTGAGCAGTGTCCACAGACCCGCTCTTGCGCCGAGCTCCGCTAAGAATGGGTGATCTGCTCCGCTAATTATGATAACATCATTGTCTTGAGGCTGAAACTTCGAGTTCACCATGCTAAGTGGATCTTCCCAGCTCTTAGCAGGGGCCCGATCCTCAGGAGGTATCACGAGCTTGCCATTCTTGTATATGATTGTAGTCGCGCTCTTTGCTCCAGCTCTGATGGCTGCATCACGCTGCTCTATTCCATTTCTAACTTTCGAGGCGGAATCCCTAACCATTATTCCGTAGGCGAATTTGCCTGCGACCAGTGCATTCTCAGATAGCTCGAATTCACTCACTACCCTGGACATGATCTTGTACGCTATTCTTCTTCCTTTGTCAGTGAGTTCGCATCCATGCTTGGTTGTCTTAATGAGGGCCGCCGTTTGCAGATGGTCGAGTATGGTCCGCGTTGAACCTTCCCCCAGATGAAGTATGTTAGATAGTCTCTTTCTGCCAACGGGTCCTGACCTATACATGACCTCAAGGGCTTTGAGAATCTCGTATCTTGAGAAGGATGGCTGAGGACCCGAAGAAGAGCTCTTCTCCAATTTCTCGATTTGTAGGAGATCTTTCATGTGAGATCGCGCCCTCCAAGAGGATCTCTCCTCAGGCCTTCTAGAACGCCCAAAGCCTCATCCAGACTCTTGGTTACATTTGCCCCCATATCTATCAGTTGCCTTACAATCATTGTTCCTTCACCATTGGTGAAATCCCGATCACTATTCGGGTCGCCAATTACGAGTATCAGTGGAAGGCCCGATTTGAGCGCGAATATGGCGGCCTGGAGGTTCATTATGTTGCCACGTCCGATCAAGAAGTCTGTCACAAGGACCGCATTAGAACCCTTGATGAGTTGCAGATTCTGTTCATGCGCCTTTTCTGTTATAGGTGAGAAAGGCGCTTCAGGGGCGATCGAGATGCCCAGAGACTCAGCCACCTCATAGTCCGTGTCAAGAATATTCAGAACCCCAGCCGTAACCTCCCAGCCCTCGTTCACGAGTCTCCGCATAGGGATGGCGCCTGATCCTCCGCCACATATCAGATGAACCGTCCACTCCTTCCTTGACGTTTTGGTCTTCTGGCCTGCTATAGGGATTGCATAGACTGAGTTAGTAAGGAAGCTGTGTCCGACATGGACATCAACTCCGAATACGGTCCTGATGTTTTCCCTCGTAAGTATCGTTCCCGGCGGCCCGACCGCTTCCACTCTTCCCTTGCTCATGAGGAGGATCCGATCACAATATCGTGCAGCCATATTGAAGTCATGGAATACTGAAATGATGGTCAACTTCTCTTTCCAGCTTAGAGACTTCAGTAGATCCATGACCTCAAGTTGACTACTTACGTCCAGATGGAGTGTCGGCTCATCCAGCAGTAGGACTCTTGGGGTCTGGGCGAGTGCTCTTGCAATAAGTACGCGCTGTCTCTCACCACCGCTTATCTCTGTCACAGCTCTCTCTGCAAGATTCGCCACTCTCGTCTTAGTCATGCTCTCTTTGGCGATTCTGAGATCCTCGGACGTCTCAACCCCGAATCTGCTTAAGTGAGGGTTGCGCCCCATCAGGACCAGATCCAGTACAGTGAATCTAAAGGGTATGTTGCTGTCTTGAGCTACGAAACTCATCTCTCTAGCTAGGCTCTTGTGACTCATCTCCTGAATGTCCATCTCTTCCAGATATACAGCACCAGATCCAGGCCTGAGGATCCTGCTGATTACGCCAAGCAACGTTGATTTGCCCGCCCCGTTAGGGCCGATTATGCCTACGAACTCCCCCTGTATCACTTCAAAGCTAACGTCCCTAAGAGCCTCACCCGAGTCATAGGAAAAGCTGACGTTGTCTATTGTTATGCCCACCAGATACGACTCACCTCTAGATGGCATATCTTCCTCTGCTCTTTCTGAGTAGGTAGATGAAGAAGGGGCCGCCTGACAACGCTGTTATGATTCCGACTGGTAGTTCAGTAGATCCTGAGATTGACCTTGCTAGAGTATCACAGAATACGAGGAAGATCCCGCCTGTCAGGAAAGAGCTAGGTATCAGGACTCTGTGGTCTGGACCGACAAGCATCCTAGTCAGGTGAGGTATCACAAGGCCAACGAAACCGATCAAGCCACTGACTGAGACTGCCGCTGCAGTCATCAAAGAGCCTACGGCGAGGAGAATCTTTCTTGATCTTTCGACATTGACGCCTAGGTGCTGAGCTTCTTCGTCACCAAGTGTCATAATGTTGAGGTCCCTCGAGAACAAGTATGTCACTAAGGTCCCAATAGTGATAAGTGGGAAGACCCCCAAGACGTCCGCCCATTCGATGTAGGAGAAGCCCCCCATCATCCAGTAAATTAACCTGTGCAATTCCCACCCTGAGAAGACTTGCAGGAGTGATACCAGAGATGAGAGAAAAATGCTGACAGCCACTCCTGATAGAAGCAGTGTGATGACTGGGGCTCGAGATCCGACTTTCGCCAAGCCGTAGACGGCAAAGACGGTCAAGGTGGCGATCAAGAAGGAAAGGATTGAGACTGAGTAGACACCTACAGCTGAGTATCCTAATCTCATGACGATCGCTAGTGCAGCGCCCAATGCTGCCCCTGAGGAGACGCCTAGGACATATGGATCAGCCATGGGGTTTCTGAATACGCCTTGGAAGACTGTTCCGGCAAGGGCCAAGCCCGATCCTATCAATGCGCCCGCTAGGACTCTTGGCAGCCTGATCTCTTTGATGATCATGAGTTCTATATCATTGGGATGTGATAGGCCCAGCGTTTGTCCGAGGAATGGTACGGGCTTCATCAGAGCTCCAAGCACACTGGAGAAAGGCACTTTCGAAAAACCGACCATTAAAGAAAAGAAGATGGTGACCATCAACAGCACCAGAAGGCTTGAAATCACAAGCACCCACCTTGAAGATCTAAGCGAGAGGTACTGAGTCTTCTCTGTCTGCAATGGCAATCACTGGTATTTGGATCTTGGGTGGTATGTGGGTTGGATGGAGTATCCAACCAGCTTTTTAAATACGACCATAATATAAGCCTTCGAAATCAAAATGGCTGCCCTCATGATTATCGGAGACGGAATGGCCGACGTGCCCCTATCAGAACTTGGTGGGCATACGCCGCTGGAGGTAGCAGGGTGTCCGAACATGGCGAGGCTCTGCTCCAAAGGAAGATCTGGGCTCTTTGATCCTTTAGGTCCCGGCATAGTCGCGGAGAGCGCGGAAGCTATCATGACGATTCTTGGCTACGGCCACCATTTGACACATCTTTCGAGAGGGCCGCTCGAAGTATTGGGCGCCGGCCTAGATCTCAAGGAGGGCGATATCGCATTCAGATGCAATTTCTCACTCGTTGATGAAGATCTCCGAATTCGAAATGAGAGGGTGGAAGTTCCGGAAAATTCACGCTTGGATCTGATCCAGTCTCTTCAAGATTATTGTCATAGTTCTTGGGGGTTGGATCTTGTCTTCAAGCTGACTTGGAGATTCAAAGGTGTCATGCTTCTCAAGGGAGAGAACCTTTCATCAGAAGTAATCACACCGCCGCCGGGAAGAGGCGAGGAAGCGTTGGCTGTGAGACCGCTCACTGAGTCTGCTGACTCAACGAGAACTGCAATGATCATAAACTCAATAATAAAAGAAAGCAACAGAATTCTCTCAAAATCCGGTTGCCCGCCAGGAGTTGACGGGCCTGCGAACATTCTCATCCCATGGGGAATCGGAAGAAAAATCTCCCTTGAACCCTTTTCTACTAAGCACGGATTGAATGCGACCTGCGTGGCAGGCGCATCATTGGTCCGCGGGATCGGCGAAGCTTGTGGAATGACGGTTCCACTAATTGCGGGCGCAACAGGAGGAGTCGACACCAACATAGAGGCTAAAGCAGAAGCCGCCATCGAAGCCTGCAAGGACCACGACTTCGTGCTAGTTCATGTAGGAGGCCCAGACGAAGCAAGTCATGACGGTGAAGTCCAGTCCAAAGTGAAGATCATAGAGAAGATCGACTCAATGCTAGGCGACATACTCGAGAGAACGTCTCTTGAAGGTATCCTCGTTACTCTTCTATCAGACCATACCTCTTCCACCGCTCTGAGGAGACATACTCCCCACCCAACACCGATAGTGATCACAGGAAGCAGAATGGCCTCTGACGATGTCAGAGAATATACCGAGTCCGCCGCCTCAAAGGGTGGACTTGGACGGATTACCGGGGCAATGCTCATGAAAACGATCCTCGGTCTTGTCGGATGATCTTGGAAGGAGGAGTGTACAATCTATTGAGTTCAACGCAAGGGCCAAGAACGAAATTAGCTACAGCTAGACTTCCTGTTCACGGCGGAAATGTATGGGATGCGACGAGTGAGTTCTCGATAAGGACCGGAAAACTGATCGACTTCAGTTCAAACATAAGCCCAGTAGGACCGCCAAGAAAGGTCCTTCGAACAATCAAAGATAACCTTTGGAAGCTCGGGTATTACCCCCAAGTAGATTCGTTCAATCTGAGAAGTCTCATCGCAAAAAAGCATAAGGGCCTCACGTCCGAAAACGTCATAGTTGGCAACGGTTCTTGTGAACTGATCTATCTCTTCGCGGATGTCTTTGCCCAAAAAGGAACCACCGCTTTGATCCCCGAGCCGACGTTCAGCGAATATGAGTCAGCAGTCCGGAGAACCGGAGGCAAAGTCAGGGGGGTCATGCCCAAAGACAACTTTAACCTCGATGTAAAGGCCATAATGGATCTCGCCAGCGATTGTAACATAGTGATGATCTGCAATCCCAATAACCCGACAGGCACCTTGATCGAACGTAGAGATCTCTTAAAGATCATTGATCATGCAAAAGACCGTGATTCTTGGGTCTTGATTGATGAAGCCTTCATGGATTTCATCGGGAACCAAAAGGACTATTCATTAGCTAGGGAAGTCAGGAGGCATAACAACCTCTTCGTTCTCAGGAGCCTGACCAAGTTTTACAGCTTGGCCGGCCTTAGAATTGGCTACGGCCTGGGCTCTAGTAGAATCATAGAAGCACTTCACAGTGCGAAGGTCCCGTGGAACGTTAACTGCCTAGCTCAAGTGGCTGCTGAAGCAGCACTCAAAGACCCCAAGCATGCAGCAAGAGTCAGAGAACATTTGCTGAAAGAGAGAAGCTTCATGATGAGGCGACTCAAAACGATTCCGAGATTAAGAGTTCATGATTCCAAAACAAATTTCATCTTGATTAATACCAGAGAGACAGGATTAACGGGAAAGCAAATCTCAGAGCGATCATTGAAGCGAGGAATGATGATTAGAGATTGCAGCTCCTTCAGAGGCCTAGATGAATTCTACATCAGAATATCAATGAAGACAAGAAAGCAGAACATGATTTTACTCGACTTTCTTCGGAGTCTATGAACAAAGAGCAAGGTTCAGATCAGATGATTACTCTCTGTTGCTTTCCTGAGATTCTCATATCTCATTTATCGATTCTGATTCTTGCATTTGTACTTGACTTGGTTGGAGAACCGCCTCAGTCAATACATCCAACGGTCCTAATGGGTAAGCTTGCCGAGCGACTCACTAAGAAGATACTGAATTTGAGGTCTCATCAACGCCTCCTCGGCTTTCTACTTACTACAACAGTAGTTATCTTGGCTACAGGCTCAGCCCTCCTCCTTCTGGAAGTCACCAAGAGCGTCTTGGGTCAGCTCGCTTACATCATTCTTGGAGGTCTAATCCTAAAGACCTCATTCGCGATAAAATCCATGGATGCCCACGCAAGACCGATCGAAGATGCTCTGATTAGTAAAGATCTGCCGAGGGCAAGAGAGCTACTGAGCAGAATTGTGAGACGAGACACGACAAATCTTGATGAAGGTCTCTGTGCTTCCGCCACAATAGAATCAATAGCCGAAGGTACCGTAGACGGGATAGTGTCCCCTCTATTCTATTTCTTTCTTTTTGGCGTTGCGGGGGCCATAGCCTTCCGAGCGATAAACACTCTTGACTCGACCGTCGGCTACAAAGACCAGACTCATGCTCAAATAGGATGGTTCTCTGCAAGGTCTGATACTGTTGCAAACTACATCCCAGCTAGATTAACTGCAATTATCATGATCTTTGCAGCCGCGATTCTCGGCAGAGACTGGCATTCTGCAGTCTCAACGTTAAGAAAGGAACATGGTAGAACTGAAAGCCTAAACGCAGGGTGGCCTATGTCTGCGATGGCAGGCTCGCTTGGAATAACCCTAGAAAAGCTCGGATCATACCTGCTGGGGGAGGGACTGAGGGTCCCCTCTCCCAAGGACATATCTTCCGCCCTTCAGATGATGTGTACAGTGACGATGATCTTTTCGACAATTGCAGTTCTCCCCTATTCGATATTTTTCTGTTCACTAGCGAGTTGATAGAATTGTATGAGCATACGGATGTGTTGAAGGCACTAAACGTGTCCAAGGCAGAAGAGTTGTTGAAAGAAATCAAAGGCAAGACCCCGCTTTTCGTATGTACAATCGCCACCACTGAAACCGCTAAGATTCCAGGAATATCTGCGGCGGGGCAGAACCCTGAATTCACGGATCTAACCCCCCCCGCAGACACGGAGTTTCTGTACTACGGTAGATGCAGATGCATTAGCGGAGTTCCTGTGACCCCAGATGGGATACCAACGCCTGCGATAATTACCAGAGCCGCCATCAACCTGTCAAATATCCCGATGCTTGTCGTCGATGGCGGGTCTAGAGTCAAACCTCAGATCCCATTCATTGACGTTGGCGGTCAGCCAGGGATGGACATCAGAACCTCCAAAGCCGTAAAGGATGTCAATTCGGTTTTTGAGAGAGCCAAGGTGCTTGGGAAGAGCCTAGCAGCTATGTCTGACTACCTCGTCCTGGGTGAGAGCATCCCCGGTGGAACAACAACTGCCCTCTCAGTAATGCTTGCTATTGGAATCGCTGCCAAGAGGAGAGTCAGCAGCAGTATGCCGAATAATCCTCATGAGCTCAAACTCTCTGTCGTGAATAAAGCAATGGAGGTAGCTGGAATAGAAGAGGGAGAATTAGCAGGGGAGCCGCTTAAAGCAATAGCTGCTATGGGGGACCCCGCGCAGGTAACTATGTCGGGGCTAGTCGTAGGTGCAGCAGAGATCCCAACGATTTTGGCAGGAGGGACCCAAATGGCAGCCGTTCTTGCCATAGTTGATCAGATAGACCCATCCGCAAGAGATAGGTTGGCGATTGGGACTACAAAATGGGTACTAAGGGATCCAAGTTCTGACTTAGTGAGCTTGGTCAGGCAAGTAGGAGATGTTCCAATTATGGCCGCCAATCTCGACTTCAGTTCACTGAAGCATTCTGGGCTGCGAGCCTATGAATCGGGCGCGGTCAAAGAAGGTGTAGGCGCTGGCGGCGTATCGATATCCGCAATGACCATGACATCAGGTCAGATAACAATGTTATCGCTCCAACAGGAGATAGAACGAGAATACGAACGAATCCTAGGTGGGAAAGCGTCTTGAGGCTGCCACATGGTGTATCCATGCAGGCTACCAGAGGATCTCTGATAGTCAGATCAACTAAACATGTGAGAGTGCTTAGCTCCGCGATTCTGAATGGGGGGTGGAGAAGGGCGGATTCGATTCTGATTCAGAAGGTACCGAAGAATTTCAGATGTGATAATCCCCTCGCGTATCTGTTGAGGGCTGCTGCAAGGACCCACTTGGATGCGAACACCACGGTGGGCTTCTTGACGGCCGCTGATCCTAGCAAGTTCGGATTCTCCACATGCCAGATAGGCCGAGTCATGGTTTCCACGGTGGCCACAGCGGGAACTTCCAACTCAGCGAGAGCAGGTGAGCCTATCAAGATTCTCGATAGTCCTGGAACTATCAACACATTGGTTCTCACAAATGCGCGGATGACTGATGGCTGTATTGTAAACGCTCTCCAGACGGCGACTGAGGCAAAGACACTCGCATTAAGGGAACTGGACATTAGAAGTTCAAATTCAGGAGGCGAGGCAACGTGTACCACATCCGACGCTCTTGTGATCGGAACTACGAACGAAGGAGCAGTCTGCAAATACGCGGGTGCGGCAACGGAACTGGGAAGAGCGATTGCTGAGTCCGTTCGTTTGGCAGTCAGGGATGGCATAACAAAACATGACAAAATCTTTCCGGGTCGAAGTCTGCTGCAGCGACTATGTGAGCGCGGTATAGACACCAAGGATCTTGAGGATGCTTTCTTTGAAAAGTACATACACCACCAATCATTTGGCAGTAGAAATCGCGTCAGGAAGACGTTCAGGAGGTTTCTTGAAGAAGCTTCTTCAGACCATAATGTTGCTGCCTTAGTTCTTGCTGCTCTGCGTATTGAGGATGATGGGTGCCTAGGGCTTATCCCTGGACTTTCAGAAAAGGAATTTGTCAGAGATCCTGTGAGTCTTCTGGCAGATGAGCTCATAGGAATTGCGATAAGCAACTACATTGCAGGGTCGAAAGGCTTATTTGAGTACGTCAGGTTCGACCGCAAGAAGCCAAGTGTCATCAGAAGGCTGGGGCCTTTTGGGGATGATGCGGTCGGAGCACTTGTGGCTGGAGCCTCGTCTAATGTCTACTCGAGTCTGTTAGGAAAGAGGTAACCTCTGCTGTCTCTGTTAAGGGACCTAAAGAGCGCCGTAGCATTCCTGACAATTATCCCGGTAAGCGAAAGCTCAACGACTGTTCAAGAAGTAGCCCTCAGTGCGTATCTCTTCCCTGCAGTGGGTGCGGTTCTAGGTCTAATCATAGGATTACTAGGAAGTGTGCTGATGGTTTTTCTTCCGAGTCTAACATCTGCTGTACTTGTTGTGGGCTGTCTCTATTTTTCTACAGGTCTGCATCATTTTGATGGACTTCTTGATTTTGGTGACGGCCTTATGTTCAGAGGCACTCCCGAATTGAAGGTGACTGTCATGCGAGACAAGGCAACAGGTGCTGGCGGTCTAGCTTTGGGACTGATCAACACGCTACTGCTGGTTTCGTGCTTGTGGACAGTATCAGCGGACATTTTTATTCCTTTGATGCTGGTGTCTGAGACCTCTGCAAAACTAGCTATGGTTTTCGCAGCATTCATTGGCAAGCCCTCTTCGGACGGTGTTGGAGCCGTGTTCACTGGGAATATGAAAAGCAGACGAGGTAGAGCTGCGCTTACAGGAGCAATCGTCTTCTCAGTCGTGATTGCGGTAGTAGCTCTTAGAATCAGAGGCTTAGTCGGTTCAGCGTCGGCACTGGTGGTTGCGGGATCGCTTGTCATGCTGTCACATAGGCACTTCCAATCCGTGACAGGCGATGTCCTAGGAGCTGTAAACGAGCTGGCAAGATCCTGCACGTTACTGATCTTGGTGGTTTTCAGATGGCTGTAGTTGGATTGATCATGGCTGGTGGGAGAGCCATCAGAATGGGTTCCGAGACGGAGAAACCTTTAATCAATTTCAATGGAGAGTCAATGATTAAGTGGGTCATCAAAGCCCTCGAAGGCGCATCAGAGATAGAAGAGATCGTTGTGGCGACTAGCCCTCACACTCCCAAGACTCAGGAAACCGCAAAAGAACTCGGATTGCAGGTCATAGAGACTAAAGGAAGAGACTACATTTCTGACGCGCAAGAGGCGATCCGAAAACTCATTCCCAAGACCGTACTTGTAATCTGCTCTGACTTACCCTCCGTATCCAGTCAGCTGATAGATGAGATAATCCGACAATATGCTGAGTGTGGTAAGCCGTCGCTCAAGGTTGTCACTCAGTCCGGACTCCCCAAAGACTCAGATCAGCTGAACCACTCCTTTGAACCAAACGATGACAACGTTATTTCCGCTGGCATAAATGTGATAGACAGCCTACATATCAATGAACCACAAATTGACGAGGCAATACTCCTAGTGGAATCAGCGGAAGTCGGCGTAAACATCAATACGCCCGAGGATCTGGAAACGCACTCTCAATACGAATGATGAGGGCGACCGTCCTTCCGCAGAAACCGAACCCTACGTCGGAATCCCAGATTTCACATGCGCCATATATATCCGGCATGCTAAGTGGAGTCGAAGCATCCAGTCTGAGAGTACCTCCGTAATGGTCAGATGATGGAAGATGATGAATTCAAAGGTCGCCAAAGTTGCTCAAGAAGCAGACATGTCTATACCCATAGAAACCTCCGATAAACCGAGGTGGGGAGCGAAATCTGCTTTTCTATGCTACCTCACGGTCGTAGTCGGTGTCTTGATAGTTGCCGCATTTACGGGTCTACTGCTACGTTTTTCAGGTTTCAACCTAGCCGAACCGCCCTATCCGATATCGCTAGTGTCAATTCCAGCGAATGAAATTTCAATACTTCTGCTGACGCTGGCTTTCATCAAAAGAAGTGGGGCGAGTATTAGCCAGATGGGCTTCAGGAAGATCTCCGCAGCGACCGTCATTAAAATGACTATTCTTGGCGCTGCGCTGCTTCTACTTACCGCCACAGTCGGAGCCACACAGAATGCTATTCTCGGTCATGACCCAGCGGAGCAGATCTTCGCCAAGTTCGTTGTCCCAAGAACCCAAATCCAGCTTGTTTTTTTGGTTATTTTCGCTATGGTTCTTGTTGGACCGATTGAGGAACTATTCGCAAGAGCATACATCCAGAAGGGTTTAGAGAACCATTTTGGCAGGGTCAAGGGCCTGTTGTTGGCTTCCCTTCTGTTCGGCATGCTCCATGCATTGAATGTTGTAAGGGCAATAATTCCGACCTTTGTTGCAGGACTGTTTCTGGGGTATATGTGGCAAAAGACTGGGCGGAACACGACCTCCGTGGCCGTACTGCATGGAGCCTACGACTCGATCGCTTTAGCGCTTGCCTTCCTATTCGGGGTCTAGGTTAGCTGGGATTATGGGCGCGCGCGAAGAGCAAGCGTGATGAAATGGTATTGTAAAGAGGTATGAGGAATAATAGACTCACAGAGAGAACGCTCTCGCTTATGAATCTGAGCGTGCTATTTTGCGCAATTCTTATAATCTGAGGTCCAACAAGATCATTCTTTGGGTAGTTCTGTCTTGCCAAAGAAGAAGACGAAGAAGAAGGCTAAACCTGAGAAGAAGGCAAAGCCCAAGAAACGAGCAAAGGCCAAAGCAAAACCTAAACCGCCTGAGATCCAACCGGCCCCGCTTGAAACTCCTCCGCCTGAGACAACCACTCTTCCCCCTGAAGCAACGTTTACGCCGAGTGAAGCTCCAGGAGCTCTAACCTGACCAGTCTCACAAGATTGTATTCAAGCAGATAGGTTTAGACTTGATCTACTAGTTCTCCACATGACAGAGTGTGCGGCCCTATCGCCGCCGCTTTTCTTTCTACGTTAACTAATAGAGACTGGCGCGCGCTAAGTGCTCTAGAAATTATCAAATTGAAGCGCTAGCATAGAACACTTTTTCAATCATATATCAGGTGAAGCCGCAAAAGGGATTACCTGTCATTTAGATAGCTGGATGTCGTCCGCTAATAGGTTATAAGTCAAGTCCATTCAATTACTTTCCGGTAGTCAATGTCCGAGGCCTCTGAACCAACAAAGATTCGGAAACGCGATGGCAGAGTTGTTGATTTCGAGCCGGTCAAGATCAAAACTGCAATAGAGAAGGCCATGAACGCCGTCTCGGCCCACGACGGTGATGCAGCGCGCGAGGTTACCCGAGTCGTCATTGAAGAGATTAAGAGGAATTTCGAACGTAATATCCCTGGTGTTGAGGACGTTCAAGATCTTGTCGAGAGGGCCCTTATGGAGCAGGGCCTACCGGAAGTTGCCAAGGCGTATATTCTATACAGGAAGAAACGCGCTGAGATCCGTGAGGCCAAGAGGTTCTTCGGTGTTGAGGACGAGCTAAAACTCACAGTGAATGCCGTAAGCGTTTTGGAGCGTAGGTACCTTATCAAGGATGCAACGGGCAGAGTAATAGAGACTCCCAGCCAGATGTTCCACAGGATAGCCAAGGCAATCGCTTCTGCAGACACTAGATACGAAACCCCGGAGAGAATGGCCAAACATGAGCAGGAATTCTACCATCTCATGTCTGATCTTGAATTCCTCCCAAACTCGCCGACCCTAATGAACGCTGGCACAAGACTGGGGCAATTGGCCGCGTGTTATGTTCTTCCCGTTCATGACTCAATTGTTGGGATATTCAATACCGTGAGGGACATGGCAGTCATCCATCAGACTGGAGGAGGGACAGGATTTTCTTTTTCTAGGCTCAGGCCGAGAGGAGACTCTGTAGACTCAACCGGTGGCATAGCCTCTGGACCAATATCCTTCATGCGCGTATTCGATACGGCGACTGACGTGATTAAGCAGGGTGGAAGAAGGAGAGGCGCAAACATGGCCCTCCTCAGAGTCGACCATCCAGACATTATCGAGTTCATTACGGCCAAGGAGAAAGAGGATTTCCTGACTAACTTCAATCTCTCAGTCGCGGTAACCGACACTTTCATGGAAGCTGTGAAAGGCGGCAAGGATTTCGAGTTGATTAACCCGCGAACCAAAACAGCGACAAGGAAGATCAATGCCAGAAACTTGTGGGCTCTAATCGTGACATCAGCCTGGAAGACAGGAGATCCAGGCCTAATATTCATTGACGAGATCAACAGGCGGAACCCCACGCCCCACGTCGGAACCATAGAGAGTACCAATCCTTGTGGGGAGCAACCCCTCCTCCCTAACGAATCCTGCAATCTGGGATCCATAAATCTGGCGAAATTTGTTGAAGGTCAGAACATAAACTGGAAGAAGCTTGGGGAAACCGTGAGAGAATCCGTCCACTTTCTCGATAATGTGATTGACGTCAACAAGTTCCCCACAGCTGAGGTTGAGAAGGTCACCAAAGGGAACCGTAAGATTGGGCTTGGGGTTATGGGCTTCGCAGATGCTCTCATTAGACTAAGAATCCCCTACAACTCCAATGACGCCCTCGAGTTTGCTGAGAAGATCATGAAATTCATACGCGACGAAGGTCACAAAGCCTCAATTGATATGGGCGATTCTAGAGGATCATTTCCGAATTTTGAGGGAAGCATCTGGCAGGAGAAAGGATATGCGGCTATGAGGAATGCTACAGTAACTACTATCGCCCCCACCGGTACCATAGGAATCCTCGCAGGAGTCAGTAGCGGAATAGAGCCTCTATTCGCCATAGCGTTTGTTCGAAATGTGATGGAAGGAACCCAACTCACAGAAGTCAACTCAGAATTTGAAAGACTTGCCAGTGAAGGAGGCTTCTATAGTCGCGACCTGATTACGAAGATCGCTCGGACAGGATCGATCCGAGAGATGGCCGAGGTTCCGGATGATATTAGGAGGCTCTTCGTTACTGCATTCAATATTTCTCCGGAATGGCATGTGAGAATGCAGGCGGCCTTCCAGAAATACGTTGACAATGCTGTCTCCAAGACGATAAACTTTCCAAATCACGCTACTCCAGACGATATTGAGAAAGCCTACTGGCTGGCCTATGAGCTGAAATGTAAAGGAATAACAGTGTATCGCTACGGAAGCAAGAGTCAGCAAGTGCTCTACATCGGTTCAATCATGGGAAAAGAGACCGGCCGGCTTCTTGATTATGTCAGTGCTGACGCTGAATATAGTGGGGGTTGTCCTACCCCTATGTGTTCAAGCGGTTGAGAAATGCGTAGGGTTAACTTTCTTTCTAACGCGCGCTATCCTCTTAAGCAGCCCGTTTTCTGAGGAAGCCTATTGACACTTCCACGAGTAGTAGTGCTATGGTTTTCTGGCGCGCGCTTAGTCCTCCTGGAAGTGGACTCATGATTCTAGTTAAAGCTGATTAAGGGGTGATACAATTCATTCATGTCTTTCAGTAAGCTCGAATGAACAGGCGCCACAAGGCGGACAATTCTTGCGGGTAGCTATAGTGCGGACGACTCTCCATAAGGGTTCAGGGCAGACCATCCACATTAGAGAGCTCGCCAAGAGGCTCGTCAACAGAGGCTTGAAAGTTCAAGTCTTTGTACGTGAAGCAATGGAAGATCTATCTCCCATCAACGTCTCCAAGGTAGAGTTTGCAGGTTCAAGCGTTCCTTTCTTGCGGCATTTCGGATTCATGGCCAGAAGCGGCAAGCTACTCAGAGATTTCGATCTTGTTCACACACAATACCATCCTGACATATTCGCAGGCAACTTCACTCGCGTATTGAGCGATGTTCCACACGTATTCACCTTCCATGGATATGCCCCAATCCGAGGTTGGGCTAATCCAATCCAGAAACTCAAGATGTTTGACCATGTCCTCGGAACGATGATTGCTCTCCAAGACGGAGTTGACGAGGTAATAGCGATAAGCAGATACACGAAGAGAATTCTTGCGGGATTCTACGGCTTAGATAATCAAAAAATAACGTTGATCTATAACGGGGTTGATACTGAGAGATATCGACCGAACATTGATGGATCCAGCCTGAGGAAGAAGTACAGGATTCCTGATGGCCCACTAGTTCTGTATGTCGGGAGAATGGACCCCTATAAGGGAGTCCAGTATCTGCTCAAGGCTGTGCCGATTGTCTTGGGGGATATCCCGAGTGCCAAGTTTGTCATTGCAGGAGGTTCGAGATTCGATCAAGTCAGATTGCCTGATATCACAAAATCGAATAGGATGCGTGAAGCACTGATCTTCACTGGATATGTTCCTGAGAACGATATGCCTTCGTTGTATGCAACTTGTGATGTCTTCTGTTATCCAAGTACTTGGGAAGGCTTCGGCTTGACCCCTGCTGAGGCTCAAGCTAGCGCGAAACCTGTAATAGCGTTTGACAATTGTGCCATTCCTGAAGTTGTTAAGTCTGGCGAAACAGGAATCCTTGTGAGATCCAAAGATCACGTCGCACTCGGGAAGGCCATAGTCAAGTTATTGAAGGATTCGGAACTTCGTCAAAGGATGGGGCAGGAGGGTAGAAGAAGAGTTCAGCGACTATTCAGCTGGGACTTGGCAGTCGAGAAGACGATCGAAGTCTACAGACGAGTGATTCAATCAGAAGGTAGATTTGATTGAGCACTGATTTTGTCCTTATCGACATGGACGGTACGATCCTGGCAAAGAGATCAATAGATGTTTTGTGTCAGAGTTATGGCCTGACTTCTAGTCTAAGGCGTATAGACAAAGAATTTCGAGAGCAGCCCAAGTCTGTCGTAGGCAGAATGATAGTAGACCTCTTCGTAGGCAAGAGCAAAGTCGATATGGAGCGTATTTTTGACTCAATTTCTCTGAGCGATGGAATCCGGGAGCTGTTGTCCTACTTCAAGTCGAGAGGCTTTGTTGTGGCCTTGGCCACCGATGGATACAAGTTCTTAGCAGATAAGCTCAAGGAAAAACTTCCGTTGGATCTCGTTTATGGAAACGTCCTAGAGTTTAATGGTGATAGCCTGAGCGGACAAGCCCAGAGCGGTCCTGGTTGCCTTAAAATTCTTGGATGCAAAGAATACTCAATCTGTAAACTCAGATTGCTCAAAACACTTCGTTATTCTCTGGGCGGAAGAGCTATTGCAGTCGGGGATAGTGAAGCAGACTATTGCATGTTGAGAACGGCCGACATCTCGATTGCATATAGGCCTAAAACGGAGAGAATAAAAGAGGAAGCTGACCTCGTAACTGATCACTTCGACAAAGTACTATCATTCCTGAAGTGTCAACTTGGCTGAGGCCGAATTCATGGATCCCACCGTTACGTGTCTAGGTTCTTACAAGGGCTTCAGTATTGAGAAATGTTTGGACAGGAAACTGAATAGTTTCGTTCGAGATGAGGCAGACTTGCCGAGGCCGCTGGCAATATCGCTGGTTATTCCCACGAAAATCGATGTCGGCAGGAAGAAGCGTGAATTTGAGCTTGACGTGCTCAAAAGGGTACTCTCTGAATGCAGCAAACTCATAGACTTGGGATATCTTGACGAAATTGTAGTGATCGACGGTTCCTTAGGTAAGAATGGACGAGCGGATTTCTCAACGCTTAACAAGGTCGTGGAGACCGCGTACGAGGAGCTTGACCTGTTTCGGAGACAAGTTGGCCTACTAAGAGAAAACAGAGCTAAGGCTATGGATGCAGAGAGAGGCTCGTTTGACTTTATCGTTCGGACCGTGCACCAATTCGACAGGAATCTGTTTCACGTTCTTGAGAAGTTTGATGTTCCCAGAAAGATGGGTCTGGAGGCAATTCCTCCAGGCAAGGGCGCTGCACTATGGCTTGCGTTGCCGATGACGCAGGGTGATATATTGTGTTTTCTGGATTCAGACATTATGAACTTCACAAGAGAATTTGCAGTTTCACTGTGCCACCCAATCGTCGAAAACATGGGCAATGGTGGGCAGAGTTTCGCGATGATAAAGGCGTACTATGACAGATTGACTATGACTTATGAATCTCCATGCGGGGCATATACCCTTGGCGGACGTGTAACAAGACTCTTCACAATTCCTTTGTTGCGGATCCTGACTGAGGAGTTTCCTGAGATATTCGCTGGATGTAACTCTGTTAGATATCCGTTGTCAGGGGAATTCTCAGCTAGGAGAGATCTATTAGAAAGCATCTACTTCCCAAGCGACTACAGTGTAGAACTCTCAATCCTGAACCAGTCTATTAGGAGACTCTCACCTTCAGCCGTCGCTCAAGTCGATCTTGAGACTTTCTTTCACATAGGCCAGCCTGTAAGAGGGCTGGATGCCATGGTCTCTCAGATAAGTAACAGGATCCTAAGAACCCTCGAGAGTGAGGGAATCGTACTTTCCAGGAAACAGAGGGAGAGAGTAATCTTGAGATATAGACAGGCGGCCCTTGCCATGCTGCCTCATTACTGGCAGACCTTCAGCAAGATTCAAGACAAAATATCACTTGATGGAAAGTTACATTACTCAAAAGCTACCGATCTTCGTAGATTTCGAAGGTTCTACAGACAGTTCAGAACGGACTTCATTAGCGGTCCTGACACAGATCAACTAATTCTTCCTTCATGGAGAGAGCTTAGTTCGACCATAAACTACTTTGCTGTGAGTTCACTTCTCAGAAGACGAAGCAACCAAAGCACCTACAAGAGGCTCAGTCGCGCAAGATTAGTCTAGACAAGTCATGTGGACTTATCCCGCGCTAACGTAGATGGCCGAAAATCTACAATTGTCCATAGGACTATGGTCAGTACTAGGAGCATCATTCTTGCCTCCAGGCGGAAGTTGGCAACTAGCGCCCGCACGCTTTCTATGCAACGCCGTGGAGGCTGAGAATCAAAGAAAGGTTCTCTTGAGGGGAAACCGGCTGTGCCTGTGAGTCTAGGCTACCTTCTCTTTTTAGCGGACTTCTTCTTTGTCGTCTTCTTGCCTGCTTTCCTCATCGGGGTGTTGCAGCATACTAGGTCGCATTCTGCACATCCGCATATCTCATCTACAGCGCATACGACGCCACATACATCACACTTGTACAGATCGCCCTTAGCTACCAAAATCTCATCCTAGTCAAGTAATGTCTGTTTTTTTCCTTAAGAAGTTTGTCTAATGGGAATTCCATGTAGTGCGGGCTATCTGTAGCAGGTATGTAAGAGAACCGATAGGGCTATTGTTCATCACTTCCGTCCTTGGGCTGGTCAATTCTGCTGACGCTATTTCTTGAGCCCCTTGGCGGGTGTCCGGTGCAGCAATGGGTAATTAGAGTGTTTATCTGAAGGTTGCACGCGTAGAACTTACCTTGCCCCTCCTCCGCCTCCGCCAAATCCTCCTCCCCCTCCGAAACCGCCGCCACCAAATCCTCCTCCAGCTCCTCCTGATGAGCTGGGCTGACTTGCAACTGCAATTGGCTGAATTATGAGAGGTATGTTAGGGGTAAACTTCAATTCCTCGATGAGGATGCCGAGTTCTTTCATCGCTTTGACAACGCTGTCGCCTACTCCTAGCGTTGTTCCGTAGATGAGCCATTGTCCCCACATTGAGAGGTCCTGCGGTGCGTACTTCTTGATCATGGCTAGATCTGAGAGGAACCTTCTGAAGGATCCCCATTCGAGTCTCTCTTTGTATACTTCGCCAAGCCACTTGCCGAACAGTGTTGATGGAAATGCGACCGCTATCAACGATTGCAGTAGCAGTATGATGGCTGTGAAGCCGGCCGGAACCAGAATGTAGGCTGTACTTGTGAGCACTGCTGATAGCAAAAAAGAGGCGATCAGTAAAAGGACGGGAACTAGTACGAAGGGGGCTAGCCTCATCCTGCCGCTAACCAAGAACCGTTCGGCCTCTTTGGCCTCCGCTTCCTTCGTGAGGTAAGATAGTTCCTGTTGAAGTTGGGTTAGATTGGACCAGAGGGCGCTGTCTGATGTGAGCTCTGTTGCAAGTGTCTTGACGCGATCTGTATCAACGACTCCGTTTTGGGAGATGTCCTCGAGGAACTGTAGTACTCGGCTTTCGTAGGAGTCAGTGCCTGCCCGATCTAAGATTCTTACTGTGAGTCCGCCAATCTTAGGTTCTATTAGGATCTTCTTTCTAAAATGGAGATCAAGAAGGGTTGCATAGAAGCCGTCCTTATCGTAATCCAGTGCATCGTTCTTGAATACTAGATTCACGAGCCATGGTTTTCTCTCTTTGTTTGGTATTTCGCTAAGGTATTTCGGTACCACATAATTCTTCTCTTTGCCGTAGATGACGTAGGTCAGAACAAAGAACAGGGGGAATAGCAGTGCTAGGAGTCGAGTTCCCTCCTTCAGGCCCGAAGCCCCATAGTATTGAGCGTAGTATAGATTGTTCGCTTGGATCGTACGGGCTTTAACATCATCATGTTTTGTTGGAAACCCCTCCAAGACCTTCAGGGCGTCTTTGTTTAGTAGCAGCTCCACCTCGAGGAGTTCATCTTTGGCTGAGCTTCCTCGAATCATGATCTCGGAATCTCGTCTGTTCACCTGCATAAGAGGAGGGTGAGGGTAGACTGCTTCGACGTAGCTTGCATCTTTGATGATTATTGTGACGTTACGATAGGTCAGGTGCGTGGATGCTAACTTGATGTTCAGATGGCATCTGTTCTCGTCATATTCCATTGGTGGTCGGATCTGAAATGCATAGCTGATCTTGTGTTTTCCCGGTTTGAACCGATCAGGGTTGAAAGCGCCGGCCTCATTTCTCTCAGCCAGATTCTGAACTGTGCTCAGGGCGGCTGAGTCCTTCTCGTAGGGATCCGCCAGCCATGTTGAACTCTTGTAATCTTTCGAGTAGAAGATCAATTTCTCAGAGGATGAAGCGTTGAGGAATTGTATGTGTGGTGTGTTAAGCTTCTCCATCGACAGTGGGGCTTGCCAGCTTCTATACAGCATTCTGTAGTGATAAGCTGTCTTCACATTGTATGTGTAGTCCTCAAGTAATAACCCGTTGGGATATAGTTTAGCTGTGTACTCGTCAACGACCACGTCGCCCTCAA
>Ga0315288_10000692_pt1 | contig 42760 bp, 46 predicted proteins | sample YL17G11_20_MG_FD_203454 | JGI IMG/M metagenome (GOLD analysis project Ga0315288, IMG submission 203454) | Sediment microbial communities from Yellowstone Lake, YNP, Wyoming, USA - YL17G11_20 | ecosystem: Environmental > Aquatic > Freshwater > Lake > Sediment | place: USA: Wyoming | collected...
GATGATCATTCACCAGATATTCTATCAGGCAATTAACCCTTCGAGATATCCTGTCGAAACAATCGCCAAGAATGAGGGAGACTGCGATCTACTCTCCTACGTGTTGGCTTCAATCTTGAAAGCTGCGGGACTTGACTCTGTGCTTCTTTACTATGAGCATGAATCTCACATGAACGTCGGAGTTTACCTTGAATCACCTCCGCAGGACTCAAGGGGAGAAGTCTACTATGTAATCCATGAAGACAAGAAGTACTATACAGCAGAATGCACAGGGAACAACTGGCAAAGTGGTTGGAGAGTTGGAGAGTGCCCAGAGGAACTAAAACACGCCGGTGTACAGATCATCACGCTCGAAAACTCCGAGCAAGCTCATACTGGACAGGTCTCTGCGAGTTACAGAACTCTGGCCCAAACGACGTTGACACTGCGAACCTCAACGTTGTGGGTAGTCCAAGGAAGCGTTATGTCTGTAGAAGGCGAGCTTTCTCCCCCTCTGCAAGGCAAAAACGTCACGATCTACGTTAAAACCAACAATTCGCCTTGGACCGTTTTGGGCACAACCATTATCGATTCAGACGGAAAATTCGGTTTCTCTTGGAACGTTAATGCAGGAGGCACATACGACTTCCGTGCTAGCTGGTCTGGAAACGAAAACCTCGCCACCGCAGACAGTCCTATACTAACCATAACGAGCCTATCCACGTTTTTCGTCCTGTTCTTGGCCATAATCACAATCATGATCTTCATTGGCGCAGCCACTTACTTGTCAACGCGGCTATCTCACCAAGCACTAACTGAAACCTAGAAGCCCGAAATTCCACACTTACTGAGAAAGCTTTTACTAAAGACCATGTTTGATTAATCAACACGTCGACTAATGGCTGAGATGGTTTAAGATGATTATCATTTTCATCGTTGGCACCGCTGGAGCTGGAAAGTCTTTGCTTACAGGAGCTTTCTCTGAATGGCTGAAAATGGCTAAACAGGATGTTTCGGTCGTGAATCTTGACCCTGGAGTGCTGAGTTTGCCCTATTCACCTGATGTAGACGTTCGCAACTATGTAAACGTTGAAAACCTAATGGAAGATTATCGTTTGGGTCCGAACGGAGCATTGGTAATGGCTGCTGACTTGATTGCAGACGAGATTGAGAAGATTTCGAACGAAGTTGAGGAGCTGCAGTCTGATGTTGTTTTGGTTGACACTTCTGGCCAAATGGAGTTGTTCGCTTTCAGGGCCAGTGGACCGTACATCGTGAACGAGCTTACGAAAAACCCCAAAGCGCTAGTCTACTTGTTTGACTCGGTTTTCTGTGTCAATCCGCTCAACTATGTTTCAAACCTTTTCCTTTCGACAGCTGTCTACAACAGGTTTCTACTGCCACAAGTGCACCTGTTGTCAAAAAGTGATTTGCTTCCAAAAAAGGAAGTCAACAACATTGTCCACTGGTCAATGAACCCGAACTCTTTGGAAGACGCAATCGAGCAAAAACTGGAAGGAACGAAGCGCCTGTTCACATCAAACATGATGCACGCAATCTACAAGCTTGGACAAAGGGTTTCGCTGCTTCCAATTTCGGCAAAAACAAGCGAAGGAATGACAAACTTCAACGTGATTCTGGAACGCATATTGTCAGGAGGAGACAAATACACATACTAGCCGATTGGATGAATAGCGCATCAATCATTGCTTAGGAGAGTCCAAGCCGCGGCTAGGGCACCATACTCAGCTGTCTCAGAATTGTTGGCGCCGACGATTACCACCACATCGTCTTCTTCAAGCTTGAAAGACCGAACTATTTGCTGGGCAGCCTTCGGAAAATCCCTGACCACGTCATTGCTAATCGACGGAATTGCCAGATGTTGCCTCTTGTAAATCATGGTTGTGGCGTTTGTTGCGCCTTGGATCACAGCTGCATCGCGCTGTTCCATTCCTGATTTGAGTTTGCGTCCATGTTTTTTGATCAAGATTGCCCAGCTGCATTCAGCATTGGTCAGCTCGCTCTTTCCAAACGCGGTCTTTTTGATGACTTGCCGGTATTCGTTCAAAACACCCAAACCTCTTTTTGTGAGGGCACACCCGGCCTTTGAGGTTGTGATCAGATTGGCTTCTTTCAACCGACTCGTCATAGTTCGCACTGCTCCTTCTCCAATCTTCAAGTTCTGAGCTAACATGTTGCGTCCTATCGGCTTCTGAGCTATGAGTTCTAATGCGTGCAGTGCATGAAAGACTGAGAATGTTGCAGAAGGACCCGGTGATTTTTCACGCGCCATTCCTTCTAAGAGCTGTGTGAACTCGTAGGCCATTGATTCTCACGTCTACAAGTTAATCCAGAGTTATTAAACTGTTGATGGGGTGACAAGCTTGATTCTACGACTGTAAGATTCCATTCACTCGCCAAAAACGTGAAGGTCATTTTGCTGCGAGCTTGGGTGTTAGCTGGTCTATCGCATTCTTCAGCTTGTTCCATTCATCCAAGTTTCTTACCTCAAACTTGTGTTTTCTTTTCCATTCGCCATCTCTGCTGACCCAAAGATAAACTCCAATCGACCGCTTCCCAAAGGACTCAAAAACAACTATTGCTTCCCACCATTTCTGACTCTTGAAAATTGTGACGTAGTCGACCACCTTGTAGAAATCAGAAATAGGCAATTTCTCTTCGGTTTTTTCAGTCAACTTGATCATTCTCTTCTTATGAATTCTGTTTCTCAATCATCTAAGCATTTTAGAGTCTGAAAAATCAGAGCTTGCAGAAAACTCCATTTGAGAGCACAGTCAAGCTTGAATTGTTTTTGAACAAGATTTTCACGGTTGGTTTCGAGATCAGAAAGTCCATGTGGTTCCTGGAAGGGTTTTTACCTTCTGGAAAATCTGCGTTGTTGCCAAAGGCTAAGTGAATTGTGCCGACCAGTTTTTCAGCTTCAAGAAACTCTTCAACGAATCGTGCCTTTGGGTTTATTCCAAAAGCAAATTCGCCTATGGTGCTCGAGTTCTCATCAGTTCCTAATGAATCCTGGATCTTTTTCAGCAGCGCTGAGTCACCAGATGAAGAACTTCTCACTTGTCCAGCTTTAACGGTCAGTCTCACAGGAGTGTAAATCGGACCTATTCCACCTATGGCCATGTCACACATTAGTACTCCTTCAGCGGAGTCCTCCATTGGCGCTATCAATACTTCACCTGTGGGCAGGTTCATCCACTTCAAGGTTTTCCTGTCGACCATAGTGTCTGTAAAGAAAGGCCTGTTCTCAACACTTAGGGAAAGGCATGTGCCTGCTGGGTTTGTAATTTCGATGCGTGAGGCTTGACTAAGCTTCTTTATCAGCGTTTTTGCGAAATCCTGCATTTGCCTGTGATCTGCGGTTTTAAGGGCTAGGGCTCCGTGTGTGAGCATGTCTAACGTGACACCTGGGCAGTGGCCTAGACGAGATCTATGTTTTCCAGTTTCCAGTCTGATGAGTTCTATTCGGAAAATTGTTTCCTCGCGGATTCCTCGCAGAAGATTGACGTATATTGCTGGGGGTTGTTCGAGGAGCTTCTGAACGTTTTTCGGGATTTCCTTTCTGAAAGTTTTGGGTTTGGTTTCAAGTGGCACTAGGTGCGTCTTAAGACCAAGCTTAAGCGATCCTGCGGCGAATGCGTTGCCAACGTTCATCTTCTCATCGTCGCAGAAAATGACGATGCCTTCGCCCTTTTCAGCGTCTAACACGCATTCCAACGCGTTTTTTGCGGCTTCCCATGCTTCCATGAACAGCAACTCTCTTTTGATTATGGCGTGAACTTGATGATAAGTTTTAGGTCTGGCCTTTTCTTCTGAATGCGAGGTAGAATGGAATCATGAAAAACAAGGAAACCCCCAGCAATCTGAAATAGCCTGCAAAGTCATTTCCTGACAGGAAAATGTGGGTTGGTGCAAGATTCATGATTCTGCCAACCATCAAACCCACTTCCATTATGACCAGAATGCTTGCGTAGTGTTCACGCTCAAAAGAATCGCCATAATGGGCGAACCACGAAATGCTGAAGGCACTTGCCAGTCCAGAAAGTAATGACAAGGCCACGATTTCATTTGATGTAGAAACAAAAGATAGTAGAAAGTACCAGAGAACGTTTAGCATTGTGCCCACTATGGCAAAGCTCACACGGGACTTCTTAACGTCTGAAAGCCAGTTAACAAAGAAAGTAGCGACTGAGATCAGAACAGCGCTTGACGCTAGGACTATCCCCATGTAGAGTACCGTTCCAGAAATACCATGGACGAACGAGGGGTAGGCAAACCAGTGGGATTCGCAAAAGCCCAATATGATGAAAGTCATGAGGAACATAGTCAGCGTTTTTGTCTTCGGGATAGAGAACTTGCGAACTTCGGGCTTGAACTTTATGCGAGTTGACAGAACAAAGGTGATTAGATACAGAATGACCGCGGCCGCGAAGAGTTTTGTGAATCCGAAGTTTTCGATTATGAAGCCGCCAACTGCGGGTCCAACGATTCCTGCTAGAGAAGGAATTATTGAACTGAACAAGCTTACAGTTCTGGCGCGGTTTCTTGATTCGCTTAATCTGAACTGAAGAAGGTTGAAGCTCGGCCAGAAAGTAGCTATGCCAAGGCCATAGGCTAATCCAAGGATTACAGGGTTTGTGAAGTAAATCAACACCACATAGAAGAGCATGGTTGAGAATATTCCGAAGCATACCGTTTTTTCAAAGTTTTTGATTTTTCGCAGTAATATTATTGGCAGTAGACCAATGAGGATGAACGTGAACAACAAGACCTCGGCTATTTCTGAAGTGCTTAAGCCAGCTTCCTTGAAATAGATCGGAAGAAAACTGCCAGAGAGGTTGCTTGTGAAGAAGAATAGGCCAACAACCAACGCCAAGGTTTTGACCGAGTTAGTCTGCACTGCAAGACCTCAAAAACATAGAACAGGAAAGAATTAACCTCGATATAGCCGATTTGATACGCAAGGCCTAACAGGGTTTGATTTTTCCTTCTGCGAGTTCCATGCAGAATTTGTCTATGTTTTCCAGTTCATGGTCGAGCACATCGTTTATTTCGCGTTTGAATTTGTTTATGTGGTTCTCTCCTTTCATTACTACTTGTGCCGCGGCAACAGCTGGATGATCAATGGGGCTACCGATCTTGCTCAACAGCCAAATATAGACTTCTTCAAGTTCTGATACGTCTTTGTAAACACGTTCCGCAAGCCTGAATGTGAGGAAGTTGTAGATTTTTCCAACATGGCTTACTGGATTCTTGCCTGCGGCGGCCTCTGAGCAGAATGGTCTGTTCAGGGAGATTAGCCCGTTCACGCGGTTTCCTCTTCCAACTTGTCCAGAGTCGCCGCTGTCAGCGCTTGAACCCAAAACAGTCATGTATATGCCACCTAAGCTTCTCTTGGGCACGTCCAAAGTGTTCAGCTGCACGTCCACGCTTTCAAAGGTCGTATTGACTGCGGCAAACCTGTGGATTTCGTCGAGTATTTTTGTTTTCTTCTCAAAGTAGTCTTCCTCGCTACTTATGTAACGGTCGACGAAAGCCATCGCTACCGTCAGTTGCAAGACATTGTTGTTTCTGAAAGCCATGACTTTTATGTCTTCGCCAGATTCTGGAAAGCGTTGTTTGAACCTTTTTGAGTTGAGGTATGTCTCGGTTTGCAGTACTATTTTCTCTGTGCGGGTCATGGGTGCATATCCAACTGCTGCTGATGTGTCGTTTGCGCCCAACACGTGTCCTTTCCGTTTGAAAATGTCCGTAAGCCCCACTGAGCCTGGTTTCAGTTCACTCTGGTACTTCACGTGCTCATCGGGGTCGATGAAGCGCGTGTTTTTCTTGAACCATTTCTTGGCGACTTCAATTGCTATTTGGTCGACGTCTATTTTCTCACCATTGAAGTCTGATGTCGCTCTGTCTCCAAAAATGAAGAGCATGGGCTGTTTGACTTTTCCGCCTCCAAACGCTACTTCGGTTTTGCCTGCTACAAGTAGCGATTTGTCGACGTTATGATGCAGTATTGAACCTGCTCTTTTCATATACTCCTTGCATAGGCCGATTGAGACTTGATCCATGACGGCGTCACACATGGAATCCGGATGCCCCAAGCCTTTCCTCTCAACTATTTCTAGGCGTTGTCTTTCAAGCGGTGTCTGCTTCAAGTCTTCCACGATTATGTTCCGCATGGTTTGAGCCCTTCTATCATGGAGTTCCAGGGGTATGCGCGACACTAAATATATATTTTGCTGTATCAACTTATAAGCTGAAATTACTGGTGGTTATATTTGGCAATAACAGGCAGCCTGATCAAAAAGCTGAGAATAGAAGCGGGGTTAACGCAGAAGAAGCTGGCAGAACTTGCTGGCGTTTCACAAGCGCACGTAGCCAAAATAGAGCATGGAAAAGTAGACCCACGGCTTTCAACGATCAACAAGATTCTGCATGTCTTAGTCGAAGGGAAACAGAAGAAATGCAAGGACATAATGACCAAAGGAGTACTTTTCGCAAGACCGAACGATAGCATAATGAAAATAAGCGACATCATGATACACAACGCAATTTCCCAAATCCCTATTATTGACAGAAACGAAGTACTCGGAACTATAACGGAGGAGACTATTATTAGAAACCTACGTTCAAACCTAGCCGAAGAAGAAACCAAGAAAGTCATGGACAAGCCTTTGCCGACAGTCTACGAAGAAACCAGTATAGAGGCAATCCGTCCCATTCTGGAAGAGCGCCAAGGCGTATTAGTCACAAGAGGAAAAGAAGTCGTTGGGATAATAACGAGATCAGACCTGTTGAAAACCATAGGATAGAATCAGTTCACCTGCTCTTCTAACGCGTCCTAGCGCGCGCTTGCAACCAGCAAGTCTTGCGGTTTAGTCGATATTCTTAAAGCTTGATTTGGGTGCGTTGCATACAGGGCAGTTTTCAGGGGGTTCTCGTTCCGCAACATAGCCGCAGACTGTGCATACATAGTATGCGGTGGAGCGCTGTGCGATTAGATTGTTGAGTGCTCTTTTGTAGAGGTTAGCGTGGAACGCTTCAACGTCCCGAATTTGTGAGAAAACCACGGACACTGCGGCTTCGCCTTCTTCTTCGGCCTCTCGTACCATGGCAGGATAGTGGATGCCGTTGACAGTGTTTTCAGATTGGAATGATCTTTCGAGATTGGTTTGTGTGTCAGCGACAGATTCGAGCATGGCGAAATGGCGCCTTGAGTGAATACCTTCAGCGGCAGCGACAGCCCTGAAAAGATGAGCTATTTGGGGTAGTTCTTCCTCTTCGGCCTTCTTGGCAAACATCAGGAGCCTTTCATGTGCTTTTGCTTCTTCAACAAAAGCGGTATGCACGTTGTTAGCTGTTCTGTCTTTCAATTTCACTTCCTCAACTCTTACGTATTGGTATCCTGGTTTCTCCTTTTAATCCTTCAGCAGCCCAACAACTCAAAAGGTTTTTCTCACGCAGGAACTATCATGTGGTGTGCATGATTTATGTTTTGAAGAGTCGAAATGTTACGTGGGTATCAAGCTTGCCCCTACCATTGGTTGAAAGCCTTAGGAAGAGATTTGCGTTTGCCGCAGGAACCCAAAAGAACGTGTGCGCCCAGGGCGGTACACCTCAAACTTGGGGTGGCCAGGCAAACCAAGCAATGAAGAGTCTGGTGATGGAAGGATTTTTCAAGCTTCCGAACAAGAGAACGAAAGATGAAGTGGTCAGAGCGTTCGAGGCCAAGGGAATCTCGACAGAAGGCAAGAAAGGCAATATCGTGGGTATTCTTGCTCGCAGGGTGAATAAAGGTACTTTGAGATCAGCTAAGGGCTCTAATGGACTGGTCTATTGAGCAGATTGAGCTTACCATGTGACAGCAGTCGCCTACTAGTTGTGCATTTCTAGTTAGCAATCATGCTCTCTACTCTGTGGAGAATTCCCTTCTTTCCGATTCTTAATTGTCTTTCTCCTCTGAACGTGGATATGCTTGCGTTCTCAATTTGAATCGTTTCACCAATGGATATCGAGTCTATTTGCTCGTTCCAGAGGCACAGTTTGATCTGTCCAGTCTTGTCTGCTATCAAAGCGTTAGTCACGGTAGCATAGTTCCCAAACCTTGTGAAGACAAGCATTGGCTTTGCGATTTCGATAACCTCGGCCTTCAGACTAACCTTTTTCATCCCAATCCGTAGATCCTTGATCTGAAAGGAATGCGGCTCTTTATCTTTCTTCATTAGATGTCTGCAGAGCACATCAGCCTTTTGGGCGTCTTTAATTGGGTTGTTTTGTTCCAAAAGAAATTCTCTAGATACTGGAAATTGCGCAACAACTTTTGAATCTTTCGTTATTAGAAGAATTATCTTGTTCCTTTGCTTACCGCGGCATTCGATTGAAAGGTTTCCACATTTGGATTTTCGGTTCTCTTCTGCTGAAATCAATGCATGGAATAGACTGTCGGCGTCAACTTCGTATTTCGTTGAGAGAAAGGCTAGGTATTCACCGGGTGATGTCTTATTTCGCATTGTTTTCCTTTCCTTTCAACACCATTCCATTTTTCGAGACGACTCTTGACTGCTTTCATCTTTACAAGCAACGTTCTTGCCATTCCTGTTGATTTCTGCCCTATTTGCGGGTCTATTCACTTCACGAACTTTGTGGGGTGTCTCTTAAATCTCTTCTTGCAGACCAGACTGCAAAAATGATATGTATCGCCATCATAAGTGATTTTGAATTTGGATGTTTTATCGTCCAGAATCACGCCGCAAACTGGGTCTTTAGGCATTATCTTGGTCTTAACCTCAGGGAAGAGTGTGTCTTCCGCCTATTATTATTAGTGGTAAAGAAAGGGAAAAGGTTGATGAAACGAAGTAAAGATGTTAGCTTGTGAGCTTAGTATCTTCTCGGGGGTCTTCGTTTAGAATAACATTCTCGGCAGTACACTGGTTTGCTTCCGTCGGGTTTGAAGGGAACTTCGCATTCCTTTCCGCAGTCAGCACATACTGCCTTATGCATTTCTTTCTTTTCATACATTTACTACTTCAACTCCTTTGCTGTTGAGTGCAAGTAATTGCGTCTCTTTGCACGCTTTGTCTTACTAGTAACGCCGATTTAAACCTATTCACTTGCAAACTGAAGTCTTGTGGTTTCTTTGGGCGACGATGTGAGGTTTTGCTTTTTGAGGACTGGGGTTAGAAGTGTTTGGCGAGTTACCCTATTTCTTCAATCGTGGTCTTGGTCAAAGCTTTTATGTTGTTGAAGTCTGTCAGTTCCCCATAGCCCACCAAGGTTATGGCAGTCCCTTCGCCCCCCATTCTGGCAGTTCGTCCGATTCTGTGGAAATAGACCAGCGCGTCCAATGGAACGTCATAGTTTATTATGTGAGTTATTCCTTGAATATCCAAACCTCTTGCCGCAACATCTGTTGCGACGAGAAGTTTCAGTTTTCCCTGTTTGAAAGAGTTTATGACGAAATCCCTTTGTGGTTGAGTCAAGCCAGCGTGCAACGGCTTTGCATCGTATCCTCTGTCCCTCAACCTGTCTGCTACTGTGCTTGTGTCGGTACGTGTTCTGCAAAAGATTATGGCTCGGCTTATGTGATTCTCGTTTAGAACGTTGCATAGATTTTCGAATTTGTTGTGGGGGTTCACGATCATGTAGTATTGGTTCATCTGTGTGAGGGCTATTTCATCTTTGCTTACGAGTATCTTTTCTGGGTTCTTCATGTATCTGTTGCACACGCTCATTACTGATTGGTCTATTGTCGCTGAGAATAGACTTGTCTGCCTGTTTGTCGGCACTCTTGAAAGTATGTATTCAATGTCTTCTATGAAGCCCATGTCTAACATTCTATCAGCCTCGTCTAAGACAACAACCTTTACCGAACGCAGATTTAGGATCCCTCTCTCAAGCAGGTCGATTATGCGACCTGGTGTGCCCACGATAATCTGGGCGCCGCCTTCTAGCGCGCGGGCTTGTTTTCCGATAGGTTCTCCACCATAGATTGGCAAGATTCTCAGCCTTGCGTGCTTCCCAAGTCGGCCAATGTGTTCAGCAACTTGCACAGCAAGCTCGCGAGTTGGCTCCAAAACTAGACCTTGAACGTTCCTACTCCACGGATCTATTCGTTCAACCATCGGGATTCCGAAAGCCGCAGTCTTGCCCGTTCCGGTTTGCGCCTGTCCGATAACATCCTTGCCTTCAAGCAATGGAACTATGGCTTGAGCCTGAATTGGAAAAAGATTACTGAATCCTAGCTCTTCAATGCCTTTCATAACCTCTGTGCTTAAGGGCAAGTCCTTAAAGTATTGCACTTGCATATTATTCATTTCTCCTGCCACAAAAATCTTGCATGCATTTACCGAAAGCTTTCAGAAGCTTCTTCTATTACATGAATTAATGTGACGGATTCTCCTAGAGCCAGCCCCTTATAAAAAGGTTTGGCAACGAGCAAGAAAAAAGTGTCGAGACAAACCCAATTCCTTCCTCGATTTTGACGATATCCTTAAATATCACAGGTGATATCACAGTTGACATCAATGGTGATATTCACGCAATCCCGCAAACATTGGATGAGACACACGGCCATGGTTCCAAAGGGCTTCATACGTTATCAGGTTCTTGAGTCTCTTGGTGAAAAGCCCATGTCAGGTTCCGAAATAATAAGTCAGATAGAAAGCAGAACAAACGGCCGATGGAAGCCGAGCCCAGGCTCAATTTACCCACTCTTGGCTTGGCTGCAGGATAGTGGTCACGTCAAGGAGTTGCTTGCTGAACAAAGCGGAATGAAACGGTATGAACTAACTGAAAGCGGCAAAGCGCTGCTTGAGGAGCAAAAGAAGATAATCACCGAACAGAGGAAAAAGATGGAGGAGCACGACAAGAACCATTTCAAATTCAGAAAAGAAAGGTTCTTCGGCCCACCTTTTATAGGCGCGTTGTTGGCTGGTTTGCCAGAAGAAAAACTAGTTGAAGCAAGAAAGACAATGCGGAAACTCGCAGTTGCCTTCTTGGAGCTAGGGCGCAGCATCGAGGAGCATGCGTCAAATGAAGCTTTCGACGAAGCGCTGAAACTCTTAAATAGCACAGCTGAAAAGCTTGAGGAGATAAACCAGAAGCTCAAGGGTGAAAAAGATGAGTGAAGAAACGCGCTTTTATGGAAGCGAGACGAGTGAAGAGGTCATTAGGACTGAAAGTCTAACCAAGATCTTTAACAGTCATTTAGTCGCAGTAGATCACGTGAACTTCGACGTCAAGAGAGGAGAAATCCTCGGGTTCCTAGGACCGAATGGAGCCGGAAAAACCACAACGATCGTTGAAGCATTCAACCTGAAGAAAACCTACTTGCTTGGAAAAGTTCCAGTCAATGCATTACGTGGCGTTAACTTGAAGGTTGAGAGTGGCGACTTTCTCGCCATATTGGGTCCTTCAGGAAGCGGCAAGTCGACGCTACTGAACCTGATTGGAGCTTTGGACAAGCCAACAGAAGGGAAGATGCTAATTGAAGGCGTTGACGTTTCCACGCTCAATGATGGGCAGCTGGCAAATCTTAGGCGCCGAATCGGTTTCGTCTTTCAGTTTTTCAACTTGATTCCACGGTTTACGGCAAGAGAAAATGTTGAATTGCCGATGGCTATAGCAGGTTTGAGTGGGGCAGACAGAAGAAAGCGCGCTGAGGATCTTTTGGAAACAGTGGGATTGAAGGAGAGAATGAATCATAAACCCGCCGAATTGAGCGGCGGAGAGCAGCAACGCGTAGCCATTGCTAGGGCTTTGGCGAACAATCCAAAGTTTCTGTTGATGGATGAGCCTACGGGAAACATAGACTCCAAGACGGCGAATGAGATAATCTGTCTGATTAAGAGACTCAACGAAGATAAGGCTGTGACCATCATGATGGTCACTCACGACCAACATCTTGCAGGTCAATCAAAAAGAATCGTGCAGATGGTCGATGGCTCCATAATCAGAGAGGGTGTGAACTAGATTGAAAGCCCAAGACATCTTATCTTACTCCTTCGGCGCGATAAGATTGAGGAAACTTCGTGCGGGTCTAACAACCTTGGGCGTAGTCATCGGCATTGCAGCCATCGTTGCCTTGCTTTCAATTACCCAAGGTTTGCAAGCCACTATAACTAGGCAGCTTCAAACAGGGTTTGCAACAAACACATTGATTGTTTCCACTGGAGGAGGCTTTGGGGCAGGCTTCGGTCCTGGCGCAGAAACCGGAGGCGCAGCCAATTCTGGCTTCAAATTGTTTATCAACGCTACGCAGAAAATCAGTAATCTGAACAATACGAATGTCGAGACGTCAATGGCGATAATTCAAAGGGCAGGCTGGGTTGGAAATGGCACGACAAATCGGACTACCACCATAGTAGGTGTGAATTTCACTGAATACGCAAGCATTTACAGCAGCACTTTTGTGGCTGAGAGCGGAACGAACGGAACAATACCTTTGAACCCAGAAAACGAAACGATCGTAGTTGGGAAACGCGTAAGTGACCCTTGGAAAAATGAAACCTTGTTCTGTAACGTGAATGGCGACGTCGAAATCATCTGGATCAATGCAACCACATTACCGCCGAAAAATGAGACCTATGCTGGTCATGTTGCGGCTGTGCTCAAAGAGATTGGAGGCTTTGGCGTTTTTGGGCCATCGGATTCCAGTGTGTACGTTCCAATTTCCCAAGCTCAAAGCTTCTTCGGAACTGAAGAATGTAATACGATAATCGTGAAGCTGAAAAATGATGATGACGCAACGATTGACAATGTTTCTAATGCCATAAAAGAAGCTTTCAGCGACCAAGTCTCAGTAACGTCTGCAACAGCGGTGCGTAACATTCTTTCGAGTGTTTTCTCCATCATACAGCTTTTCTTGACTGGAATTGCTGCCATCTCGCTTCTAGTTGCAGGGATAGGCATAATGAACATCATGATTGTTTCTTTGATGGAGCGTACAAGAGAGATAGGAATACTGAAAGCGTTAGGCATGAAAAATCAGACAGTGCTTCTGGTTTTCTTATGCGAATCAGTGATAATCGGTTTGATTGGGGCAGCGATTGGAATAGCTTCAGGCTGGGTTTTGGCAAACGTGGTTGCAGTAGTCTTCCGTGGAGGAGGCCTATTCATGGGAAATCAAGCTGCAACCACAGGCGGAATGACCATAACCCCTCTTTTGACCCCAACAGTGACAATACTGGCCTTGGTCTTCGGCGTAGGGGTTAGCGCAGTCTTTGCACTTTACCCAGCTTGGCGAGCTTCAAAGCTTAAACCAGTAGAAGCCTTAAGATACGAATAGTACAAGGACCACATCCGAGAGCATTATGATTGCACTGCGAATCCAATGAGTCATCATTGACGCTTATCCTTCTGAGGACTTCCTCAAATGGTGCTCCTTTCGTGGGTACAATGTCTCAGTTCGCAGCCTATTCCTAAGCAGTCGTGAATGCTATTCGCCAGCTACGCGCCCGATCAACACAGTACTCGGGAATCTACAGGAACAATACGTTAGGAGCGCGCACGTCAGCTTATTAGAGCTTTCACGCAAACAGAAACCCTAGTGCAAGGCCGATCAGGAATGAAACGGAAGAATAAGGTAGGACATTGAGCCACCCGCTTCCGAATTCGTAGAGCTTGGGCAAAAACTTCAAGGCCTCGTCGAAAAGGTCGGTGAAGGTTAAGCTCAGGACCCCTGTCGCGACGAGGACTATGATGAGTGCGACAACGACTATTAGAAGCTTCGCAGCTTTCTTGATCACGGCACCTGCCAGCAAGCCTATGACGAATGGCATTACTATCGGAATTAGCCAGGCAATCTCAGGTGGGATTGACATTGTTCTCCCCAGATTTTTGGATTCTTTTGTCTACAAGAGATTTCAGAGATTCTCATATAAAATACTTTTCTCAATCCACATAGACTATTTAGTGCGCGATTTCAGGCGAATCTTTTATATTGGCTGTAATCATCAAAAAAGAGCAAGGGTGATAGTGTGGGAAGCTTGTGGCTTGGAGCTTTCGTTGGCTTCGTCGTAACACTGATTCTTGGCTGGATGTTTCCAGGACTTGGACACCTGATAGGCGGACTAGTCGGTGGATTCGTGGCGGGACTCATAGCTGGGGGAGGGATGGGAAAAGGAGCTCTAGCCGGTTTCCTAGCGGGAATATTCGGCGGGATCATTATTGCAGTACTCGCATTCACAGGACTCGTGTTGGTTGGCGGGTTTGCAGCCGGAATCCTGGGCGGAATTTTCGGCGGCTTAGCCGGTCTGGCTGTTGGGTTCATAGCGATCATACTTGCTGCCTTCGGAGCGATTGCGTCAACAATCGGCGGACTCATAGGCGGAATGCTAGCAAAATAGAAGATTCCACATTTCATTTGTTCCGAGCATTTCGTGAATTAGCCTAACGTATCAAAGAAGCCAATCTTAGGCGGGGTAGGCCTATTTAGAGCCAACACATTTCGTTCGCTTGAATTTCAACCAATAGTAACCCCTACCAGTCCGGCGGATCGCCATCTGCCTCCCTTGAACCGCGCATATCTGCTCCTGAATTCGTTTGTGAGGCGACTTGTGTTCGTGTCTTTACCTCGCCATAGATGACTACGTGCATTGAGATGTGAGGGCCGCCCTTAGGAGTGTGCTGAAAAAAGAATTCTTTTTTTGTTATGATGACTCCTTGCTCAGGACGTGAGAAACAGCGCCCAGAAGCACGACTCGACACAATCTCAGCCAAAACAAGGAATTCAGGAACACACTAGCGCGCTTGCTACCTTCAAATAGACGAAAACGCGCCAAAGTAGCCTAATCAAGGGCAAGAGTCATGCCAACTATAAACGCCGATCTTTGACACGTCTGCAAAATATGCTGCAACAAGGTGTTCGTGAACGAAAGTGACCTTACAAAGTAGTTGTTAGGGTTCGGGGTTTGTCGCAGGCGTGCGAAGCAGGATCTACATAGCACTTAGTTGCGAAATCTCCGCATATCCGTTTTTTTCTATTTTGGATAACGATAGAGAACATAAACGCCCAACAGCATAACTAACCCAGCTATCAACTGTATCGGTGTAAACGCTTCTCTCAAGACAGCAAAGGCAAGAACAGCTCCGAAGAGTGAAGATGTAGAATAGATGACTCCCGTTCGCATTGAGCCGATCTTTCTCAAAGCAAAAAGAAACAGCAGAATTGAAAATGCGATGCTAAGTGTTCCCACCGACAACAGGTAAGGTATTGAAATCAGAGGGAGGCTGAAGTCAATGCCAAGAAGGAAAGATATGGTCAGCAATGCCAGACCACCGATGAAGCACTTCAATCCGGTAACCAGTATTATATCTCGCTTCTTGCTGAGAAACCTGCTTAGGTTGTTGTCTATTCCCCAAAAAAGACAAGCTCCTATTATGAGTAAATTCCCGAGAATGTTTCCAGTTAGGGAGAGTCGTTGAAATTCTCCGTTTGTGGTCACGAAAACTACTCCAATAAGCAAAATGAGGATGCTGAGATACTCTCTTCTTGTTCCTCGTTCTTTTAGAAAGGCAACAGCGATCAATACTGTGAATAGCGACTCCGCATTGAGAAGCAGAGACGCGTTGATCGCTGTTGTTTCGCCAAGACCATTTAGGAGTAGCAAAGGTGCAATTATTGAACCGCAGAGGATTACGAAAGCCAGAATCCTGAAATCTCTGCTTGCTATCTTCGTTTCAGATTCTGGAGTCTCAAACAAAGCCAGAATTCTCTTGCAGAGTGGCGAGGCATGGATTCCAAGAAGGAAAACTCCGCCAATGAAATAAATCATCCCAGCAACGACGGTAGGATGAACATTCTGTAGTGTAATCTTGTTCAGAGTCGAGTTTATTCCGAACAAGACTGCTGAAACAACAGCGCTCACGTAGCCCCAATGATGAGTCATGCGATATCACGTTTCGTTGACTTTTCTCCAGGCGAGTTTGCTAAATTTCCTTCGGCTACTATTCTTTAGCGAATATTATATACTTTGATCCTTTACATACTTCTGCTGGTGAAAGAGCGTGAAATGGGTAACAAGACTATACGTGCACGTTGACAGGACTGCATGCCCATGGCTAATAAAACGATTCGTAGATCCGAAAGCCGAATTTCTCTTCGTTCCCGTGGAAAAGATTGAGGACACCGTCAAGAAGGAGAAGGCAGTACCTTACGATGCGCCTGGTGTCGAGCTTGGACATCACGGCAACAAGTGCAGTTTCGATGCTATAGTCGAAAAGTACAAGATAAAAGATGCTGCCGTCTTAGAACTTGCCAAAATCGTGCGAGCTGCTGACACAGACAAGATGGAAATGACCTCTGAAGCAGCCGGAATGGAAGCCATCATGACAGGTTTCGGCATCGTTTCAAAAGATGATTATGAGACCGTTGCCAAAGCGAGCCCAGTCTACGACGCATTGTACACGAACTGCAAGCTGAAGCTGATCCGCGAGAAGTACAAAGCAGAAATCGAGAAGCTGGACAGGAAACAACGAAGAGAATTCTTGAAAAAGAAATTAATAGAGCAAACCAATCCTCTTTTTTCTTTGTGTACTTGTCAAGGAGATACAATAATGACGTTGTTGATTTCTCGATATGTTGATCTTCTTCCTCGCCAGCCTGGAGGCTTTGATCATGCCGACGTTCATCTCGAAAGCGGTCAAGTATATGTTGCTCACACTGCCACTGGAACTGTGAAGATCATAGACGGCGAACTGGTTAAGCATCTAGCAACGCTTCAGGGGTGCCCAGAGGCAAGCGGCGTCGTATGTGCTCAGAATGAGAACTTGGTCTTTGCTGCCTCTCGAGGTGCTGGCAAGATCCTGGTAATTGATGTCTTGACCAATCGGGTCTTGCGTGAGGTGCACGCGGGAACCATGCCTAATGGTCTTGCATGGGACACGAAACGGAAACAGCTTCTTGTCGCTGACGTAGAAGATAATCACGCAAGACTCGTTGATCCCTACTCAGGAAACCTGATTTCAGCCTTACAACTGGCTGGAAGACCTCGGTGGTGCGCATACTCCAGCAAAAGGGATCAGTTTCTAGTGAATATTCGCGAACCCGCTGGCGTGGCCATACTTGAGCCGGAAAGCATGTCACAAAGGGCCTTCCTGCCCATCTCGATAGCTGGACCTCATGGTCTTGACATCGACGACAAAAATGGCTTGGCCTACGTTGCATGCGATGGCGGGGCAGTGATTATCTTGGATATTTCAACAGGCCATGAAGAAGCCGTTGTACAGATTGGAGGAGGCCCTGATGTGATTTGGCTTAATGCTGACCAGCACCGTCTTTACTGCGCCATCGGGAAACCTGGTACAATCGAAGTGATAGATACACAAGAAATGATTGTGGATGAGAAGGTAAACACGGAAGAAGGAGTACACACCCTCGCATTCGACAAAAAAAGGCAAAAACTCTACGCGTTTCTTCCTAAGAGCTGCCGTGCAGCTGTCTACAAGGAAATCTAGTACATAACGCGCACTAACGCATGTGCGACGTATGGTCCGTCATATTCATGCGGTTATGCATTTCTGCGCATTCGGTGTACATGTCTCCCTGCATATGCTGTGTTACGTTCATGTGAGTTGACGAGTTCTCATCGTAGCCCATATGGTTATCTTGCCCCATGTGATGCCCCATTGATCCCATAAAATCAGCGTTTTCTCTCATCGCTTGCACATGACTTAGACCAGCGCTTACTAAGGCCAAGGTAACGATTGTTGCCATTGAGACCAGTATCAGAACTGCAATGGATCTTCTCATCTGTAACTTACACCTCCTTAGATTCTTCGTGACGTAGCCCGCTTTGTCTCGTTTGAATCCATTGTTCAGCGTTCTTGTGAATGCCATGCAGACCGTGTTTGACCAGCGTTAGATCTCCTATCAGGCCGAGACCAAGTCCCGCGACTGGTGCAATAAGTGCCCAAGGTTCGCCCAGAGCAGAGCCGATCGCTAAACCGGCAACTAGTCCCAAACAACAAAGCATCGCTATTCCTCCTGCACTGTCCTGAAGACTTGCTTTTCCAGTGAAGTCTCCAGTCTCTTCAGTTCCACAAACTGCTTGCTGATTTCCAGTTCCAAAGCGTGTTTCTTCTGCAATTTTTCGTCAAGCTCACTCTTTAGCAGAACATGCCTATCTTCCAGCAACAATTGTGTGTTCACGTCTTCCCACCTCTTTTCCTGTTAGCATAACCTCTTCTTCTTGGGTTCTCGCAAGGGTCCAGAGCAACTGAAGGGAGAAAGGAGAGAGGGGAAACGAAAAGTTATCTTCAACTTGTTCTGGACCTTAGCGAGTCCTTTTGAAAACAGGTTTTGCCGACTTGTTCTCAACCTCCAATACCAAGCGTTCCTTCCCGGGCTTATAAGAGCCGTCGGACAAGACCATGAAGCGGATTAGACCAAAAACCGAATTACGAACTGACTTTCGCGCAATCCCAAGTATTTCTAGGTCGCCGCCAATCCTGACAACTTCGGGTTCAGGACCTTTCTTTGATAGAAATGGCGAGATTGGCGTTCCGCAGCCAAGACCAAGCAGTTGCGACTCTTGTCCAGCTTTACCTGAGTCTCTGGATGGGCTTTGAAGCACGCGGCATATCTCATCATTGAATCATATGTGGGAGCCAAAAAAGTGTAACTAGATGCTGAGATAGCGCACGCGCTTATATGAGGTTCAGGCCCGCGCCAACTAGGGGTTGAGGGTGGCGACGACGAAAGTTCTCTATCTGCAGCCGTCGTGGCGTCGCATGCCGTCGATGCTGTAGGACCACCGTTCAACGTTCGCCTTCTCGTTTTGATAAGCGAGCACATCGTCGTTGAGTGTGTACAGCGAGGTAGGAGATCTGCTTCCTGCTTGAGCGAACATTCTCAGGACACGAATGAAGTTGTAGCCTTTAGCTAACTTCCTGTCAGCCGCCATCCCACTTTCATTTCTGTATACTTGCTTTTTTGCCATACTAATCATCTTTTTCTCAACCAAGCCTCTCATTTTTTGCTTATAAGAAGCGACGGACAACACCATGAAACAGACTAGAACGAAAACCGAAACACTTCATGTGGGGTTAGGTTCCCCTTTGCGAAAGTGTGTTTCCATCCAGATATCTAATGCGTTGTCTACAAGTCTGTCTAGGAAGCTAGGTTTGTACGCTGTCAACACTTTTGCCACTCTTTCTTCGTCTCGAATCGTGTAGAGGTTTTCATAGCCGATCTTATCCTTGACGAGGATGTTGTTGCTCACCAGATACTTGAGGTACGATGACAACGTTGAGTGTGACAGTTTGAGCTGGTCTGCAAGTTTTTGATATTTTGCTTTCCCGTTTGCTAAGATGATAAGCACGATTTCCCTCATTCTCTTCTGTCTCAGTGCCGCCAGCACTTTCTTATCTTCCGGGTCAAGAGGCTTCGTGTAGTATCTTTTGTGATGGCTTTCTGTTTCTGCGAACAGTATCTTTTTCCTGGTCATATAGCTGAGGTGATATTCCAAAGTGGTCAAAGGCATGTTCAATATTCTTTGAAGTTCCCTCAGATGAATACCCGGACTCCCCTCTACAGCGGCGTAGATTTTTCTTCTTCTTTCGTTTTCCAGGATTTCATCTTTGAACATGAGGTACTAGTCCTTCAGTATGCCGATTGCTATCAAGACTAGTGATATCAAGTGGATGAGAAGGTGCACGTTCTCGCTCATAGCGATCTGGTAGGTATCGCTGAACAGCTCTGGAACGGTGATCAGGGCATGGACGAAGAAGACGGCAAACCCCGATGTGACAAAAAGCATCTTGCGGGTTCTTGTACGCCAATATCCAAGAAACATGATTCCGAACAAGAAGCTCGTTGCTAGGGTCAATCCAACTCGTAAAACAATTTCCAATATTCCAATGTGCATGTTTTCATACATCTCCTAAAATCATCAGTGTTCCTGCGAGGATTTTCTGGCCGTTTCTCTCTTGTAGGACTGAGCGCAGTGCACGCAGCAGAAGGTTGTTTCTTTTCCATCGATGACCTCTCTGTACCCGCCTTCATACACTTTGCACCCGCAGCTCGCACACACTTCCAAGTTCGGTTCGATAGCAACAGAAACAAGGGCTGAAAAACGTTTGAATAATGTCTTGCATTGTTCCTTCCCCTTTTCAGTCAGTTCGAACACTTTCCTTTTCTTCTCTCCTACAGGCTTTAACGCGTGTCTTACAAGATCCTTTTTCTCAAGTTGACTGAGAAACGGGTACACTAGACTGGGGCTAATTTCCTTGCCTATCCTTTTTCTGAATTTGCTGATTATGCTGTAACCATGTTGTGGCCCTTCGTACAAGATTGTTAGAATGTAGAAGCGCGAGAAGTCAGAGACAAGTCCATCTATTTCTTTGCTAGACACATATTCACCAGATTTATCCTTAAAACATATATCTTCAAAAGATATATTTAAATACTTCGGAGACCACAGGAAATTACAGGTGCCATAATGGAGGATGAACATCATGCCAAGAGATCCCGTGTGTGGTATGGACGTAGACAAGGATAAGGCGATCAAGAAGAAGATTGGAGATCGCACGTACTACTTCTGCAGTCAATCTTGCGCCAACGTGTACGAGCAACCAGAGCAAGAGCTTAAGGCCATGAAGCGCAGGGTTGCTGTGACTTTGATGGGTGTAGTCGCTGTTGCCGGGTTACGAGTGTTGGCTTTGTTCGGTTTGGTGGCAGTCTTGATGACCACCACCCTTGTCGGCGGTCTCTCCATCTACAGTCTGGCGCTTTTTGTAGTATCAACTCCTGTCGTGTGGATTGCAGGCTGGAGCATTATTCATGGAGCTTACAGCTCTCTCAGAAATCGCGCAATCAACATGGACGTGCTAATTACTGCCGGAGTGGTTGCAGGCTGGGCTTTTGGAGCGGTCAACGCATTCTCGCCCAACCTAGCGGGTGGCGGAGAAGGCTACTTAGAAATAGCAGTTGGGATACTGGCCTTCGTCCTACTTGGAAAGTATATTGAAGAAAGCATACGCAGAAGATCAGCTGCTTCCATTCGAAAACTGCTGGAACTTCAACCAACGATAGCCAGGGTGCTCAAGGACGGAAAAGAAGTTGAAGTTCCGATCGACGAGGTCCAAGTAAACGATGTTATGATAGTTAAACCGGGTGAAAAGATACCCACCGACGGCGTTGTAATCGCGGGGTATTCTTCAGTGGATGAGAAAATAATCACTGGTGAAAGTATACCTGTTGAAAAGAATGTAGGAAGCGAGGTCATAGGTGCGACGGTAAACAAAGCTGGACTTCTAAGAGTTAAGGCGACCAAGGTTGGAGAAGAGACGGCCCTTGCTCAGATTGTGCATCTTGTTGAGGAAGCACAGGCTTCAAGCGCGCCTGTCCAAAAGTTTGCTGATCGCGTTGTTGGAAAATTCGTTCCTATAGTCTTCTCCGTGGCTGCTGTTTCTTTCGCCTACTGGTATATTGTGAGTGGGTTCTCGGCCGCTTTCTTCGTCCTGCTTGCTGTTTTGCTGATTGCGTGTCCATGTGCTTTAGGTATTGCTACTCCTACAGCTATATTGGCTGGAGTGGGCAAAGGTGCCGAATATGGGATTCTGCTCCGCAGCGGTGAATATGTCGAGAAAGCCAGGAAACTGAAGACCGTCGTATTCGACAAGACTGGAACGTTGACAAAAGGCGAACCCTTAGTCACCGACATCGTTGTTTACAACGGCTACTCGGAAAAGGATGCGTTGAAACTTGCGGCGATTGCTGAGAAGGGCTCAGAACATCCATTGGCAGAAGCGATATTGAAAGCAGCACATCAAAGCGAGTCTAACATTCCTGACGCGGAGTCGTTTGAGGCAGTACCTGGACGCGGTGTCAGATGCACTTACGAGAACAGGAGGATCTTGCTTGGGAATCGAAGACTCATGCAGGACGAGAAAGTTCCGATCGAACAGTTGGAGAAGGATCTCGACAGATTGGAAGGACAAGGCAAGACCGTGATGATTCTTGCTGTGGATAATCAGCTTGCAGGTGTAGTCGCTGCTATGGATACGGCAAAGGAAAATGCGGTTGAGGCGATAAGCAAGTTGAAGAGCATGGGACTGGAAGTAGCCATGTTGACCGGCGACAATGAAAGAACTGCCAAGGCGATCGCAGAGCAACTAGGTATTGACCAAGTGATAGCTAATGTGCTGCCTTGGGAGAAAGTCAATGCGATTAAGAAACTGCAAAGCGAAGGGAAAACGGTCGCGATGGTTGGGGACGGTATAAACGATGCCCCAGCTTTGGCTCAGGCCGACATTGGAATAGCTATTGGAAGCGGGACCGACATCGCGAAGGAAACAGGCGGCATAGTGCTAATCAAAGATGATTTAAGAGATGTGGCGCTTGCCGTAGAGTTGAGCAAGAAGACCATGACGAAAATCAACTCTAACCTGTTCTGGGCATTCATATACAATATAGTCATGATTCCAGTAGCTGCTATTGGATTGATGAATCCGATATTTGCTGCGGGAGCGATGGCCATCAGCTCGCTGACCGTGGTCTCCAACTCTGCGTTGCTGAAATTATCGACGTTCAAATTCGAGAAGTTCAACGATCAAACCAAGAAATGATGGAGGTGAGGATAAGCATGGTTAAGGATCCAGTTTGTCGAATGAATGTAGACGAGAAAACAGCTAACCTCAAGTCTGAATACATGGGCAAAGCCTACTACTTCTGCAACCAGTCGTGCAAAGCAGTGTTTGAGAAGAACCCAAAAGGATTCACTGATGAACATTCAGAACATGAAGGTCACGGTTGTTGCTGCTGCTAACAACTCGCAAGGAACTTGTCTTGCTTTTGGCGGGCGGGGTGGGATTTGCACCTCGTAATCGGTGGCGAAATCTCCTGCGGCTTCCCCCTTTTTTCGGGAGTTTGGTTATGTTTGCAGGAATCCATGTTCGGAGGTGAATCATGATGGAAACGCGAGAAGTTGTCAAGTGCCCTCATGTAGTAGTCAGCGGGTGTACAAGGACGGAATCCGATACACGCGTTTCGGAGAAGCGCAGCGATATCTATGTCGAAACTGTTGTTATCGGTTTTCATGCTGAGAATGTGTTGCACCCTGCAAATCCCCTTCTTTTCTTTCTTTGATTTGTTGAAGTGCCCACAGAACTGCAGGATATTCCACTATTCGTTCGTGGAACAGTCCTGTGTTGTCAATCGTGTTTGGGTTAAAGATTTTTTCATCGTAGAACTTGTCTATTGCTTTGATTTCATTGCTCTTGATTCTGGCTAGATGTGTTTCAGTGAACTCCTGAACTTCTCTTGTTATCTTGGCAAAATCATATTGTGAGAGCTTCTCTGTTTGCAGTAGGTTCCTCAGGCTGGAGTCTATTGGAATCTGCGCGACTAGTTCGGAGTTGATTTCGTGCATTCTTGGTTTCTCATGGGTTAGACTTTCAACGATTGCGCATTTGCGGAAGATGTTGCGGTCGAATTCCATTTTGGTTATTTGATAGGTGTCGAAAAGGTCTCGAGGCATTTTTCTGTAGAGCAGTGTGCACCATTTGTTTGAGAACAATTCTTCTTTCATTGGAGTTCTCGTCTTGAATGTTTCCTGTGTTCCTATGTGTTTGAAATCTGCTAAGGTGTCAGTTCTTAGGATTGGGATCCTGCGTAGGTATCCTATTTCTATCTTGAAGTTGTCTTCAGAGCCATGAGCATTGACGTACCTGACTGTGAATCGTGTGAGTGGATAGGTTGCGTTTATGGCGATGTCCGTCTGGTCGTATTCTTGTCGATAGATTATGTCTTTCAGCCGTTCGTCGATTTCCTTTCGGATCTCTCCCCATTCTGCATTGTTTGTGTGTCGATAGTTGAAGTCGAGGTCTATGGACAATCGCAGTATTTCTGGTGAGTAAATGAATGTGAGAGCTGTTCCGCCGTAAAGTGATAGGCGGTCTGAGAGGAATTTTGCCGCTGAGACGCCCTCTAACAGATCCGAGATTTGACATACTTTTTCTATTTCTCTGGTGCTGAACCCGTATTGCAGCGTCAACGCATCAAAATCGTATTTCCTTTTCACTTAAATGCCTCTCAGCTGTTCCTCGAAAGCCTCGGGAATGTACAGGTTCCATCTTCTGTTGAGGCTACCTTTTTTTCCACGGACCAGGTATTGTGGTGAACCTTTGATTTCAATTTCCATTTTGCTCAGCGTAGTATCTGTAACGTGTTCATAGAACGGTGATCTCTTTCTCAGAATATCGAGGATGAAGCCGATCCGTCTGGGAAGACCAATCTTTCCTTGATGAAGTGTTAGGCTAATCAGTTTTTCAACGTCTAGTCCGCGGAGATTTTCTAGACTTTTTACGCATTCTTCCCAGCCTCCGGCATATTGAACTCTGTCGATGCAGTCGATGAATGTCCTTTCCTTGCCACTTACTCTCAAGAGACTGCTGCTATAGGGTTTCTCAACTGTTTGTGATGTCGTGTCTTTAATGAATACTGGTTTGAAGATGAACCGTTTGTACCTGAAAGGATCGAACCTGTTTTTCGAGTTGACGCATACGTAAGCCTCGTTGAAAGCAGAGTAGGCGCAGCCGTAGAATTCCAAGGCGGTGTGGAAGCCCAAGTAGTATTCTTTTCTTATTTTGGAGGCGATTAGAAGTTTGTCTGGTTCGTACTTTTCTGCTTTTTCCAGCGGAGATAGAACGGCGTACAGACCCTTCCGGATTGCTTGAAGCTTGTGAGCTTCGATCAGTCTTTTCACGTATTTGCGATAGATGTATTTGCGGTTTGCGGGGCCTTCGATTACGCTTGACGCTGCATGCGTAATGTCGTCAAAGCCTGCAATTTTCATGGGGAGAAGAGCATTGTAGAGTGCTTCCGTTTTGTTCGCCATAGTCTTTTCACTTTTTTAACGTAGTTATCCATTATATGGCATACTGCATTAAAAATATTTAAAATTTGTTAAGCCCACAGCTACACAGAAATTTAACGCAGTTACCCATCGATGGGCATATAACATTAAATCCCTCAAAAAGCGCGTGCGACTACGCATACGCATTTTGGATAGTCAATCATCCAAATATTGCATGTTTTGGACAATACTCTAACCGATAAGCCGCGGTTCTATGTCCCGAATTGCACGCTCCGACTAGGTTCCTCAAGTTTTTCACGATTAACGTGATTTTAGGTTCATCATATATAAGGAATGAACCATAGTTAGCACGCTGATCGCAGAGAACTTCTGCACTCTACAGTACTACTTGTTCAGAACATAACACGCTTACCATCCTGCAGATAGTACCTCAGTAACTGCGTAGAGGTGGCGATGTCTCCCGAAGAGGCACTGTACTAAGGGTGACTTCCAACACTACCATGGGCCAAGACATTTTATTAGCATTTGTGAGAGATGTCTCCCGAAAAGGGGGCTTCTAAGGTCTGTTTTCCCCACTTTCTCATGATGTTTCGTGGCTAACAAGGATCTACAGGGTAGCAATTTGAGGCTAGTCAACCATTGGCTGTCACTAGCCGTTTGCATAAATGCTTGAGTGCTGCACCGCTTCGTGTTGCGCTGTTAGGCTATTTGCTTTAGTGTCTTAATGTGGACTATGGTCAGTTTCAGAACTGCGCACTGTAAGACCCGAGCAAGAACCGCTGCAGTCGCGTCTAGCCGCGGTGTTTAACCGCTCATTTCAGACTACTTTAACGGCTTCTTCTCTTCCTTGATCGGCTATCCTTCCGAAGATCTCTTTGAGTTTGTGTTTGGATTGGCTATCGCCTCTAGTGAACAGTACCAAGAATTCCTCGGCAGAGCGGCTGGAGCCGTAACGTTTGGATAAGAGCGAGCCGACCAAACTCAGAACCACGTCTGCGCCATCTCCTGAAACCTCTTCTAAACCGTTGTAGAAGGTTTCGGGATCGTCTATTAGAACATTGTATGGGTCTTTGCCGAATTTCTGTTTCAACTGAAAAGATATTATTATCGCTTGAAACGTCGAACCCATACTCTCGGTTGTTGCCTCACTGAATATCTTCTGCACGGTCCCAGAAAGAGAACCATGGCAGCGCTTGTCTTTTGGCTTCATTTTCAGTTTCGCACCGCCCATGTTGTCTTCGACAATCTTTTGCTTCGTCTTCTTGGCTAACGTCTTCTCTTTGCTCACAAAGACCAGGCCAAGTCAGGTTTGAACAGTCATTCCGCTTCCAGTGATTTCGAAGGGTATTGCTTTCTTGTCGTGCGCAGAGCCTCGAGTCTTCAGTATTACCATTTCCCTTCCCATTGTATCTTTGATTTCAAAATAGCGCAGAATAATGATGTTGTCTGCCAGAGTTGAAATTTCAGTTGTCTTGTTTGCTTCGATGGTTCCGTAGGTTGATGTTAGGAATACTGTTAGCCCTCTCTGCTTGCAGATGAGCTGAAGATAGCGCAAAAAGAAGATGAAGTCTTGCCTTGATAACAGACGCTGCATCGCTGTGATGGAATCCAAGGCAATGACGGCGGGTGAGTGGAGATCCAACATTTCCCTGAGAAGCGTGTAGTAGTGAAGAGGAGTAAGCGCCTCAGGCACGTAATAGTCAATGATGAACTTGTCACTCAGCTTCTGCTGGTCCAAGCCTATGCTTGCCATAGTCCTCTTGATCTGACCAACCGGCTCTTCGTATGAGATGTATAAGGCTTTCTCCCCTTTCAGGGCATTGGCGGCCAAGAAGTGCAGACACAATGTCGTTTTGCCAATGCCGGTTGCACCCTCAATCAAAGTTACTGACCCTTTAAAGACACCGCCATGCACCATTTTGTCCAATCCCTCCACGCCAGTGGAGAGTTTCTTCTCCGAAGCATCTGGCATTTCTACTCTCTTCGGCAGAACGACTAATCCCACTCCACCGTATTTTTCGTCGATCAGATACTCGAAGCTAGCGCGGTCTAAGGGAGTTCCTCTTATCTTGGCGACGGTGAGTCCTCTCTTTTCTGAGGATGCTTTTCCCAAGTGGGTCAGAAAAATAATGCCGTCTGCGACGAATTCTTCCACGCCCCATCCTGTCTTGCCTTCGCCGTATGGGATTTCACCGATTGCCATCGTTGTAACACCAAGGCTTTTTGTCACCTTGCCTAAGACAGTGTGAAGGAACGTGCGCGTCTCGGCAGCGCTCATACCTTAAAGAAGGGCGCTCATTGGGTCGATTACAAGTCTCTTCGCCTTCAACTCACTCGTTGTTGCCACGATCTTTTCCGTAATGATTTTCAGAGCATCCTCGCCGTGCATCGTCACCATGTCCAGGAACTTGAAGAGTCCTTTTCTCTCCAAACTCTTCATGTCCATCCCAAGCGAAAGCATGTTCCTGCAGTAGTCGTCTCTGTTCTCGGCAAACGAAACATAGACTCCGTTCTCACCGTACTTCGCAGCGCCGTTATAAAGAAACTGCGTCGAAAGAATAGTCTTGCCACTTCCTGCGTTCCCCGTCAACAGGATAAGGCTACGAGCGGGGAAGCCTCCTCCCAGAATCTCGTCAAGTTCAACGATTCCCACAGGACACTTCTTCGATTCAATCACCTCTTCTGACAACGGCGATCGCTTGGAAACAACGTCAGCTCTTCTTCTCGGCTTACTTTCTGGCCATTTCACCGAAATCGGGGGGGGTTCTCAACCTTATAACTCATAACAGATCCCTACATTTCTCAGCTTATACCAAATAGTTCAACGCCCGAACATAAGCATTTACGAAAACTAGATACAGATTACTAAGATTGAAATTCAGATTCCGAATACGAAAAACTTGCGAATTCCCTTCGCTCTTTTTCTTGAAGCGCACGCTATTGATGAATATAATTGGATAAAGAGCAGAACCTAGGTTGCCTCTAGACTTGTTTGGAATGTTTTCGGATAGATCGATCTGTGCCACATGTCATGGGATAATAGAGTTTCGACTCTGAACTGCAAAGCTTGTAAATCAACACATCAATTCGCAAGCATTTAGTATTTCAAACGCAAACTAAGAAGCTAGCATTAGATAGTCCGTGTGTCATGTTTCAGATCGCGTGAGGAATTAGTGGTTTGAATGGCAGAATATATCGTTGAGTCTTCCACAGAAGCAGTTTTGAATGTAGCCAAGACAGGAACGATCAAAGTCTTGCACGTTGATGATGACCAGGCATTTCTGAAAGTTGCAAAACAATGCTTAGAGATGCAAGGACCATTTCAAGTAGATATGGCGTCTTCCGTTGAAGAAGCCATGGAAAAAATGAAGAGAGAAGCGTATGATGCTGTGGTTTCTGACTACCAGATGCCTGGAAAAGACGGCTTACAGTTTCTCGAGGAACTAGGACAGAAAGGTAACAGCATTCCCTTTATTGTCTTCACGGGAAAAGGTTGGGAGGAAGTCGTGATCAAAGCATTGAACCAGGGCGCTGACCATTATGAAAACAAGAACGGTGATCCAGAAACGGTTTACTCCGAGCTGTCACATGACATAATCAGCGCCGTGAGAACTGGACGCGCCGAACAAGAGCTGCGGATTCAAAGAGAAGAGCTGCGGGTTATTCTCGATTCCCTGCCGACAAAAATCTGGTACAAGGACAGTAACAACCGATTGGTTAGAGTCAATAAGGCGTTCGCCGAATACATGGGTGTTTCCAGGGAGAACCTGGAAGGCAAGCCGTTATATGACCTTTTTCCTCCTGACATTGCCCAGAAATGCTGGGAAGAAGACAAAGAAGTAATCACGACTGGACAGCCGAAAACCGATGTTCTCGATCGCCACGAGTCTGCGCAGGGAGTCAGATGGTTCTCAACCGGCAAAGTACCCTGCAGAGAGAAGGAAGGCAACATCATTGGCACAATCAACTTCTCTGTCATATCACAGAACGCAAGAAAGCGGAAGAGGAGATTAAGAGTCTGGCGAGGTTTCCTTCTGAGAATCCGAACCCTGTGCTCAGAATAAGTCAAGACTGCCGTATTCTCTTCGCAAACGACGCTGGAAAGGCACTTCTTTTTTGAAGCGCCCAATGTTTCTGATGATCTGTAATCAATATCCTGACTTCATAAACAATATTTACTTCCAACATGCCTTGTGTGAGCAAGGTGATAGAAATGAAGAAGAATAGGAGAATATTGACTAACAGAAAAGCGTTCTCTGCAGTAATCGCATCGTTGATCCTAATGCTGCTTGCAGTAGCCGCAGGTGTTGTTGTCTACGCGTATGTTATGGGGTGGATAGGAAGCGCAACCAACAATCCAACGCACACCGGTCACTTGTCCTTTGACACCATATACGCCAACGCTACAGCGGGCACGGTCAAGATATACGTCAGAAACGTCGGAGGAGTAGGCCTGATGGTTTCGAAAATATACATCAACGGAATCGACATGGCGAATGCAACCGTAATTCCTGACGCAGGTGTTGCTCTTGGCGTACAAGGTGTAACCTACTTGACTGTCAGCTACTCAATGGTAGCGAACCAGTACTACACGGTGCAAGTAACATGCAAGGACGGCACTATTGCTAGCCAATCATTCCCAGCGCAGTAGGAAAAGCACACATTCTCATAGGCGATCCGAATAGGAGGTTGTCCCTTTTTTGAATCTTTTCTTCAAAGATAAGCGAGGAGTGAGCGAAATCGTCGGAAGCCTAGTCCTAATTCTGATAGTTTCAATCGGTGGCGCACTGCTTTACTCGCTCAGTTTACAGTCATTTTCATCAGCTAGCAGTCTCTATGGGCTAGATACTGGAAACAGAGAAGATCAAGCCCGAGAGCGTTTCCTGATAATAAGTGTTCACAATACTACGACAATGAATCAGGTGAACCTGACTGTGCTGAATTACGGAGAAATAGAGGTCACCATTGCCGCCGCATACGTACAAGGAACAAACGTCACTTACCTAACTGGAAACGGCAACAGCGTCGGAGCAGGGCAGCTAGTCACAATCCAATTCACCTCAACTGTGCCGATTCAAAGCCAGAGTACCTATGAGATACTTGTAGTTAGCACGAGAGGAGGAACAAATGCAGTCTTTTGGGAAGCTTAGGGCAAGCAAGCGCGGAGTCGGCTCTATAATCGGAGCGACTTTCCTAGTTCTGATTCTCATGTCTGGGTTCGCATTCTACGAGGCAATTCTGAATGCGACTGATCATTACAACAGCACAGTTGACACTATGAGCGAGGCAGATTGGAATCGCGGTCAAGAAAGAATCGTGATTAAGCAGATCGAAGTAACAGGCGCAAACCGACTCAACATAACGACAGAAAACGATGGATCGATTCAGTCTCACCTGATATGGCTGGGAATATTCAATACGACGGCAAACCCGCAGAACCAAACGTATCAACCGTTGAACGACTATGTCAAACCAGGCGATACCCGCAGCATAGTTTCTAGCTCCACCGTGACGCTGGGAAACAAGTATCTCGTCCAGATTGTTACCGAATTGGGAAACACGGTCGAAAGCAGTTTCTACCCGGCCAGCTACACTAGCTGCGCCCTAACTCTGGTGACGATTCCACCCACCGTTTACCAAGGCAACAACATTACTGTTCTCTTAACGGTGACTCCAAACGACACATCAGTAGACTCGATACAAAGCTTGACAGCAGTTCTTAACGCCACACCTACTGGCCAAGTGCAGCTGGTGACGAATTCATCACTTTCCGTGAGCGGCTTAGCGCGAGGAACAAGCGCCTTTTTCTGGTGGGTTTACAATGCAACGAATGCGGGTACCGTTGTTTTTAACGGCACATACAATAATGCGCCTAATGGCGTATACGCTCTGACAAGCGTGAACGCTCTGCCATTACCAGTAGGCACCATAGGCCCCGCAGGACCGCAGGGGCCTGCAGGGTTTTCAACCAACGCGACTTTCTATAACTTGTTAGAAAATTATCCTTTCGGAGGTGCACCAACAACTTTGACACCAACAGCTTTAGGTGCTTCTACCTGTAGGTTATTTCCGTTTGAAATTGACCGCAACATCACGGTGACCGCAATATACATCAGGTCAAATGCCGCTGTTAGTAACTGTCTGCGGATCGGCATTTATGACAGTGTAGGAACAAGGTTGTATGAAAGTGGCGCTTTAAGCACTGTTGCCAGTGCCACAGGATGGATAACTGTACCCGGAATATCTGTCACTCTCGCATCCGGAACGTATTATTTCGGAACGACAAACAATAATGTGGCGAGTGGTACTGCCGCCTATACGGTGACCCCGGGTATTGGAGCAGCGACTCTGCCAAGATGGGGTTCTGTAGCAACGTCTAATGGGGTTATGCCATCAAGCATAACTCCTTCGTCAATAACCAAAACTGCTGGAGGATGGATGTGTTACGTGCTGCTTTCAGCAGTCACGTCCTAAAGGTGATGGAAAATGCTAATGTTGTTTAACATAACGAGTCAACTTCGGCTAGGACCAAAACAGAGGCGTCGCAAAGAATGAGTGGGAGACAGGAGGCTTCTCAGAAAATCGGTCAGGCGGCCTACTTAGAGGTCGGCAAAGAACTACAGCCAAACTTCAGGGAATTCTATCCTGTAAACGAACCCTACGGGTACGTGGGAATCAGCATCGACAGAGAAACAGGAAAACTACAGTACTTAACGATTGAGCCTAGCATGACAGCAGAAGAGAAACAGACACTTAGCAGACTCAAATCTACGCTGTCAGAAGAAGCAAGCGTTCCCTTCGCTGTCCTCAAAGACGAGACCGCAATAAACTTGTATTTAACCAACCAGATCCAACGAGCCATAAAGGCTCACAGGCTTCCTATTTCAAAAGATACTACTGGAAAATTCATCTACTACGTTAAAAGAGACTTTCTAGGATACGGTGCCCTAGACATCCTCATGAGAGACACAAACATCGAGGACATAAGCTGCAATGGAGTGGAGATTCCGATCTATGTCTGGCACCGGAGCTATGAATCACTTCCAACCAACATCGCATATTCTTCGAGAGAGGAATTGAACAACTTCATCACAAGATTGGCCTACAAAGCCGGACACCAAATATCAGTAGCGAGGCCGATACTCGAAGGAGCCCTTCCAGAAGGATTCAGAGTCCACCTCACCCTAGAGGAAGTTTCAAAGCGAGGAGACACCTTCACAATAAGGAAAATCAGAGCGAACCCCTTCACAATTATGGACTTGATAAGCTACGGAACGATGTCGCCGCACATGGCCGCATACTTCTGGATACTCATCGAAAACCTGAGATCGATAATAGTCGCAGGCTCAACAGCTTCCGGAAAAACCGCCCTTCTAAACTCAATAGCCATGTTCATAAGACCTGAAATGAAAGTTGTCACAATAGAGGAAGTGCGAGAGCTTCACCTTCACGAGAACTGGATACCGATGGTAACCCGCCCGTCGTTCCAAGTCGGGGTCGAGGAAGTGACTCTTTTTGACCTCTTGAAGTCCTCGTTAAGACAACGACCAGACTACATAGTCGTGGGAGAGGTGAGGGGAGAAGAAGCCTACACGCTTTTCCAGAGCATATCAGTCGGTCACGGCGGTCTCTGCACTATACACGCTGAGGACGTTGAAACAGTAGAGAAGAGACTGCTCACCCATCCTATGAACATCCCTCCTATGCTGATTCCAATGATGAACGCCATCGTCTTAATAGGCAGAACAAGAATACGTGACAACACAGTCAGACGAGTCCTAGATGTTTCCGAGATTACAGGGATAAATGAGAAAACGGCAAGAGCGACGTACGCCAAGATGTATGAATGGAACCATGAGAGTGACTCCATAGCTTTCCGTCCCAAATCCGCATCCGAGAGCCATGTTTTCAAGAAAATAACTGAATTGAAACACGTTTCAATGAATGAGCTGACTGATGAGCTGAATAAACGTGAATTCATCCTGAAATGGCTGATGAACAGAAACATAAAGAATTACGAGGACGTGACCACAGTTATCAGAAAATACTACCTGAACCCAAATGAAGTGCTCAACAGAGCGAGGCTTGAAACATCATGAGAAAAATCGAAAAACCATTGTTTGCACCAAGAGGCCACAAGCTGCTTGAAAGGATAGCCTCCCATATTCCCTCTTTCAAGGAAGTCTACATGAAAAGCGGAATGCTCAGGTTGTTTGAGTCATATGTGGCGCTTATGCTCTTGTCCACTGTGCTTACATTCATGTCAGCTCTTGTTGTCGGTGCCCTTCTGCACCAATTCCTGTTCAGATTGACTTTGTCCCAATATCTAGGAGCAACAGCTGTTCTTGCGGCGGTTATTTCGCTTTTCGTCCCGATTGCCTTCATTATCTATCCCCTCAATCGCAGGAGTCAGAGAAAGAAGGAATTGGAGGCTAACCTCATCTACACTACAGGCTACATGACTGTTTTGTCTGCTGGCGGCATCTCGATAGAGAAGATTTTCGAACGAGTAATTCAGGTGGAACGACGTCGTCCAATCAGAGACATTGCTAGGATGATAATTACAGACATTAGGATGTTCGGGGTAGATGTGACTTCAGCGTTGGGAAATGCTGCACTTCGCAGCCCTTCTGAGACTTTTTCAAAATTGCTGATGGGAATAACGAACACTCTCAAAACAAGCGGAGACCTGAAGAGCTTGCTGAGTTTTGAAACTCAGAGGCTTCTCCATTCAAAGAGGGAGGAATTGAAGAAGACCCTTAACACCCTGATGGCCTTCGGCGAAGTCTACATCACCGCGATAGTAATTGCCCCAATAGTCTTCGTGGTTATGATAACAATTCTGTCGGTTATGGGAAACGTCGCGTTCGGCATATCGCCCACCATGCAATTGAATCTTCTGGTTTTCTTCGGAATCCCGATGCTGAGCCTGCTCTTCATCCTAATGCTGAATAATATTCTGCCGGAGGAAGAATAGAGAGATGTATTTCGAAAAGAGACAGAGAATCGCCGTCTGGACAGTCTCCGCGACGGTCGGACTCATAGTTATCGTGATCCCGATCATTCTTGGACTCTATGTGCCTCAACTGCCGTACATAATCCCGATTGATCAAAAAGTGAACAACGCCATCGCGCTAGGTTTCATCATCGCTCTTGCTTTTCCTGGTCTAGTTGAGTTTAGCAACTACAGGTGGGGCAGGCAAGTTGACAAGAACATTCCTAGACTTCTTCGAGACGTTACGGAGGCTGTTCGATCAGGTTTAGCACTTCCGAGGGCTCTTGAGGAAGCTTCTCAAAGAGATTATGGACCTATATCGAAGGAACTCGAACACACAATTTCGATGTTCGTCCTAGGAACTAGTTTTGAGGATTCACTAATGTCCTTCGCTCGACGCCTTAGACGCCCGAGCGCCTTGAGATTGACCACGATTTTGATAGAAGCACAACAGACGGGCGGCAAATTGATAGAGGTTCTCAACACTAGCGTAGACTTGTTCTCTAGCCTTGAAGAGTTCAGAGAAGAAGAATACACCAATATGAAGCCCTACGTTTCCACGATCTACATGTCAACATTCATATTCCTGATAATCGCCTATATTGTTCTACACCAATTCCTCGCTCCCTTGTATGCAAGCACAGCAAGCAGCGGGGTCAAGCAGTCAGGACTATTAGCCGGCGTCCTCGACATCAACTACTACACTGGACTTCTGTTCTGGGCTTCAGTCATCGAGTCACTATTCGCTGGCCTCATAGGCGGAAAAATCGTGGATAGGAATCTTTCCGCAGGTTTGCGCCATTCGATTATCCTCATAATCATTTCAGTAATCTGCTTTAATCTACCAAACATATAGGGATAGATGAACATGGAAACTACACAAGTGGCGGTGCAGATTGATGCGTTAGGCGAAGACACGCAAGATCTTCTGCGGAAGCTCATCAAGAACGGGGTCATAGAACTAAAACCTAAGATGGAAAAGAATGGGATCCGCTACCCTCAGGCAGAAGAAGCGTGGAAAATGGACCTAAACGAGACAAAAAGCACCCTCAGGAAAATGGAGAAGGAAGGCATACTCAAAGCTGATTTCGCAGAGCGAATTCTAACATGCCAAGACTGTGGCTCGCCAGACCTGCATTCGAAATACGCTTGCCCCCGATGTAAGTCTTACAATGTGGAATTCACTGAGCTTCTCGAGCATATCAAGTGCGGAAACATAGGCCCAAAGGAAAGTTTCACAAAGGGATCATCCTTGATCTGCTCACGATGCCAAGGCACACTAGTCAAACAGGTGACGGACTACCGCGTAATTGGAAACTACTATCAATGTGAAAAGTGCGGGTACCGCTTTGACAAGCCCGAGGTCATCCATGCCTGTCAAAACTGCGGTGCGACATCGACGTACCAAGAAGCAAAATACATCAAAACATTCGTTTACAAGATGACTGAAGAGGCAATCAGAGACCTCCAAAAAGAGTTGCCTGTGCTCAAGGGCACCAAGAAAACCCTTACCGACAAGGGATACAAACTCCAAGTCAACACCAAGATTACAGGATCATCAGGTGCTCAGTCTTCATTCGACATTTTCGCTGTGAAGAATGAAACGAGGCTGGCCATTGACGTTTCCATAACAGGGACGAAGAACGACATCGTAGCCCTTCTAGCAAAGAAGGTGGATGTAAACCCAACCAAGACCATAATCATTGACCTTTCACCTTCAGATGAATTGACTAATCTGGGGAAAATCTACGGCATAGAGGTTTTCAAGGCCGCTGGCAACCAAGATTCACCACCGAACTTTGATGGCTTTTTGACGTCTCTAGATTCAAAGATGAATCCGAAGAAGTCAGCCCGCACAGGGGGAGAATAGATGCAGTCAGACTATGAGAGGAGGCTGAACAGCTGTCGCTGAGAAATGAAGAAGTCTGGTTGCACAAAGTGGCCAAGAAGGTCTTCGAAGAAGCAACTGGAACAGCTCTTGGACAAACCTGCAACACAGTCATATCATTCCATCTGAAGCAGAAATTCTGCAGAGAACCATATGAAGTGCTTGTTGAAGATCCAAAGACCTTTTACAAAGCCCTTGAGGAAATCTTTGGAGCAGGTGCAGAGAGCCTGATTAACTTGCTAGGTGCCTTTCTCACGAGAAAATACACGGTGAACTGCACTCCAAAGGAATTCGTGGACATAGTAATCAAGGGTGATGAGCCATCAAAGCGGAAGCTGAAGGAAATACTGGAAGCGGTTGCTAATCAGATTGAAACCTAGTTAATTCACTGATGGAATTGACCGAGCGGACGCATCTCCCAATGTCATTGTCCACAGTTGTGCCTTGTTTGTTTTGAAGTATGGATTGAAGCAAAAGATACTCGAGTTAGTCTTCCAAGGCAGACAACTTGCCCTCGTTCACTTCTTCTTGAGTGCACACAATATGCAGCTGCACGAACTAGTTGCTTGTGACTACACTCGGTATCCAAGACGCTTTGCCACTTGATCAATTCCTCTCAGCTGTTCAAGGCTGATCCGCGTGACTATTGCTGGGACTTCTTTCTGATCATGCGAGATGAGTTCCTGAACTAGTTTCAGCAGGGTTTCATTCCTCAGTTTCAGAGATCAGGATATTTTCTTTCGGAACACTAGAATGCTCGATCCTAGGCTTATGACGCCGCGCGCGCGAACAGTCTTACTGCAGTGCGATTATTGTGCCAAGACTCTAGAAGTTGCGAGCCCATTACCTGAGTAAATTGAAGCTTCAGATTTGAGAACCAGACAAAAACGCCGGCGTGCGTTGACTTCCTTGGCCCTAGAAACACGAGCAGAAGAAATGCGCGAAAAACATATTAGTCTTTTTGACTGCACGTAGTTCTATGAACTTCAAAGAAAGACAGGAAATAATAGCCAAATCGCCTATTTCATTCGGCTACCTGAAGCGTTTCAACCTTGGCGCAGGGGTTCTACACCTGATAACGGGAATACTGATGCTTTCCTTAGGGACTCTCTTGAAGTGGAACCGCGACATATACACCTTCTATCTGAAGCTGAGCATAAACACTGGTCCTCCACTGAAAATCGAAGCCTTGCCAAACCCTCAGATACTTTTCACGGCCAGCTACCTTGGCGTGATCGTTGCCTCCTTCCCACTGATATCGGCTCTAGCGCACCTCATAATCGCATATCCAAAAAACAGAAATTATGTTGAGAATCTGAAGAAAGGAATGAATCCTTATCGCTGGTATGAATATGCTTTTTCAAGCTCCATAATGATAGTGTTGATCGCGTCCTTCACCGGAGTCTGGGATTTCTGGCTGCTGTCCGCCATATTTGTGCTGAACGCAATGATGATCATGTTTGGGTACCTGATGGAAGTCATAAATCAGCGGACTGAGAGAACCTCTTGGTCAGCGTTCATCCTTGGATGTATTTCGGGGGGATTTCCATGGGTTGTGCTGTTTGCCTATTTCACAGCGGCTGTTATGTCCACTGGCTTGAATCCACCTGCATTTGTGTATTCGATATTCTTCATCTACTTCGCCGTGTTCAACATCTTTGCCCTCAACATGGTCTTGCAGTACAAGGGTGTCGGACGCTGGAGAGACTATCTATACGGCGAACGAGTCTACATAATACTCAGCTTCGTAGCGAAAACAATCCTAGCTTGGCTGGTCTTCATCGGAATCTTCGCACCTTTCTAGCACAATTTACCATTCAATCCTCAGCCTATTCGCACTTCAAACGCAGAAAAAGCAGCGCTTGCTAGGCAGGCCTATTGACAGTTGTGAAACTGCCCACACCCTTGACGTTTTTCATCACCTTCCGAACACATAGGTCATGTCTGGCAACATCCAGAGCTCCAATTGTACTCTTTTCCTTCTCCTCTATCTCTAGAGCATCACGTCAAAATCAAAAGGTCTAGTCTCCTCCAAGAATTCCTCAAAGTCATTCAGATTGATCGACTCAGCATGTTGGCTGGGCGACCCATCGATCCTTCGAGAACTGTAATCTACCATTGGAATGCCATTCGTCTTCTCTTTCCAAGTCTCACTGCAAAGCTGAAGAACTCTAGCCCACTCAGAACAGGAAGTCTGTCAGCTCATAGAAGCAGGATTCGAATTCGCCTGCGACTCTGAACACAACAAAGTCTTCCGAAAACGAGGGTGAACCCCTAAAAGAAAATTCGCAAAACCGGGCTGGGTTCGTCTGTAGCGGGCGGGGTGGGATTTGAACCCACGACCACCAACTTAGGAGGCTGGTGCTCTGTCCGTACTGAGCTACCCGCCCTCAGCACTCCCGTTGTTACTTAAAGATCGAATCGCTATTAACCATAACGGACGAGCTGGATTCACGTATCAGACTACACGGAAAACTTATAGTAGCCAATAGCGACATTCAACACTGCACCTGCGAGGGTACCCAAGCCAGGTCTAAATAGGCGGCCAGAAAAAGCCTAAGACAAGGGGGAGGACTTAAGATCCTCTGGCGAAGGCCTACGTGGGTTCGAATCCCACCCCTCGCATTCAGCACGCTCTTCACGGAGGCACCCTTGAGTCGCTCTGCAGAACAAGACGCAAGCACGCTGTTAACGGACAAGGCAGCACCCTATCAATAGTAGTTTCACTTCTATGATATTTGCTGGTGGTTGCCTGTGATCACTTGTCCAAAATGTGGAAACAGGATTCCAGCAAGAATGCCACTATTTCTAACGAGGTTTAATACAACCATCACCTGTACAACGTGCGCCTCCAAGCTTCAATGGAAAAACAAGAGAACAGGCAGTCTTATTGGCGGCGTAGGAGGCGGGGTGGGAGGCGGATTCGGCACACTGCTTCTCATCAACTGGTCTCAGACAGGTAATGTCGTCTACTTGATCCTTTTCGCTGGACTCCTTGCTACCGTTTTTTTCGCAGCTTGGGTGGCAATGGTCAAATTCACAAGATTTGAACAAGTCACTGCGTGATCAGAGCGCGCACTATGGAAAAGCCGGATCTAGAAAACTTTAATTCTTGCTGACATTCGTCATATGCGTGCTGCAGGGATAACATGGCAAGGCTTGGACAACTAAGACTCGCGATGGGGACCTCAATATTCCTAGTAGCCTTCATCTTTGCCGCATTCCTAGCACTAATCATGTACATAGTCGATCTCAGCCTCATCTACGCAGTAATCGGCACGATCCTCTTCGTACTGCTCCAGTACCTCATCGGACCATCCATAGTCGCAGTCTCCTCACGCCTGCAATACTTGAAGCCAGGAGACAACCCGTGGCTTGAAACAACCGTGAAAGAGCTATCAGAAAAAAGCGGAATAAAAATGCCGAGACTGGCCATATCGCCAGACAACTCGCCCAATGCCTTCGTCTTTGGCAGAACCGCTAACAGCGCCACGTTAACAGTTCATGAAGGACTTCTAAAGAGCCTGAAGGAAGACGAAGTGAGAGGCGTCATAGGCCACGAACTAGGCCACATAAAACACAAGGACTACATCGTAATGACCCTGCTTTCAGCACTGCCACTACTAGCATACATCATAGCCAGAGGAACATGGCAAATCGCATGGTTCGCCAGAGGATCATCAAGGGACAAAAACGAAGGCAGCATGAGAGCAGCCTTATTCGCTGTAGGAGCCATCTCTTACGCAGCTTACATAATCTCACTCTTGTTCGTCATGAGACTCAGCAGGCTTAGAGAGCACTATGCAGACGCGTATTCAGCTTATGTGACAGGCTCACCGAGAAACTTGGAAAGCGCTCTGACCAAGATCACTTATGGCCTTTCACTTTCCTCAAAACCTCCTTCTGGAGCCAGAGCCCTTTACATTGCCGATCCAGCAATGGCAAAGCAAGAGATCGCAGAAATAGTGGAGAAAAAAGATGAGTACGACCTAGACCATAATGGAGTTCTGGACGAGCGTGAATTAGAGCTTGCGATGGAGAACGAGGCAAAGTCCACATGGCACAAGATCAACACGTGGTTTTCAACGCATCCCCCAACCTTCAGGCGCATACTGCTACTGCGCGAAATAGAGGAAGAGATGCAAAGCGGAAAATACGCAAGCGATCGCATCTACACCAAAGTCTAGAAACATCGCAGACCGCCATTCAACGCGGGTTGCACGATCCGATCATTTGTAAGGGGCAGTGACGACTTGGTCTGAACCAATTTCATCAAAGCCAGCTTAGACCAGTTCAAAGACTCCATGAGGATCTCAAACTTGAAAGCAGGCAATTAGATCAGCCAACAGAATTGCTGACAAAACAGATTTATTACATAACCGATAGAAGATGCAAGAGAGGCCCAAGAGTTGAAAGTCATACTTCTTCGCTACACAACAGACGCTGAAAAACTGTGCGGAACAGCTGCATTGACAACAACCAAAAGCGGAACACCATCAAAAATCCTCGAAAAAATAGATCAAGAAACGGCAAAGCAAATCATAAAACGCGTAACTGGCTACGGACACTGCTCAGTGATTGAACACGCATCATTCACCTTCAGCATCGAAGGAGCCTCCAGAGCCATGACCCACCAGCTTGTTAGACACCGCATCGCTTCATACACCCAACAGAGCCAACGATACGTCGCATACGACACTCTTGAAAACTACGTCACACCACCAAGCATAGCAAAAAACGCACAAGCTAGAGAAGCCTTTGACAAAACGCTAGAGAAAATCTCCCAAACATACCAAGGACTTCTGAAAACTGGAATTGCAAAAGAAGACGCAAGATTCATTCTCCCAAACGCCGCGAAAACTAACATAATCGTCACAATGAACGCCAGGGAGTTACGCCACTTTTTCAATGTACGCTGCTGCGCAAGAGCTCAATGGGAAATGAGAGAAGCCGCAACTGAAATGCTCAAACAAGTGAAAAAGGCAACACCAGCACTGTTCGAGAACGCTGGTCCAACATGCGTGGAAAAAGGTTGCTGCTCTGAAGGGAAGATGAAACCACCCGAATGTGACATTGCAGAAATAAAGAAACGATTCCAAAATGCCTAGGAAACAAACGTGTTTTAGGACAATGTGGCCGGATGAGCAGATACAAAGCCTTAGCAATCACCACAGAATACTGGAAACCAAAAGACAACCACGTGCAAAAAATCATGGACAGCATTAAAGGAAAAATCGCCGACAAAGACTTCATCGTCATATCAGAAAAAGCCATTTCAACCGCACTAGGCCGCATCGTTGACGAGAGCAAAATTGAGCCCAGCACAAACGCGAGATTCATAGCAAGGTTTTGGATGCGAATCATGTGGGGCCATTTTTTCGGGTCACTATGCCACTTTCGAGAAGACATGATTCAAAGACTCCGAGCATATCCAATCGACCCTGGAAGCCGCCACAAGCAAGTTGCATTGGCGCACTATAACCTCTTGCAGGCGCTAATGTTCGGCTCAGAAGGAGGCATTGATGGAAGCAATTTGCCATATTCTTACGTGAGTTTGCCATTGAACGATTCTGACGAAGTCGCTCAAGCGATACGTAGGCATGTGCTGCAAAAACTCCACAAGAAAGTCTACGTTATGATCGCGGATACGGACAAAACATATTCATTCGGTAGTTATCATTTTACACCAAGACCGAAGCCGATCCGCGGGATTCATTCCTTCGGAGGAGTATTTACCTACGTGTTCTGTCGAATGTTCAGACTCAGGAGGAGAGCGACTCCGACTGCGTTGGCGGGATGTAGAATGTCAATTGAGCAGGCATTAGAAATTGCTGATGTGGCAAACCACGTGAGAGGTTATGGAGCTGGAAAAACCGTGTGGGACATGGCTGAAGAGTTCAAAACGCAATTAACAGACGTGACTTGGGAAATGCTTCAGACAGTAAGACATAAACCCATAGTCATTGTTAGAAGAAAAAAGGTGAATAACCCAAATGGATCCATCGGTTGAGCAGTTGTCAGCCTTTTTCAATCCAAAATCAGTTGCCGTCGTGGGAGCCACGAAAAGGATAAACAAGGCAGGGCACGTGATTTTCAAGAACTTCGCCGAGAACAAGAGGCGCGGAGTGTTCAAAGGAGAAATCTACGCAGTCAATCCAAACGAGGAATCCATTCTTGGAACACCATGCTATCCTTCAATAACTCAGATTCCGGGAGAAGTAGAGCTTGTAGTGATTGTCGTTCCAGCAAAAATCGTGCCAGAAATCATGAAAGACGCAGCAGCAAAAAAAGTGAAAGACGTCGTTATAATCAGTTCTGGCTTCGGCGAAATCGGAAACCATGACCTTGAAAATCAAGTCGTCACGATAGCCAAGAAAGCAGGCATCCGAATCCTCGGACCCAACTGCTTAGGAGTCTTCGACACCAAGACAGGCGTAGACATGCTGTTTCTGCCAGAGACCAAAATCCTGACAACAGGAGACGAAGTCGTTGCGACGCCGCGTCCGACACCTGGAGACATCGCGATAGTCACTCAAAGCGGGGCTTTCGGAGTCGCAGCCCTAGATTTCATGACAGGACGACAAATCGGAATAAGCAAATTCGTCAGTTTTGGCAACAAAGCCGACGTGACTGAAACAGAAATATTGGACTATTTACTTTACGACAATAGCACCAAAGTCATATTGCTATACATTGAAGACATAAAATCTGGAAGAGATTTTCTCAGAGTAGCTAAGAGAGTTTCAAGAAAAAAACCCATTGTAGCTCTCAAGTCGGGCAGAACAGAAGCAGGTGCAAGAGCGGCAGCTTCACACACAGGTGCCATTGCCGGCTCGGATAGAATATACGATGCCGTTTTCGCACAGACAGGTGTTTTCAGGGCAAAAGACACCGAGGAATTCTTTGACGCAGCAAAAGCACTGTCCATGCAACCGCCGGCGGCTGGATTCAACATAGGAATAGTCACTGATGCGGGAGGCCCAGGCATCATGGCAGTCGACGAATGCGAGTTGAAAGGGTTATCTGTCAAGCGTCTTTCAGACAAAACACTGCAGAAATTTGAGA
>Ga0315288_10000693_pt1 | contig 42720 bp, 62 predicted proteins | sample YL17G11_20_MG_FD_203454 | JGI IMG/M metagenome (GOLD analysis project Ga0315288, IMG submission 203454) | Sediment microbial communities from Yellowstone Lake, YNP, Wyoming, USA - YL17G11_20 | ecosystem: Environmental > Aquatic > Freshwater > Lake > Sediment | place: USA: Wyoming | collected...
ATATTTGTGGAAAATATATTTTACCAATAGACCCCGATGAATTAGTTAATTGTTTTTCGGTAAAGGGAATTAAAGAAACTTTACATTGTGATAATAAATGCAAACAATTATTGCTAAGTATAAATAATGATTGGACTAAATTACCAAAAGAAGGAAGATTATATAAAGCATTTGAAGAACAAAATGAAAAAAGAGGAGATAAATAATGGATAGAGATAGAGAAATTCAAAGGCAAACAAATTTAAAACAAAATCAAGGTAAATCTCCCGAAGAAATTGTACAATTAGTTGATAAAAAAATTAGAGAAGAAGAATTATTAACTGCTTTTGTTGGGTTAAATGAATTAGAAAAACAAAAAGCAATTCAACTTTATGAACAATATGTAACTGAACATTCTTTCGAATCATTAGCCGAAAAAAGTACTCTTATTAACTTAGTTTATCTTGAGATTTTGAATGATAGAGTTAAATTATTTATTGAACAAGAAGGTAAAGACAAGAATGGTGCTATACCTTTAAAAATGACTGAACAATTAGTAGCAAATACTACCCAAATCATGGAATTAAAAGAAAGATTGGGTATGATGAAAGATGCCGATTCAGAAAATGCTTTAGATTTAATCAATGAATTAAAAGATAAAGCATTAGCATATTACTCAGAACACGCTGGCGAAACTTACGTAAAATGCCCTGAATGCCAAAGTTTATTTAGACTTTTAATGAAAATAGATAATCTAGAACCTGCAAAAGCAACTTTCTTTCGCGGAACCACATTATACAATCAAAAATTAATGGAATTATACCACTACAAAAAAATAACATTAGAAGATTGTGCAGAAATAATGGGAGTTAATAGTAAGTATATTACTTTTATTTATGAAAATATTTATTTAAAAAAGGCGGAATAAATGAAAATTATTATAAAAAATTTAATTCCACAATCAATAACAACTTTTAATAAAGATAGTAAAAGAATTAGATATGCTGGAAAGGATGTAGGAAAAATAATAGAATTTATCGAAACTGATACTGGAATAGATGCAATAGCAGAAATTACTAATAAAAAATTAATTATTAAACTTAGAAATGGAAATCATAATATTAATTTAAATAAAGGAGAATAAATGGAATTTATTTATTCAAAAGAAATTCAGGATTTAATAGATAAACTTGAAGAAATAAGACATTTATATCCTAAAGATTTTATAGATAATCAAATTATTAAAATAAAAGAATTAACAATACCAATAATTTTGATTAGAAGAGGAGAAAATAAAGATGAAAGACTGGTTAGATAAAGCAAAAGAACATTTAGAAATATGCAAACAATTTATAGATGAAGGTTGTTCTGAATGTAAAGATTGCATAGAAGAGGATTGCGAAGGATTTAAAATTAAAAAATTTTTAAAAAAAGCATATAAATTATTTCCCTAAAATGAAAACTTTCGTTTGGTTACAAATAGAACCAGAAGAAAATAATAGAATAAATAGAGATTTATTAGAATCTTTTGGCTTAGAAAATTCGGGAGGAAATGCTAAAGGTTATTCTGATTATGAAGGTTATATTACAGACGAACAAATTGAAATAATTAAAAAAATTAATATAATTAAATTACATATCTCTACGAAAACATTTATTTAAAAAAATCAGATGAAAACAATTAAAATAGGTGATAAATTATTTGAAGCATGTGCAACTTGTGGTAAAAAGGCTGAATGGACTTATATGCCAGGGAATTTTGCTTTTTGTGATGAACATGTACATAGGGGATGTTCTTGCAATCGACATCCTATAGATGGAAATTATGAAAATCTAGACTCGACTAATTGGAAAGAAGAAACTGATGAATTAGGTAGATTATTACCTTGTTGTGAATATTGGTATAATAAAGAAGGTTGGGAAATAAATTATGATAGCAAAAATTAAAGAAAACGATTTAAAAGCATTTCAAGTTTTATCTCATCCGATTTCTTGCTCGGAAGTGATGTTCCATGATTTTGATTCACTCGGCACGTGGGATAAAAATAAATTTGGTAATATTCGTGTTTATCAATATCCAATGTTAAGTTATGATTCATTATTTTTAGAAGATAAAAAACTATCTAAAGAAAAAAATAATGAAATCAAAAATAATTTAGCCGAAAGTTATAATCTTGGAGGTCGTTTAACTGGAAAATCTATAATTTCAATAACTGTAGATGCTTTAATTTGTACTTTTAATCAAGTTTATAAATGGGCGGTAATTTCATCTTATGATAAGCTACATGTACAAGAAATTTTTGAGAAGATAATTAATTGTGTTGAAAATCATAAAATATTTAGAATTTTAAATGCTCATGCATTGAGAAGTCCTACATATAAAATTAATTTTGCTAATAGTTGTTTGCTAGAAAGTGTGAACATGAATATTGCAAGTAAGAATCCAGGTGGACAATTTTTTGGTAAGCATGTTTGTCGACATATGATGGAAGAAAGTTCTTATCTTACTAAAGAAGTATCTGGTAAGATGCTTATGGCACAATCTGAAAATGGATGTATAAATCGTTTTTCTGGTATGACTACATTTACAAAAACATCTCCTATTGGTGAAATCTTTTTTGATTTAAAAAATAAAAAGAAAATAATTAATCTTCCTTCCTATATTAATCCTACCTGGAATGATAAAAAAGAGGCAGATGCTATTAAAGAATTTGGTGGTAAAGATTCTCCTGGTTATCAAGTTCAAATCGATGGTAAGGTTATTGAAGGTGCAGAAAGTGTTTTTGATATTCAACGAATTAGACAAACTTATATAGTGGATAAAAAAGGAATTGGAATTACTATTAAAACATTTGAAGTAAATAAAGATTCATTTTTTAGATATAAGGAAATTGTGATTGTTGAAAAACCAAATAATGCAGAATTTTTAGGTATTTATGCAGATATTGGTGAGGGTGCAGCTCCTTCTGAATACATTATAATTTCACAAACAAATAAAATTTATAAATATATTTATAGAATCACTACCTTTCAATTATCCCCAGAAGAAGAAAAAGAATTTGTCAGATATTTAATTAATCTTTTGCAACCAAATATTATAGGTATTGATAATACTTCTGGTGTAGGAAAAGCATTAATAAGTGATTTAAGAAAAGATTATCCCGATAATATCATTCCTGTTTCTTTTAATGAAAATATAGACATTGATTACGAAAAAGATAAGAATAATCAGTATGTTAAAAATAAAGATGGTTCTTATGTATTTAAACAAGCAAACATGGTAGATTGGTCAATGCAATGTTTAAAGGATATTTTCTATAGTAAGAAAATACAGATGTATGAGGACATCAAGTTCGATACTCAAATAAATAATGTTATTGCTGGTAAAACAAAACAAGGAAAACTTTTATATGGATATAAAACTGCAAACCATTTGTTTCAAGCCTTCCAAGTGTTTGCCATCGTACATTGGCTTACAGAATTTAAGAATTTAAAACCTGTACAAAAAAGAAAACCAGGCATGGGTAGTTTCGGGAGTGCCTAATGAATAATATTAATCCCTTTTTAATTATTAGTGCTATTTTGAATTTATGTGCTTCTGGTTGGTATTTTTATAAATCGGGAATGGTATTAGGTTTATTATTTTTAGGTTATGCTTTCTGTAGTTTAATTAGTTTATTTATTAAGATACAATAAGGAGGGTGGGATGAAAATTAATACGGAGATAAATTATCGTTGTTGTTGCGGAGAAGAAATGAAAATAGTGAGTGTTACTTCTGATGGTTACGATATTTATAAGTGCAATCTTTGTGAGAGGGAAGAATGAAAAAATACCAGATAGTATATGCAGACCCACCGTGGCAGTTTGGAGATAGACTGAGACATGGTAGTAATATTAAAAATTGGCAAGTTAAATTGGAAAAAAGTTATTCTACAATGCCCATAGAATTTATCAAAAACATACCTATAAATAAAATTACAGATAAAGACTGTGTATTGTTTTTATGGACTACTGATGCTCATTTAGAAAATGCTATTGAAGTGATAAATGCTTGGGGATTTACATATAAAACTGTTGGTTTTATCTGGAATAAAAAAGAAAAATCTGGTAAACAAGTATGTTTTATGGGTAAATGGACGTGTAAAGGTAGTGAAATTTGTTTACTTGCTACTAAGGGCAAAATACATTCATTAATAAAAAGTCATAAAGTAAGACAACTTACAGAAGCCTTAAGACAAAAACATAGCCAAAAACCAGACGAAATAAGAAATAAGATTGTAGAACTTATGGGTGATATTCCTCGTATAGAGTTATTCGCAAGACAAAAACCCGAAGGTTGGGATATTATAGAAGGAAAAGATAATGCGGATGGAAGTGGACAAGACATAATAGATTGGATAAATAAAAATTATGGAGGATTATAATGGAAATAATTGAATACAAAAGTACTGGACATCCAGATACCCTTACTGATTTAGTAGTAGAAGAATGTGCTACTTTTTTAGATTTGTATTACAAACACAAATATGGAAGAATATTGCATTATAATGTAGATAAGGCTTTATTTTCAGCGGGTGATTGTGATATTTATTATGGGGGAGGAAAGATTAATTCTTTTCCTAATTTTATCTTGGGTGGGCAAGCTACTAATCTTGATTATAAATTACGAAATTTATTAAGAGAAGATATTGAAAAAACTATAAAACATTATTTGCCCAACTTAAAAACTATTACTATTGAAATAAGAACTGGAACAACTGTAAAAAATTTAACTGATATTGCTACAGAAGAGCAAATCTTAGCCAATGATACTTCTTTTGGGGTAGGATATTATCCTTATTCAGGAGCAGAACAAACTGTTTTTGATATTAAAGAAGATTTAGATAGAATGATAAAAGACCAAATTATACCTATAGGTGAACTTTATAAAATAATGTATACTCCTAAAACTATTTCTATTAGTGCTCCACTTTATGCATTACGAGTCGCTAATAAAGAAACCTATGCATATTATAAAGAACAAATAGAGAAAAAATTATCTAAGTATGGTAAAATTATTTTTAATCCTGATTTTGAAAATGGTTTTCCTTATTTAACCTTATGCGGAAGTTCTGTAGAATGCGGTGATGATGGACAAGTAGGAAGAGGAAATAGGTATAATGAATTAATTACACCTTGCAAACCAATGACCATGGAGGCATACTGCGGTAAGAATAATAAAAATCATGTAGGAAAACTTTATCAAAAATTAGCATTTGAAAAAGCTAAGGAACTTTATGAAAAAACAGGAAAATACACAGAAGTAATTTTAGTAAGTAAAATAGGCAAACCAATAACTGATTATGAGGAATATATAAAATAATGAAAAAATATCAAATAGTATATGCAGACCCACCCTGCGATTAAACGAAAACCAGGCATGGGTAGTTTCGGGAGGGCTTAAAAATGGTAAAAGAAATTCCTAAAGAGGTATTAATAGATGCAATTATGTATAGGGTAACTGAAGTAGAAGGTATGATTATTTTTTCTGAAGCTATAGGTATGTATGGTTGCTGTGATAGAATAATTTTTAATAAAGAAAAATATAGTTGTTGGCAATTAGAATTAAAAACGACATTTGGACATATAATGGCAGACCATGTTTGTAAAGCATTTCAATTAGTTCAAGAATGGCGTGGAGATGATTTTGGAAGGGAGAATAAAAATGCTTAATTTTAATGTTTGTAATATTGCTAATATAGGTCGTGAGATATTTGTTTGGCATAGAAACGGTAAAACTTTATCTTGTTTCAAAGATAATACATTCTATCCTTATTTTTATCAAGAATCTCCCACAGGAACTTTCCGAACAATCGATAATAAAAAAGTTAATAAAATTGTTTGTTCCAGACCTTCTGATGTAAAAAATAGAAGAGATGAAAATTCCTACGAAGCAGATATTTTGTTTACTAAACGTTATATCATAGATAAGATAACTTCTTTTGGTAAGGCTAATTTAAAATATTCTTTTGTTGATATTGAAGTCTTAACAGATGTCCTACCTAATTATCTTTACCCAGAACAACCTATAAGTTGTATCTCATGTTCTAATTCTTATACTGGAGAGATTAAGACCTTCTTTTTATTAGATTATTTAGACCCCAGAATTGCTGTTATGAATTTTGATGATGCCGAAAAGAAATTATTAGATGATTTTGTAGATTGGATAAAAGAACAACAATTTGATTTATTATTGGGGTGGAACTTTATTGAATTTGACTGGCGTTATCTTTGTGGAAGATATAAGAAATTATTTGGATGTGAATTAGCAGAAATGTTAAGTCCGATTACTCAAGCAAGATATTTGGGAGGTTCTAAAGAAGTAGAACCAAATCTAATTCCTGCTGGTATAAGTGTATGTGATTATCTTGATTTTTATAAAAAGATTTATCGTACAGAATCTTCTTATGCCTTAGATGCAGTTTGTCAAAAAGAGTTAAAAGAACAATCTTATAAAAAGGTAGATTTTAGTAAACTATCTGATGAGATAAAAGAAAAGAATATTAATGATGTAAGAAGAATGATAGAATTAGAAAAGAAACGAAAGATTATAGATTATTATGATGAACTTAGACGTATGAGTATGTGCGAATGGTCGGATGTTACATGGAATAGTAAGATGATAGATATGATTCTTTTAAGAGAAGCAAAAACAAAAGGAATAGTTCTTCCTTCTAAACATTATGGAGAAGGAATTGAAGTAGATGAAATAGGATTTGAAGGAGCCTATAGAAGATGCGATACTGGTCTTTATAAGAATCTTTGGAAATTAGACCTCTCTTCAGCCTATCCGCAAGCGATAATTAATTTTTGCCTAGATATTTCAAACATTAAAAATGAAGGAATTACCATAAATAAAGTACAATTTTACCAGAACGAAAATGCTCTTCTTCCTACTATTGCTAGAAAATTAATTAGTAAAAAAGATATTTTAAAATCACAATTAAAATCTTTAAATCCAGAAACTGAAGAAGCCAAAGATTTACAAATTAAGTATGATGCAATTAAAGCGGTAGTTAATTCTTTATTTGGAGTGTGTGGATTGAAGATTTTTAGATTATTCGATTATAGAGTAGCTGCAAGCATTACATTTTTAATTAGGGATTTATTACATTTTATTGAAGATGAATTGAGTATAACGGGAATTAAAGTAATTTACATAGATACTGATTCTTTTTTTATAGAAGCAAAAGATAATCCCAAAGATTTATGTAATCATTTAATAAAACGTTGGGCTAAAGAAAAGTATAATAAAGATAAAATAGATATTGAATTTGATTTAGAAGGTCAATTTGAAAAACTTTTTGTTATTGCTTTATGCCATTATAAAGGATATTTAAGAACTAAATCAGGATTAAAAGAAGAAATAAAAGGTATCGAAGCCCGAAGAAAGGATAGTTCAAACTTTATTAGAGAATTTCAGACTAATCTTATTGAAAAAATTATGAATGAAGAATCACAGGAAAAAATTGTAGAATTTATAAATACAGAGAAAATCCGAATAAAAACCTTACCTTTAATTGATATAGGATTTCCTTGTAGAATTGTAAAAAATACAGATGGTTACAAATCAATTCCTGTATTTTTAAGAGCCTTACAATACACACAAGAATTGATACCTTCTTTTCAAAAGAATACTGGAGATAGTTTTTATTGGATTCCTGTAAAATCTTTTGGTACCTCGATTAGGAAATCAAGTAGAAATAAAACTAATAAAGAAACAGGAGAAAAAACAATACAATCTTCAGAAAAAGAAGTTAATAAAGATGTATTGGTATTTGATGAAGATACTTATGAACATATTAAGGAAGTAAATTGGGAAAAAATAATAGATAAGAGTATTACAATGAAATGTGAAGCAATCTTCTTGGCATTAAAATGGGATTTATCTTTAATTAAAGAAGTTAAAATAAAAAAATCGAGAAAGAAAAATGAATTATAAAATCAAAGACATAGAAAAACGATTAGGATTTAAATTAAGAAGAAATACCTACTGTATTGGTGTAGATACTGCGTCTATTACAGGTTTAGCTATTCTAGAAACAGATAAAAAATCTTTAAAGGTGAAGACTTCTATTTTTAAATTACCTGTAGTTAAAAAGACAGATGAATTATCTGATAAATTTGTGGAAAAATTAGAGTTTATGCTAAGAAGTATTCGCGATTTTAAACAAAAAGAATTTGGATGTAAAAAAGCAAATAAAACTATTTTAGTATTAGAAAATAGCTTTTTGGGTTGTAATCCAGTAACATTTGGATTACTTAGAATGCTTTGTGGAATTATCTTTGCAGAATTATTTGATAATTTCGAAGATATTAAAATAATTTTCCCTATGTCAGCCAGGAAACAAGTAGGATTTAAGTCTCAATTAAAAAGAGGAACTAAAAGAGAAGAAAAGAAAAAAGAATTAATAGACTTTATTAATAATATTTTTGGAACTGAAGAAAAGGATGATAATATTGTGGATGCTTTAATTTTAGCATTAAACGGAATTAAGGAGGAATAAAATGATATGCCCCTATATTAATTGTGATGTGAATTGTAATTGTTCATGTTATGGTTGTAGCTATAATCCTCAGAGCAATCCAAATGGAATAACATATAATTATTCTCTACAATTTAATTATGAATGTCCTGATTGTCATGGAAAATTTAGGATTGCTGTTGTTGAAGCAACTGTAGAAACTAAAATAATGAATATAAAAGAAATTGGAAATCCTTCACTAATTGCTCAACAAATAATTCCTATTTTAAAATACAAATGTCCATTCTGCGGAAGAATAATGGAAGGATTAAAATAATGGACTGGAAAGAACAATTAGCACAAAAAGAAAAAGAATTTAATCTAATAAAAGGAGGAGGGAATGATGGACAGATTATTTCATCTGCTCGTATTATTAATAGGAATAATTCTGGGAGCAGCAGGGATGTACATAGGGTATCCATACATAAAAAAATAAATAATGTTATCGAAAAAGGAGGGAATAGAAAAGAACATTATAATGTAGGAAATGACAATCCAAATCATAGACATGGTGAATGTATCAGAACAAATTTAAAATGTATTGATTGTGGAAAAGAAGTAAAAAGATATGATGCTGAACGTTGTTGGGAATGTCGAGCTAAATGGCTCAAAATACCAGAGAATAATTCTAATTGGAAAGGTGGATTAAGTTTTGAAGATTATTCTTTAGAATGGACTGAAGCATTGAAAGAATCCATTCGTAAACGTGATAATTATGAGTGTGCTATTTGTTACAAATCTGGTAAAGATGTACATCATATAGATTACAATAAACAAAATTGTAATAAAGAAAATTTAATTACACTTTGTATTGGATGTAATGCTAAAGTTAATTTTAATCGAGATTATTGGAAAAATTATTTAATTAACATTAAACACAAAATAGGAGGTGTTAAAGTGATAACGGTAGAGGGAGCTCTTAAAGATTTGGAAGCAATTGAGAAAGAAGCTACTGATAATGGTACAAAAGCGGTAGTAAAGGCTTTAAAGGTAGTAGTAAAATTTCTTTCAACAATGAGAACCAATCAGCTTTTGACAGAACCTGAAAAAATAGAAATTGCTAAAGCACGTAAAGAACGTCAAGTAAAAGAAGAAAAGAAATAAGTAAATGGAGAGATAGGAAATAATCCGTCTCTCCCCATGAGGTAAAAATGAAAGAAATAAAAGTAGATAATTTAGAGTTGATTTTGGAGAATGTGCGACTTTCTGTTATGAGAAAAAGATTAGTCCAAACTGCTCCGCAAGAATGGATTGTTGAATCTTATAAAGAAGGTATTTGTAAAGATATTACATTATCCTGTGAAGCATGTTCTTTTTATAAAGAAGAAAAATGTACTTATCAAGACTGGAAACCAGGATTAAAGGAAGGTAAAGAATGTTAAATTCCTTAGTTTTAAAAGATTTTTTAGGCGGTTTGTTAATAGTTACATCTATATTTGACGCGATAAAATATTCTTTGCAAGCTAGAAAAATCCAAAGAGAAAAAACTGCAAAATCAATGTCTAGGAAATTTATTAATTTTGCTTTAATGAATGATTTTGTAAAACTAAGTTATGGTATTACTATAGGAGATTTATTTATTATGTTTTCTAGTATTTTAGCATTAATTTGTATGATAGATTTATGGTGGCAGATATATTGGTGGTATCCTTATAGAATGAGGGGCTGCTCTAATTTTAAAAGACCTAATATATTTTTATATACAATAAATAGTATTTTACCAAATCGATTAAGAAAACGTCTTTAAAAAGGAGAATTAAATGCAAATAACTTATTGCGACCTTTGTGCAGCACCTCTTAAAGATAATAACGCTTTTATGCTTTATATTACAGAACCCAAAGATTCAAATTTTAATGAAATCAGTAATTATGTTGAATATATGAAAAAAGTACAACAAGGGGTAAAAGAAATTTGTCCTTCTTGTAAACATATTTTTGATAAGATATTTGATTTAAAATTACAAAGATTATCAGAATTAACAGAAGAAATTAATTTAACTTATAAGTTACCTTCAAAAAATAATTTAAAGGACAAAAAAAATGGGAAAGAAAAAAAGTAACTTAAAATCAGAATGTTGCAAAGTAGAAGTAAGATATTCTGACTGTGCTCCTGATTTTATTGGAGATGACCCCAAAACAATGCAAATAGGAACTTGTTGTTGTATTTGTAGCAAATGTAACCAACCCTGTAATATTTATGTTCCTATTAGAAAGACATGGAAAATTAATCCACAAACTAAAATTATTCCAAATAAAAAAAAGAAACTATCTACCAAACTATCTGCAAAAGAATTAAAGGAAATTCATAAAAATGAAGATATTTAAAACCAACTTAAAATATTATTGTCTAGTTTGTCATAAACCCATATCTGTAAGGGCTGGTTTGTATGGTTCTCAGAAATGTTCCAGTTGTAGTCATATAAAACATGGAAAATATTTAATTAAATATTTCTGTATAGATTGTAAAAAAGAAATAAGTAGTTTCCAACATATTAGATGTTATTCCTGTGAAACAAAAAGAAAATTTAAAATAGGAATATTATTGCATACTAAAATTGCTTATTGTGAAGATTGCAGTAAAAATCTGGGTAAATGGGCTTATAATAATAAATCTCGAAGATGTTTATCTTGTGCTAACAAAGGAATAAACAATCCAAGTTTTAATGGATGGATTAGTAAAGAACCTTATTCTTTGAATTGGACAGAAGAATTAAGAGAATCCATTCGTATTTGTGATAACCACGAATGTCAAAACTGTGGTATGACAGAAGAGGAACATTTAATAGTTATTGGAAAAATTTTATGTGTCCATCATATAGATTATAATAAAAAGAATTGTAATGAAGATAATCTAATTACATTATGTATGGCTTGTAACATAAGAGCAAATTATAATAGGGATTATTGGCAAGAACGTTTTATGGAGATAATTGATGAAAAAGTTAAAGGTAAAGAAATTGGTAACGCCTAATAGTAACGATTGGAGAAATAATGACTAATGTTTTAATTTATAGTGATGAACATCGTAATATATCCGCATTAAAAGAATGTAATGATATTGATAACGAAATTATTTCTTTAAAAGAAAAATATCATTGTGATACTGTTATTTCTTTAGGAGATAATTTTGATAGTATTAAACCCTCCTCTCAAGAATTAGACCAATTCGCAAAATTTATTAAAAAATTAAACTGTAAACTTATTATTATTGCAGCAAACTCACATGAATCAACTACTCAAGAAGAATCAATACTAAATCATTATGGCATCTTATCCAATAATGTAACTATTGTAAAAGAATATAAAGATGGTAATCATCTTTATTGTGGACATTTTTCTATAAAAGAATCTTCTAATAATTATGGTGCCAAACTTTCTAAAGAAGATTTTAAAAATTATTTATATGTTTTCCTGGGACATGTTCATTCCTATCAATTGATTAAACCAAATATTGTACAACTTGGGTCAAGTCGTTATGTTTCTTTTGATGAAGTAGAAGATAAGGCAAAAATCGTGGCTTTAATTACTGATTATGGAACGGAGAGAGAAAAATGCCATTTTATGAAGTTAAAAAGTCCTATCCCAATGGTACAGTTAGAGTTAGGTAAAAATGAGATTTCTAAGGCACAGAATGAGGCTCAGAACCCAAAATCGTCGATTTCTGAAGGGCAAAGTGCCTCAAATTTAAGGCAATTTAACGACATTTCGGCAATTTCTTCTTATTTGAGTAATTTAGACCCCAAAACTAAAGTTAAAGTAAAAATCATGGACTTTGAATCGTTTAGACAATTCCTACCTTTAGTTAATAAATATAGTTATAAATTTGAAGTTTTTAAATATGAAACAAACTTTGAAGTCGTTTCGGTAAATAATCAAAAATGTAAAGATACAGAAACAAAAAGTTTTAAAGAATCTTTCTTGAATTGGCTTAAAAATCAAAAAATAGATGAGAAAATTATGCAAATTCTACAAAAAGAGATTGAATAATGCTTAAAATAAAATTTGTAAAAGATGTTTGGCAAGGAAATGGTTTTATGGGAGTTTATGATTATTTAAATAATACTATTAGAATTGATAAAAAATTATCTTTGAAAGATAAAATAGAAACTATTATGCATGAACTTGGACATTACTTTATTTATAAATTTAGATTGGGAAGAAATTTTGATTATGTTTATGATATTATTTGCGGATTATTAGATAAGCGGTATAAAAATAGAAGAAAGAAATATTTTAAAAGTATAACAAAATACTATTTTAGATAAAAATGATAATAAAATCCTTAAAAATTGATAATCTTCAACTTTTTAAATCGATTAATGCCACTTTTGATAAGATTAATATTGTATCTGGTCTTAATAAAGATAATCCCAACGAAAGTGGCAATGGTAGTGGGAAGTCCACTTTTGTATTACGTGCCATTCTATTTGCTTTATATGGGTATTGTGAAGAAGGTCTTACTTTAAAAGACCTCATTCGCTTTGAAGAAAAGGAATGTTCAGTTATTTGTGAAATAACTAATAACAATGAACATTACAGAATTATAAGAAAAATACCAAGTGAATTACAAGTCTTTTATAATGGAGAAGAAATACAAGCCAATACTGCCACAATAAAGCAACAATTTATCAATGAACATTTTGGGGATGTTAATTTTTTCAGACAATATCGCTGTGTAGATTTAAAGAATGGAATAAATGTCCTGGATTTAGGTATTGTATCTCTTCGCAAGACATTAATGGGGTTTATAGAAGGTATTTTTACAGAAATAAGGACTAGATTATTAGCACAGAAAGTAGAAAGAGAACGATATTCAATAGATAAAAAATTATATAAACATTATCTTTCTGTGAAGCGATTAGACATCTTAAACGCTTCATTAATTGAAATAGGTAAAGATTATCAAAAATTTGAAAAAGATAAAGGTATACAACAAGGAATTATTAATCAAATCAAATCAGAAATCTCTAGTAGAGACAAAATTATTTATTATAAACAACAAGAAATGAAAAAGGTAGATGAAGGTATATGTCCAGTTCTCAAAACGAAATGCGAAAAAATTACTCCCAAAAATAAGTCTCCCAATTTAGATATAACTAAAGAAATAGACATATTAACTGGAGAAATAAATATTTATAAAAAACAATTAAAAAATGAAGAAGAATCAATTGAGTATTATGATGATACTTTATCTGTTCTTCGCAATAAAGAAAGTAAAGCAAGAGAAAAACTACTAAGATTAAAGGGAGCCTTTCAATTCGCGGATTATAAATATACAAAAGCAGATATAGTCATTTATGATGAAGCAATCAAGGTTTTAGATTCCTTTGCTGGAGAATATATTAAGGAGTGGTTGGGGTCATTATCCATTATACTGAACAATCTACTTAATAAAATGAACATTAGAGTAGAGTTTACCGCAGATAAAGATTTTATTAAAGTTTATGATAATGAACAAATTTTAAAGTATGACATGTTATCTACAGGTCAGAAATGTTTCTTATCAGTTATCTTTAAACTTGCCATTCTTATGCAACAGAATAAGACAGGAATTATATTAATGGATGATGGATTAAATAATTTAGATAGCATTAACTTAACAAATTTGATAAGTATTTGTCAAACTCTTCCCTTTCAGATTATTGCTGTTTATCAATCAAAAGTCGAAATAGAAGGAGTTAAACAATTTATAGTTATAAGAGAGAAAGGAATAAGCAATGTTAAATAAAAAATTAAGTAATAAGAAACATTGGGATTGTAAAAATTGTAACTGTGTAGAAAGAGTAAGATTTAAAAATAATGTAATATTTTGTTTTGGATTAATTAAACAGACTTATTATAAGGAAGATTATTATCGTTTTTGTATAATTAAAGGAAAGAAACGTTCAGCACATGAAATTATGTTAGAAGAACTTTATAGTATGTTAATGGGATTGTCTAGTATTCTTTTTCAAAAAAGATTAACAGACCTAAAGAAGACATAAAATATGGATAAATTACAAAAAACGTATTATATTATAGGAATTATACAAAGAATAACAATGATAATTTTAACTTTCTGTATGATGGGAGCTGCATATAAAATTTATAATTTGTCAGTTAAATATGGTATTGAAATAAATGAAATTCATCAGTTAGTAGAAAAGGTTTACAGATTAATAGATAAAAGCTGGTTTTTCTAAGGAGATAAATGATTATAACTATTTTATTTATTATCTTATTAGCTTTTATACATGCCAAAGTTGAATTAATGACTGAGGGAAAGGGTGGCTGGGGTTTGAGATTTCCTTGTTGGAAAATAAATAATCATATAATTAATATTTTAATAGGTAAAGAATTAACTGGTTATCATTTTTATATGGGTATAATGTTTTTATTATTATTTCATAGTCCTTTATTATTTATAAAATGGACATTAAAATCTGAATTCATTATTCTAGGTAGTTATTTTTTATATTGGATATTAGAAGATTTCTTTTGGTTTTTACAATCTCCCCATTATGGATTAAGAAATTTTAAAAGAGGTAGAATCTATTGGCATAAACGTTGGTTTTTAGGATTACCTTATACATATTGGTGGAGTATTATTATAGGAACTGGACTATTAATTTTGGGAGGAACGAAATGTTAAAAACTCAATTTAAAGACAAACTAGAATTTGATATTTATTTAGTAGAACAAAAAGGTCGCATGGAAAAAAGATTTTTAACTCGTTCTGAAAGAGAAGAACTAAAAAAGATGTTAGAAAAAGATTATAAACCTACTCTTATTAAAGAAGAGAAAGTAAAACTTCCTATAGTTACAAATATTATTGAATTAAGAAAACCTTGCCAGGAAATAACTAAAGAAGATAACATAAAGGAAATTATACAAAAATTAAAAGATACATTTGCATCTATAGGAGGAATTGGAATTTCAGCAAATCAAATCGGAATTCAGAAAAAAATAAGTTACATAAAAGTTCCAAAAATTGTAAATAAAGAAGTGCAATATAATGAATATATTATTATTAATGCTAAAATTATAGAAAAAGAAACTCTTGTTAAAGTAAACAATGAAAGCTGTCTTAGTTTCCCTGGAATAGAAATTACAACTAGTAGATATGTTTTTGTTACTGTAGAATTTTTAAATGAAAAAATGGAATTACAAACTGGAATGTTCCAAGACCTCGAAGCTCTGGCGGTGCAGCACGAAATAGACCATCAAAATGGATTGACTATTTTTGATAATAAATGGAGGTCTAAATGATAATTTATTTCTTTATTAGTCTAATTATAATAATCTTCTGTCATGAATTTGCACATTTAATAGTAGCCAAAAAATGTGGTTGTGGAGTTGATATTTTTTCTGTAGGATTTGGTAAACCTATTTATAGAAAAGAATACAAAGGAACTATTTATCAATTTACTCCTATCTTATTAGGAGGTTATTGTAAACTTCGGGATGAATTAACTATTAGTACTGATAAAGAATCATTCTCTAATTTAGCCTATCATAAAAAAGTTTTAATAGCTTTAGCTGGAGTTACTGTAAATATGATAATGGGTGCAATATTCTTTTTAGTAGGAGAATTCCTACATAATTATATATTGGCTTATTTCGGATATTTGAGTTTTCTTTTAGGTATTACAAATGCTATACCATTTCCTGCTTTGGATGGAAGTTATCCTATTTTAGTTTGGTTAGAAAAATTTATGGGAAAAGAAAAGGGTTATCAAATGATGAGTTTAATTTGTAGATTTGGGTTTATTTTCTTAATAATATTACAAATTGCTTGTATTCCTTTATTAATTAAATTTGTAAAACTAGGGAGTTTAACGTGGTTAAAATAATACTTTATTTATTAGAAAAATTACCTTATAGAACAAGATTTGGACTTTCTCTCGCGGATGAATTAAAGGTATGGTATTATTGGAAAATAGGTAGAAATAAAATGGAAGAAAAGTGTCTCTGTGGTGGAATTGTAATTACTACTGGATTTGACCCCGAATCTTGGGAAACTCAATGCGATGATTGTAAATTTATCTACGACGAGGACTAAATGAAAAAAATTAAATTAATTTTTACTAATATTTATTCTTTTTTACTTCCTATTTTTGGAGGAATTTTTGGAGCCATCGGGGGTGCTGGAAATAAAGGAGCAAGAAGAATAATGATACCCTTATCTCTCATGGGATTGGCTTATGCCGATACTGAATCTATTTATGTAATAACTATTATGAGTATGTGTGGATTCCTTTCAATGGGTTATGGTATACCTGGAAAAGAAGATAAAGGTAGTTTCTTAGGAAGATTTTGGATGAAATTAACTAAAAACAATCATAAATTATCAGATATTTTTACCAGAGGAACAATCGGATTATTAATAAGTTTTTCATTACTTTCAATTCCTATTATTAAACATAATTGGTTAGTTTATGGATTGGGGTCTTTAGGAATAATTTTAACAAATGCTTTAATTAGTTGGAGGGGATTTGGAACTTATTATTTATTTAAAAAAGAATTATCTTGGGTTGAAACTATAACTTGGGGATTGATTACTTTATTTGCAGTATTAATTATAAAAATCGGAGGATAAAATGAAAGGAAAAAAGAAAATAATTCCACAAAAATTAGATATTAATAAAAAATTAGAAGTAGATGATATTTTATTAAAGCATCGTACTTTATTTTTAACTGGAGAAGTAAAAGATGAAAATATTGTAAAATTAATTAAAGATATTTTTCTATTAGATGCTCTTAATAAAAAACCAATTAGAATCTATATTAATAGTCAAGGTGGTAGTGTAACTGATGGTTTTGCTTTAATTGATTCTGTAAAATTAATTAAAAGCCCTATTACTACTGTAATAATTGGAAAAGCCTGTTCAATGGCAGGACTTATCTCTATTATAGGAAAAGAACGTTATATTACCAAAAATGCAGTATGGATGGGTCATGATATGAGTGGGGGAATTACTGGAGATTATTCTGGTAAAGTAGAATACAGAGCTGAATTTATTAAAAAAGAATGGAAAATGATTGAAAATCATTTGAAAACTTATACTAAATTAACCGATATAGAAATACAAACTTTACGTAATGGAGAATTATGGTTATCTCCAGAAGAATGTCTTGTAAAAGGCATAGTAGATAAAATTTTTTAAGGGGGGATAAATGAATAAATTAGATAAAGTTATTGCTACAGCAAAGAAATTAATTGACATGCCTTATAATCAGTTTAATTTGAATACTCATTGGAATATTTTAGAATCTAAATTTAATAATCTTAATGCTATTTATACAGAAGAAAATCTACCAATTAAATTAATGTCTGGAAATAATGAAGAATCCAGAATAATTGAATGTTGGGAAGGAAGTAATAAAAAAAGAAATATTTATATTATAGGAAAAGGTATCTTATTTGATTCTGGTGGATTAAATCTTAAAACAGGAAGAGGGGGTTCCTATGGGATGCATGGAGATAAAGCAGGTGCAATAATTGCTCTTTCTGTTGCCAATTATTTAAAAGGAAATGTGATTGCTCATTGTCCAATAACCACTAACTTCATTCAAAATAGTAAAATAATTCCTGGAGATATACTAAAAATAGGTAATAAGCGTGTAGTAGTTAATAATACTGATGCTGAAGGACGTTTAATTTTGGCTGAAGCAATTAGTACTTTAAATACTTCAAAAGATGATATAATTATAACCGTAGCTACACTTACAGGGGCATGTGAGTACGCAATAGATAAGGCAACTGGAGTTCTTTCTCCTAGTGATAAATTAGCTGAATTATTTCTCATTGCCAGTAAAGAAGAAAAAGAATATGCTTGGAGATTACCCCTCTTTGATTATATGCAGAAGTTGTATAAAAAACAACCTATTAAAAATGCGGAAGATAAAATAAAAGCAGGAACAAGCGAAGGAGCAATGTTCATCAAGCAATTCGTAAAATATCCTGAAAATTGGTTACATCTTGACATTGCTAGCAGTTTTTCTAAAGATGGAAAAGCTACAGGAATACCTATTAAATCATTAATTAATTTTATTGAAAGGATTAAATAATGTTAAACTTCTTTTTAGGACTAAGTCTTATTTGGTTATTATGGTACTTAGGAACATGGATTATTGCTTTTTTATGCTTGATTAAGGAAATGTATGAATAAATTAATTCATTATTTTTGTAAGTTTTGTAATCATATTGTAACTATAGGATATGATGACTGGTTTCATGACTATAAACATTGCCAAAATGAAAATAATTAAAACTATAATTGATTTTTTACTATATTTATCCCATTTAGAAACCATGCGATACTGCAAAACATATGAAAGATATTATGAAAATAAATAAGAAATTATTCTGGATTTATTTACTTAGTTCAGCTATCTATTTTACTCAAGGAATTGAAGGATTGCCTGGATTAAGTTTATTCTTTTATCTTAAAGAGAAATTAGGTTTCACTCCCGAAAAAATAATGTACATAGGTTCTATTACAGGTTTAGCCTGGTTAATAAAACCTTTATGGGGTTATCTCTGTGATAATTTCTTATCTAATAAAAAGTGGATAATCCTTTCTTTATTAGGTAGTATAAGTATTGCTGGTTATTTTGGGTTGTCTTCATTATTACCATTATCACTTTTAGTGATATTGTTATCACTAGCAAGTTTCAATGCAGCATTGAGAGATGTTTCGGTAGATGGAATAATGTGTATTGATGGAAAAGAAACCAATACCTGTGATAAAATTCAGGCTTTACAATGGACTTCAATTACTATTGCTTCTATTGTAGTTGGATTGGGTGGCGGATACATAGCAGACCATTTTACTTATAAGATAGGTTATTTATGTCTTATTCCTGTTTATTTGGTCATTATAGGGATTGTATTACGTTATAGGTCAACTGTACAGAAGAATAGAACATGTATTCACGTTTTGGAAACAATTTGTTCATATAAAGAATTATTCGTTAATAAAGGATTCTTAATTGCTTGTTTATTTTTATTCCTGTATAAGTATAATCCTTCTTTTGGTACCCCATTGTCTTTTATTGAAAGAGATGTTTTTAAGTGGTCTGGACAATGGATGGGTTCATTGGGGGCTATTGTATCATGTTTTGAAATTTTAGGAGCAATAATTTTCTTTAGAATGTGTAAAAAAATTAATATTAAAAAGTGGCTTTATATTTCGGTCTTCTTAGGAGCAATTACTACATTATGTTATCTTCATTTTACTCCTATAAGTGCTATTGTGTATGGGGTATGCTTTTCTGTTTTAGGAATGTTTGTACATTTAATAGTCATGAGTTTTATGGCGAAGTCTACAATTTCTGGTAAAGAAGCTACTAGTTTTGCATTACTTTGTTCAATTTCAAACTTGGCAGGAACTACATCTTCTTTATCAGGAGCATTTCTATTTCCGAAGATAGGATTACATCCATTAATTATTGTTTCGGCTTTAACTAGTTTTTTATGTTTACCATTAATTAAAAAGCTGGAGATAAAATGATAAGACTTAAATCAGCACAAGATTTAATTTATATTAAAAAAGCCATTGAAATTGGAGAATCTGTTTTGAATGAAATCGAAAAATATATTTCTCCAGAAAATAGAAATGTTATAGATTTAAATTGTTTAATCGGTAATTTAATTAAAGAAAAAAATGCAGAACCATCATTTTATGGCTATGAAGGATTTCCAGGAAATGCTTGTATTAGTATTAATGAAGAAATTATTCATGGAATTCCTGTTTATAGAAATTTAAAAGATGGTGATATTATTAAAATTGATATAGGAATTAATTATAATGGATATTTTTCAGACCAAGCTAGAACTTATATAGTAGGAGAAATAAAAGACCACAAACATTATGAATTAATAAACGCTTGCCAAAAAGCATTAGAAGTTGCCTCTACTTTAGTAAAACAAAAATACAACTTAAAAGTTGTATCACAAAATATAGAAGAAATAGCTAAATCTTATAATTTAGGAATTTTAAAAGATTATGGCGGTCATGGAGTAGGATTTGAAGTTCATGAAGAGCCAAAAATTCCTAATTATGCCCCTTATGTTGATTTAGAATTAAAACCAGGAATGGTACTTGCTATCGAACCAATGTTTGTATTGGGAAAAGGAAATTACCACAAATCAGAAAATGGATGGACAATTATTGCTGATGGAATTGGTGCCCATTTTGAAAAAACTATAATAATAGAATAGGAGGAGAAAATGTATAAAGATGAAGGAAAAGAAATTTGTAAAAAAGAAGACCGATATAATGATGAATTTTATTACAAAATTCTAAACAAAGAAAGATATATTCTTCTATATGATGAAATTAATAATCTTTCTTCAGACATGGTGGTTTCAAAATTAAGAGGAATGGATGTTCTAAGTCATAAAACTATTTATCTTGAAATAAACAGTCCAGGAGGTTCTATAGCCGATGGTATGAGTATTATTAATGCCATTGAGCATGTTCAGTCTCCAGTTTATACAGTTATTTCTGGACAAGCTAGTTCTATGGCTGCTTTAATTAGTATATGTGGAGATAAGAGATTAATTTATGCTAATTCTTATTGGATGCAACATTCAACTTCGGATATTGTGGGTGATTATATTAATTATATTAAAGACCGTACTAAATTCTTATGTGAATTTGAACATCGAACTGAAAAGATGTTAAAAAATCGTACCAAATTAACTACTAGTGATATTATGAAAGTTAGAACTGGTGAGCTGTGGCTCAATGCAGACCAAGCATTAGCTAAAGGTGTAGTAGATGAAATAATTTCCTTTAAACCTAAAAAAAGGAGATAATATTTAATGAAAAAGCATGGTAATTGTGGTAAAAATAATCACAATTATGGTAAACATCTTCCTTTATCAGTTCGAAAAAAAATAGCTAAAGCACATTATAAGGGAGGTTGGAAAAATCATCTTCCTCATTGTGTCGATTGCGGAAAGAAATTAGCAAGTTATTATGCTAAAAGATGTCAGAAATGTGCTTTCAAAGGAATTAATAATCCAAATTATAAACATGGAAAACATTGTATAGAACATTATTGTCTAATTTGCCACAAAATAATAGATAAAAATGGTAGGTCTTTAAGATGTCCTAAACATGCTCATATTGGTAAATTGGGTTCCATGTATGGTAAAACCCCCTCTCCAAAAACAAGTTATGGAAAACGAATGAAATATAAAAAAATTATATTTAGAAGTTCTTATGAATATTTATTCGCTAAATATTTAGATAAAAATAATGTCAAGTGGTTATATGAACCTAAAGCATTTGATTTGGGTAATACTACATATACACCTGATTTCTATTTACCAGAAAAAGATTTATATATAGAAATAAAAGGTTATTGGAGAATTAATGCTAAAATAAAATTTAAATTATTTAAAAGATTATATAATAAAATCAAAATACAAGTATTGGAAAAGATTAATCTACAATCTTTAAGAATTTTAGGAGGAAAATAAAATTTTTTACTTCATCAGCGACACACATTTTGGTCATTCTAATATTTTACGTTATTGCAAAAGACCATTTCTTAAAGAAGGAGATTTAGATTCTAAAGGAAATTGGGTCTCTCAATATATTGCTACTCAGAGAACTAAAGAAATGGATGAAACAATTATTAAAAATTGGAATTCAAAAGTCCAAGATGGAGATATAGTATTTTTCTTAGGTGATTTTTGCTTATCTAAAAGTACAGAAGCTCCTGATAGTAGAAAAGATGCTTTTGATTATTATCGCCCACAATTAAATGGGCAAATTATCTTCTTTAAAGGAAATCATGATGGTAATAATAAGTGTAAATCTATTATTGAAAGTATAGTTATTCAACATGGTGGTAAAAGAATTTATTTAACACACAATCCAAAATTTGCTAAAGATGATTTTGAATGGAATTTTTGCGGACATACTCATGGTAATCAAGGGGTTTTTAAAAGATTAGGTAAAAAATCTACCGTTATAGATTTATCTGTTGATTGTTGGAATTTTACTCCTGTAGATATAAACGAAATTAACCAAAAATATTCAGAATGGTGTAAACAAGGACGTAAAAATGAAAAAAAGAATTAATTGGGGAATTTTATTATTATCTGCATTTTTAATCTTAATAGTTTCTGATTGGAAAAATATAAAATATTTACCAAATTTGATAAAAGAATTACATAAATTAATTAAAAAGAATTCTAATTATAAAGAAGATGGAGATTTTGTTTTAATTCATAAAACCAAAATAAAGAATTTATAATGAAAATAGCTATACTTATTACTACTTTTTTAAGAGATAATTTACTGTATAAAACAATACAAACAATTGTAGATAATTATACAAAAGATTGTATAGTTTTGATTGCAGACCAGGGGTATGCTAATTCGGAAAAAGATATAACCATTGATTACTATAAATCTCAAATACCTTTAGAGTATTATAAACTTTCTTTTGATTGTGGACTTAGTTATGCTAGAAATTTTCTAGTACAAAAAGCATTTGAAAAAAATATCCCTTATTGTTTAGTTATGTCAGATAGTGTTCAATTTACAAAAACCTATGACTTTGAACCATTATTTAAAGATTTGGATAATAATATTATTATTAATTTTAAATTAAAAAAGACTGAACCTATAGCATTAAAAGATGTATTCTTGGCTAAAACAAATCTTATGGGTGATTTATGGGATTCAGAAATGAAAATTTATGGATATCAATTGGCTTTCTCTGAATGTATTAAACGCGGTTATAAAATTGTCTGGAATAAAGATTATAACTTTAAAAAAATAACATCTCGGTCAACAGAAGAATATTATTCATATTGTAAGAGAATAAAAGAATATAAACGATTGTCAGAATGTAAGTTAAGGGAGCTATGAATATAGGAAAATGGTTATTAGTGAAGCACGAAGGCAAAATAATTAAAGGAATAGTTATTGAAATTTTTCAAGAAGATTTAAAAATCAAATTAGAGGGTGGAATTACCATTGTCAGGAAATTTTGGGAAGTGAGGAAAATCGATGAAAAAAAAGAAGATTAATAAAAAATCTAAAGAAAAAGAAATTAAACTAATTAATATTTGTAAAATTCGGTTTGCTCCAGAACTAGAAATCGAACTTCCAGCCAAAGTAGACGCTGAGAACCTTATTGAACGCGGTAAAACATTAAAAGGATGGGAAATCAAAGCAGATGGGTCTTTAACGAATGGTATCGAACTTTCTCCAGAAAATTCTAATCATTTATACTATAATGAAGATTCTCTAATGCAAATTAAAGAAGTATTAGCTTTGGTAAGAGTTTATAAAGGAAAGGCTCTTCCAACCTGTGGACTTCATATCCATGTAAATGTCCGTAATTTAACTGATAAACAGATTTTAACCATTATTAAAGAATGGGTACATAAACAACGTTTTATTGCTAAAAAATTTCATGTTTCTAAAGAAAGAATTGAAGATACCTGTAAATTATTGCCAAAAAGTAATTTACATAAATTAACTGAAAAAGATATACATTCTTTTAGAAATAATTTAAGAACATCATTTCGAGCCTATGGTTATTTGGATGAAAAGTATTATAGTCTTAATGTTTCTCATTTGCCAAAAAATGATTATCAAACAATTGAATTTAGATTATTTGGAGGAACTGTAAATTTTAGGGAAATTAAAGAAGTGATTTATTTTACTTTAAATTTTGTTAGGGATTGTTTAGAGAGAGAATAAAAAATTAGACATATAGCCGAAGAGTATCTATCTCAAAATGCATAGGACTATCATTGTCAACCCAAGTTTGTACAGGAGGCACCGCATAAGGATTCCAACCCTCGCCTTTTTCTACCGCAGCACCTTCAATTCTTACCTCATTTACTTTAATAGATGTTACGTAATTAATTCCATCAGGGTCTGAAGTTTGATAATTCATTTTATACCACCAATAATATCCATAAGAATAAGTATAAAAAGTAGGAATTGAATTTATTAAAGATAAAAGATTATAATCCCCATTAGCTAATACCACTTTATAAGAAGGAATACCATGTCCTCCATGAGTATCCAAAATAAAAGCACGATTTAGGTCTCCAAGAGAATCAAAAGTACCAAACTCCAAACTAGGTGGAAATCTTTGTCGGTATCTTACAAAATAAGTACCACTACCCCATAACATACTTCGATATATATCAACTGGAAATATATGACTAACAAAACTAATATTATGTGATTTTGAACTAGGTACCCCGTTATCTAGATAAGAAACAAGAACTCTAAGTCCGATTCCTATTTCTCCTCCACTAAGAACTAATCCATCTATTTTGAATTTTAAATTATTAATGGCTGTAGGTGTATAAAGAGTATAATTTGGATTAGTTACCCACCATATGTTTAATCCCATACCAATGTGATGTCCTAAGACACTATAAGATTCAGAAGCCTCACTAACAGACATATCTATTTTTAATTTACTATCTTCTTGTTTTATTACTGAATTTCCAGTAGCACCACCGCCAACTCCAGAACTTACTATAGATAATCCTTGAGTAGCTAATTCATAAACTCCCATCGGAATCCAATAATGCTTGCCATAAAAATTTGGTTGTAATCCATAATAACTATCTGCATAAGCCCAATTGTAATTCGTAGTACCCCATACAGACATACTCTTAGAATTATTATATATTGGTTTTGATGGAGTAAGTCCATCGTTATCAAAAGTTTCAATCCAACCAGTTACTAGATTATGTCTTAAATCTTCTAAATGTATTTGCTTAATTTGAAATTTTTGTAAATCAGTTGCATTAGTTATTGGGTCAATCCATTCTTCTCTATCCCCTAAAGGACAAATTATATGATTTCCTTCTTCATCATAATTAAAATATTCTAATTTGGTTAGCCCAAATATATTAAGTAATTTTTCAACAGAATCTCGCATTTCCTTAATGTATTTTCCTATTATTTGAAATTTTCCTGAAGTATTTAGTGGTGAAAATATAGTGCGGTCTATTTCTGGTAAATTATCTTCTTCCAAATCTTTAAGAACATCTTGTATTTCTTTTGCTTCTTGATTTATTTGATAAAATCCTTTATAAATTCTATCCGCGACATTGATTACTTCTACTAAAGTTAATTCAGTAGAATCAGACCATTTATATTTAGACCCATCTGGTAAAAGAATGGGGTCTTTAAGCCAGATTCCATGCTCTCTATAACAATAAGGACATTTGGACATAATTATGACTCCCCAGGAGCATAAGCAGCATAAAATCTCCAGCAATTCCCATTTTCATCCCAAACTATTGAAGTTTTTGTTTGGTCTTCATTATAAAGTAGACTTCTTTTTTGTTGTCCTTTTGAATCTACTACAATAACTCCATTTTTATCTCTCTCAACTAAATAACATTTTTTAACATCTATTTCATAAGCTGGAGTGCCCCATGTTTGAGTATCTGGATTAAAAACTAAATCTAATAATCCTATTTTTTCAACTGTTTCGTCATTTGAATTTTTTTCTGTTTTTATTTCTAGTTGTTGAGATAAAAATTGTTGAGAATGTTTATTTGTTATAGTACCCCAATTATATTCTACGATTTCTATTGCATCTCTAATTAATGCTCCTCCAGAAAAACGAGAATGAGTATGCTTATTATAACCAATTGTTGGTGTTAGAGGTTGTGTTCCAAAAACTGCATCTATTTCAGTATTATTCCAAAGTACAGGACTGCCTAAATAATTTCCCATTCCAGAACGTATATCTATAGGTCTAATTAAACTTTTATCATAACCACCACCAACTATGGAAATAGGTTTTTTATAAATTTCTTCTGTATTTTGAGATAAATCCTGAACTTTAATACCAACAGAAAACAAAGCAGCTTCTATTTTTTTGATTCTTTCATTTAAACTAGCCATACAACCCCCTTACTCTCCATGACTCTGAATTGACATAGTCCGATTGTAACTTCTACTATTTTCTAATGTTAAACTTACTGTAAAATTCGATATATTATAATTTATCGAAATGATATTCATTGTTTCATCAGTAATTCCTGTAATATAAATTCTTTTCGTTAAATCTATATTATAAAAACATAATGCATCTAATGTGATTTCTATTGTTCCTTTAATTTTTTTATCACAAGATTTACTTAACTGCCAATTAGCTATTTCTTTAGCAAAATTAGTATCATCCCAAGAAGGTATATATTCTTCTGTTCCATCTGCTAAAGTTCTTCTTCCTCCTTCTTGGATGGATAAATTTGATAAATTCAAATCTTTAATAATAGTATCTGAATATGTTCCCATTTTATCTGTAAAAAACATCAGAGGATTAGAAATATCAGTTTCTGGATTATCACTCGGAGATTGAGTAAAAGTATAATAATTCTTTTTCCATAAAAATACTTTAAGATTAGCAGCTCTAATAGAAACAATTTCTCCATTATTATCTTTCCGATAAAAATAAACTGGATTATTAAAAATAATCATTTTATTTTCGTAATCGATAGTAAACCCCTCGCTAAGAGTTCCAATAGAAGCACCATAAATACTACCTCCTGGACTATAAATTTGAATTTTAGGAGGATATCTATCACTCCATGAGGATAAATTTGTATTTAAATAAGGCATATAATATTTTTTGAATACATCTTTATATAAATAAGCATTATCTGGACGATGATAATCCCATCCTTCTCCACTTATAGAATTTTTAGCTAATCTTTCATAAGAACAATCCCATGATGGAATAACAAATTGTTGATAACTAGAATAATTATAACCAGTATATGTTCTGTTTCCACCTGTAGAATCAAATTTACGAATAACTTTATTACCCATTTGTACTCTAAATTTATTAACAATGTCTTCTACTGATTCGTCAAAAGAATGATTTATAACATCATAAAGATTTATATTTTCTCCCAATGTTTGTCTTTCTAATTCAATAATAGAACCACTCCCAGCAGTCCATAATTTTTTGGTTCCGTCTACATCATAAAACCAACCATAATTACCTATTTCTTGAATAAGATTAGTTATCGCATCTGATTTTCCAACTGCAAAATTATCTATATTTTCTGGAGTAAAATTACCAATTCCAGGATTCCATCCATGTTCTGTAACTAAGGCAGATTGTAATGTTTCATAATAAAGTTCTTTATCATCAGTTGGTTTGTGCCCAACATGATAATAAACATTTGTTTTATTTTGTTTCCAGTATTCATTTTGGCAATTTATTCTTATTTTTTCTGGGTCTTCAGATGGAGAAATATTAGTAATGTATCCAGAAAATAATACCCAATTATTATATTTAATTTCTACAGTTGCTTCCATTGCAGGTTTACTCGCGTCATAAGCCCGACCTAATTCGAATGTTGCTGTATGAGAACTATCCAAATCTTTTGAAATACTGATAGAATCGACATCTATATCGGTTTGTTCTGCTCCACCGATATAAATTTTTATATAACTTTTTCCTAATGATTGTAAAGTTCCATTTGATGCTTTTTGCCAACTATACATAAACCTTACATCATTTGTTACATTATTTAAAATTAATTTTTGAGTTCTAAAATCATTGGTAGCATCAGAAATAATTGACTTAACTGTATTAATACAATTATTAACATCTGATAAAACTCTTATTACAGTATTTACTTTATTATTAATATTAGATAATACTTGTTTAACCGTATTAACTTTATTTATAATATCCGCTAATACTTGTATACATATTTTAGCATTGGATAAAATTGTTTTTTGAATTCCTGTTGCTTTAATTTTACTATCTGATAAAATTGATTTTTGATATAAATCTATAATTTTTGAATCAGATAAAATAGTTTCTTGTACACCTAATGCTTTTATTTTAGAATCAGATAGAATTGTTTTTGATACAGTACTAGTAATAATTGCATCTGATAGAATTGTTTTTTGTACATTTAAGACTTTTATTTTTGTATCTGATAGAATTGTTTTTTGTCTAGTCGTTGCAGTAGGAGCAATATAACCCAAATAAGAAACTCCCCCGTTTATCGCTGTAGGAGAACCTGATGGGGTTGTCATAGTGCATAATAAATCGCCATCAGCGACAATTATATCTGTAGAAGCATTTCCAGCAGTAGCTGTCTCCGAAATAGTAACCGCTAAACCTTGAGAAGCACCATTTTTTCTTAATGTAGCAGTATATGATTTACTACTTCCTGGGGCACTACTTAATATAACATATAAATTTTTTATAGTGCAAGCAGATAATATTTGTCTATCACTAGTTTCTCCTCCTCCATTTATTCCTCTAGTCAAACCAATATAATTTGTAAAATTATAAAAAATATTATTATCCCCAAAAATAAATTGCCCCAAAGTATCAGGAACAAAACATAAACCCAAAGCAACAAAATTTCCTGTTGCTGCACCTGTTCTTGCTATACTAATTTTGTCTCCAGCAGAAACAGTAAAACTATTAGTTATATCATTCCCCGAACTCTGTCCAGAAGGTATTGTTACTACTATACTTTGATTTACTCCATTTTTTCTTACAGTAAAAATAGCAGAATTAGCACTTGCATTAGATGATAATTTAATATATAAATTTTTAAATGTTCCAGAACAAGGAATTGGTAATTGAGTTGCTGATTCTGTACCTGTGGCGATAGTAAAAATAGAAAGAAAACTTCCATTTCCAACAGATATTCCTGAACCACTTGATAATAAAATTGTTTCTCCATCAACAGTAGGAATAAATTCTAAACCCCAAGAAATAGAAGAAGCAGCAGGAGTATTTGTTGGTTTAGTTTCAATAGCAACTCTATCTCCAGGAGATACTGATATTTCATTAACAATATCATTTCCTGTAGTTGCAGTTCCAGTAACATCGACTGTAAGTATTGTAGGAGAACCATTAACCCATAAAGTAATTGTTTGTGTTTTTGATGACCCAGGAGCTGCGGATAATTTTACTCGTAATGTCTTTATAATTCCAGCAGTTGATATAAGTCCAGATGCATCTATTGTAGTAGATGTTCCATTATAATTTGCTGCATGAATAGAATGATAATAAGTTAATGTTGAAGATGCACTACCACAACCAGTTAATAATTGTTTTGTTGCCATTTTATTCTCCTAAAATCTTATCATTCTTACTTAAATTATCAAACGCCCATAGTGGTTGTAAATTTTTATAATTAAAACATTTCTTTTGTTCATTTGGTTTTCTTAAATCAAATCTTGCACATGGAATGATATGGTCTATATGCCATTTACCGTAATTACTAAAAGACATACCTGATTGAAACTTAGATTGTAGATGTAATTTTAATAAATTTAAAGAGCAACCTAGTAATTTCAAAGTAGAAGAACTTTTATTTATTCCCTTTAGTGATTTCCAAATTCTACTTGCTAAATAACATCTTATTTTAAAATTAATATCTATTTTACGTCTTTTACTGAAATGGTTTGTTTTGTATTTTTTTAAACATTTTTTCGTACAACATTTACTGTTAAGATTATTGGGAATAAATTCTTTTTTACATATTAGACATATTTTTGAACTTTTATATAATTTACGTAGTTCTTTTCTGTGTTGTGATAATTTATCTTTAATTGATTGATAGTTATCTCTATTGCGTTTATTCCTATATTCTACAAAGCATTTATTAGAGCAAAATTTATGCGAATTGCTTTTCTGTTTAAATTCTTTATTACATATATTACATATTTTATTTTCCATCTATTATAAAATCTCCATTTTCGTTAATTTGAAGAATAATATTTCTATTTTGATTGTTCAAATCTAACCATTGAAATCCAAGATGATAAGTTATTATGTGTTCTACTTCTTTTCCTGATTCTGTTAATGTTACTTTATGTCTTCTAAAAAATATAAGTCTAATATTTTCTTTTTTTTCTATTTCTTTTGGTTCTTCTGCATCTAAAGTTTTAATTAATCCTTTTTTTAAATCAACTATAAAATTAATATTAGTCATTCCATCTTTATGATACAGATGAAAAAATTCTAAATCATTAATTCTATCTTGTACTTCTTTGAATTTATGTTCAATACCATTTTCAAATTGAAATAAAACTCCATTATTAAATTCAGCCATCCAATAAAAAGATAGTGAATTCATTGAATTGTTTCCACTATTTAAATTTATGTCCATTGAATTGGTCATTTTATTTCCTTTTTTTAATTATATCTCATCATACTGAAAAGTTAGTGTTTTTTGAAAAACTGCACCACTAGGTGTTGAACCTGTAGTCTGAAGTTGTAATCTAATATATTTTGTATAACCTGGAGCAGTAATAGTTGTAGTTCCTGCTGCTGATTGAATTGCTAATGCTGGGGCTCCTTCACTTAATGGTATATCAGAATCTGCATTGGGTGTTGCTGAAGGAGTTGCAAAAGCCACATTCGCTGCTGCTTTTAATGTTTCTCCAGTTTTATAACCCAAAACATCAGAACGCCATAACTTCATATTACTAATTTCGGTAAAAGTATCACTAAATTTACAACGAAGATATTTCTCAAAAGAAGCATTACCTCTCGTAATAGGATAAGTCGTTGTATTTAATTCATGGTCATCAGCAGAACCAAAATTTAAATTAGTAATTCCATCTTGAACTACTTCACCTACTAAATTACTTTCTGAAAATTGATGCGTAGCTGCCATAGTTATTTACCTCCTTTTTCTAAGAATTTTTGTAATAATTTATTTCTTTTTTCTAACATTTTATCTAATGTATCCTCTTTAGGTAGATTTTCTTCCAAAAGTTTTCTAATCAAATAAAGTGTTTTTTCAATAAACTCATATCTTTTTACCATTTTATCTCCAAAAATCAGAATTGAGTTTTATTAGAAATTTATCATCATTTTTAATATTTTTTATATCGATACATCCAGTTTTTAAATCTATTTGGTAAATAGTTGTATAATCTTTTTTCTGTCCAATAATATAATCAAATTCTAGATTTTTAATTCCAGCTTTTTCACCATTTAAATCTTCTGTGCATTCAATAAAGTGATAAAATTTTTCGTAACCACCCAATCCTAAATAATCTCCTGTAGGAAGTAAATAGAATAATGTCCTTATTTTTTTATCTTTGGAAATTTCTAACCATTTAGTATCCTCATATGTACCCCCATCGAAGGTACTGTTATCTGTAAAAACTACTCGAAATAAAGGTTTATTCATTATTACTCCTTTCTCTTACGCATACGTATAACGACATGTCAAAACAAATGTTTCAGCAGCAGGTGTTGCATAAGCTGCTGGAAGAACAATCTTTAAATTTGAATAAAGATTTCTAGCACCAGATAATGCTCCTGTACCATCATTCAATAAAAGAACATTACTAGCCCCAGCCAATGCTGTTCCTACCCAACCTACTCCTCCTGGAAGCGTTGTAGTAGTACATACACCTTTCATCATTGAATTTGCTGGTGTTCCTAAACCCAAAACATTTTTAACACAAGTACTATGAGCAGAAGTATCCCATGCTTCAAGTTGAGGTTCGGTTGCTGTGGCACCATCAAAACTAAAACAATAAACAAACTTTTTATTTAAACCCATTCCTATTACTAAATGAGTATAATAAGAACCACCAACATCATGACTATAATCCATTAATAAACATTTAGTAACTGTTACTGCCAATGATGGGTCAATTATTTCAGCAGCAGCATTTAATTCATCCGATGTAGGCTCATGTGTCATTAAGTCTGCTAATGTTTTTGACCAAATCAAATAATCCTTAGTTAAATCCAAAGTAATATAGTCCGCAGGAGTTACAGTATAAGAAATATCGCTATCCACATAATTTACTCTAACCAATAGATTTGTTGCCATTTTTATCTCCTTTTTGTGTTAATTAATTTTCTAAAATATTTTATCCATTTTTTTCTATTAATATTGACTTTTGAATTACATCCCCCACAAAGACTAATTAAATTATCTTTATTACAATTTTGTTTGTTATAATCGATGTGATGAACTGCCAAAAAATATTCTTTTGTATTATTGATTATTTTTTCATTGCATAATTTACATATATAATTATCTCTTTTACGAATTGATTCTTTTAATTCTCTTGTAAATTCAAAAGCATAAGGTTCTTTACTCTTACCATGAATAAAAGCTGGACACTTATCTGGATTTGATTTCCAAAAAATAACATTACATTTCCAACATCTAATATTATTTCGATAGTGAGTTAATTCTTTTTTACAATCTATACATTTAGATAATCCTTGTTTATAATTTCTACCATTAATACCTCTTCTAAATTTTAAATCGCATTTTTTACATCTGATGGCATCTATTCTACTTAATCTTTTATTACAATCTTTACACTTTGGAAATCTTCTACTTCCACCTGCAAAATTCCAGGGTCGAAATGTTCCCAATTTTCTCAATTTAATATTAAATTTTTTCATATAGTAATATATATTAACATCAGAACATTTAAATAAATCTGCTATTTTATTTAAAGATAGTTTTTGATTTATATATAACTTATATAATTTATTTCTATTTATTTTCATAATTATCAATATGAAATTACGAGGAATCTCACGCTATATTCTTGTTCCCAAGTTCTTAAAGATTCTGGAAATTCTATTTCATCTATTCTTCTTACTGTGTAAGCCCAATCATTTTGCCAAGCAGAACCTGTCCAATGTTTTAATGTTAATGTTGCTTGATTGGTTGTAACTTTTGTTTTCATTTCTGTAATTAATGTTGTTAAATCAGCATAACCATCATTATCAATTAATCGACCACTAATACCTATTTCTTGACTTTTTTTACCTCCTGGAATAACTATAACCCCATCTCCTCTTGTTCCTTCAATAACTGTAGCTTTCATACCTTCTTTGGGGTCAGAAACTTGAAAGACATGAGGTAAATCATAATTATTGATACCATCATTAAAATTTACAACTACAGTAAAAGATGCCATTTTGTTCTCCTTAAAGTTTAGGACTTATTTTTTTTGCAAAAGTATTAATGAAAGATTCATCTGTCATTAATTTTTCATCTATCATTTTATTAATTAAATTTATAGTTTCTTCCGCAGTTCCAAGACCTCCAGCATCAACATTTATATTAATATTTTGAGCACCATAATTAGTAATAGTTGGTGTTGGAGCAAGAGCTCCTTCATTTGTTGTATTTATATTTGCATTACCTAAAAGTGTTGCTAAATCTAATTTAGGTAAATCATATAATTTTTGTAATACTGAATTAATAGCATTTTGACCTTCTTTATTAAAATTTGACCAATAATCGATAATTAATTGTTTATCATACATAGAATTTTCGAATTCCCTCGCTAATTGTTCAGGATTCATTGCTTGTAATTCCATCAATCTACGTAATCTATTTTTTTCAAACAAATCTGCTTTTTCATAATTAATATATTGACTACGAATTGATTCATTTTGTTTAAGATATTGTTGTAAAACTGCACCTTCTAATTTATCTCTAGATTTGGCTAAGTTTGTTAATTCATTAACTATAACTACATTACCTTTAGCTTTATCAATTATTCCTTGCCAATTTCTATTCAAAACATCGGTTAAAATAGTTTGTGAATTTAATTTTGGTAAACTTCCATCTAATACTTTATCAAGACCATTATAAAGCTCAACCATTTTAGTAACTTCTTGTGTTAATCTAGTAAGAGCAATTTCAGATTCTTCATAACCCCTTGACTGTAATTCTATTATTTTTAAACCTTCTTTAGAATCTTTTGTTTGTAAATCTAATTGACGAAGTAAATTTAAATGTACATTAGTTTGTTTATCTACTCCCTTTCCTGCTTGAATAACATTGGTATTATAATCTTCAATTGCTTTATTTGCTTCCTTTTGAAATTGTGCATTTTTTAGAATTTCAGTAGCAGTATTTTGTATTCTTTTAATTATATCTTTAGTATAAGTATCTTCTCCCCATTTTTTTGATAATAATGTTATTGTTTCTACTGTATCCGAGAATGATAATAGACCTGCTTGAGCATCTTCTACTCGTTTACCAAATAATTCAGCTTCTTCATTACTCACTTTAAAATCTTTTTTTACTGATTTAATAGGATTGCTCCAAAAATTAATAAAATTACCGATTTCAGCAGATAATAAAGCCATACCTTCCATAGTTGTATTAATCTCTTTCAAAGATTCTTTAAAATCTTGAGCACCAACTACACCTTTAACAAAAGATTCTCCAACTAATTCTTTCATTCTTTTAAAAATTTCTAATTGTCCACTAACTGTATCTGTTACTTCTTTAAATCTATTATCTAATCCTTTTATAAATTCTTGAGGGTCTCTTCCTAAATCTTCTAAATTCTTTTTTAATTCTGGTAATAAAGCATTTAAAGCAGAAACAACTTGTCCACCGCGTACTCCACCAAAAATATCTTTAATAGATGCTAGTGCTTCTGCTGGAATTCCCTTAGTTTGACTTAATTTATTAATTGTTTCTAATACTCTCATAAAAACATCAAATGTATTTTCTAATTCTGGATTAACCGCAATTCCTAATTTTGGAGCTAAATCATCTAAATTATCTACCAATTTTTGGATGGCAGTTTTAAGCAAAGTACCGCCCCTTGCTCCTTGTACACCAGCAGTACCTAATGCAGATAATAAAGCTACAGTTTGGTCTGCTGTAAAATTTGCTATATTTGCTGTTGAAGCAAAATTCTGTAACGAACCAGCGAATTCATTTGCTTCAAAAGCATTAGTTCTCCATAAATGCAATATTTTTCCTGCTAAACTTTCTTGTTTTTGCATTGGAGTTAAACTTTCATCTATAGTATCTCCTAACAATCTATATGTCATAGCTAAAGCTCGCGAAATAGTATCAACATCTCCTAGAGTTGCTTTAGCTAATTTTGCTGAAGCAATTGCTCCTGATAAAGCATCCGAAAATGCTATACCAACCGTACCAAATCTATAAAAAGATGAAGCCAATTGGTCTAAGGCTATTCCTGATTGTTTAGAAAAATCTCTAATAGTACCTTCTAATTGCCCCATTGCTTGGTCTGTTGTTCCAGCATAATCATGAATAACAGCTTTAGATTTTATTAATTGTTGGTCAAAAGAAACCCAAACTTGAAAACCTTCAGAAATAGTTTGTGTTACTGCTTGTATTGCAGCTCTTGCTACCATCCATACAGGAGCTACAATTAAAACTCTACTAAGAGCCTTTTCAAAATCACCCATTTGTTGAAAAGACTTTCCTGCTGCTTTTCCTACTCCAGTAAAGGTTTCTTCTATTTGTTTACCTGTAGCAAGACCTTCTTTATCAAAAACAGTAGTTATTTTAGTTTTAGAAAGTTGTTGAGCAGCACGTTGAGTTTCGGCTAATCCAGAAACAACTGCTTGTTTGCCTTCAAGTGCAAGTTTGATACGTGCTAAAAAATCTCCACTACCAGCCATTTTAAACCTTCTTCGGGAATTTTATTGTTTTCCCCGTAATTAATGATACATCCTTTTGTTTATTAGTTTTTATGTTTATCTTTTTCATATTCTTTCGTTTCCAAAATAAGTACGCATCTTCCATAATTTCTGAATCAAAAACATGTTCGCTAATTTTTTCCATTATTATATCATTACTTATAGTATTAATATTATATAAATATGATAAATAAATTTCTTGTAATTTAGAAAAATCAAATTCATTACAAAATAATCTCATACCATTTATCTCTTTTACTGCTACAAAAAGATTCTGAATTCTTATTGACCTAGCCAATTCTCTAAGTAAACTATATATATTTTTCATATTTATTTTAGTTAAAGATATTGTAACAACATTGAATACTGTCCAGCCTTATTAACTAATCCTTCGTCTGTATAAGTTTGAAAAGTATCTAATGTCTCAAACATTCGTTGCCAAACACCATCTTTTAACTCATCTAATGATAAATAAGTAATAATTTCTGCAACATAATTAAGTAATTGATTTTCGAGACAAAAAGTTAATAATAGATTTCTCTGTGTATTTAAAACTTGTTTTTTTATTATTAATCCCTGAATTTGATTTTCATATTCTTTTAAAATAGTCTGTCCTTCATTTTTAGAAAGAGCCTCACCTAATTTAAATTGTAACTCCATATTTTCAGCATTTACTTTTTTTATCTGGTCATCTATCTCATCAATATTTATTCCTCTTTCTTTGTATTGAACAATTAAATCTTTTTCAAGAAGTATATCTTTATCTTTGATTAATTGACCAAATTTTCTACGTCTTAACATATCAAGTTCTTCTTTCTCTTTAAGATTAAGCATACGAACTCGATATTTTTTTTCATTATAATCAAACGTTATCTTATTATCTCTAATTAATTCTTCAATTCTACTCAACTCTAATTCTTTAGCCATGTCGCTAACAATACGTTCTGCATCTTGTTTCTTATTATCGTTTTCCATACTTTTCTCCTTTTTTATTATTTTCCCTTACTTTGTGTTGGTTAGGTTAATTGCTTCTTTTCCATTAATTCTTATCATATCCCTTAAATTACGAAACGCCTCATATAAAATTTCTTTAATCTCTTTTTTTAAGACCTCTTTATCTTCAATTAATTCATACCTCTTCAAAATAATTCCTACTGTTTTCCGAGCCTCTTGGTCGATAATATAATTTAATGCTTCTTCGGTAAATTTTAATTTATTATCCATATTAGGCTCCTATAAGCAAAAAGGAGGAAACAGACCTTCCATATACGGTAGGCGTTAGTTTCCTCCCTGCGTGTATTTTATTTAAGTTTAGTTTTCTTACTTTTTTATTCATTTTCCTTACCTTACTTTTGTTACTAATTATAAATTATTTTATGTTTTCCATGCTGTTGGTATACTAGCATAATTTGATAAAGATGTTAAACTATTTCCTGCACCTGAATAACAACGAGTTTTTGTGGGTGTTCCCGAACCAAAATTACAATTCCATAAATCAGGAGCAACACCCTGTATTCCTGTAAATGAAGTACGAGTAAAACAGTCGGTAAAATTAACTGATTTATTTAAGAATCTTGTTCCTTCTTCTCCTGTTGCATAAAAAATATTAATATTATATTGTGCTTTTAAGCAACCATTAAATGTTGAACTAAAAATAGTAACTAATGTATTATACCTAAATAAATTTACTGGTATAGAAGTTAAATTTGACAATGCTCGGAGTGTACTACTAAAATCAGTTGCTAATATATTGTATCTAAATAAATCAGTAGGTATAGAAGTTAATCCTGTGCAACTCTGGAACGTACTTCCAAAATTAGTAACTAATGTATTATCTCTAAATAAATCAGTAGGTATAGAAGTTAATCCTGTGCAACTGCGAAATGTTTGATTAAAAGTAGTTACTGCTACATTATATCTAAATAAATCAGTAGGTATAGAAGTTAATCCTGTGCAACTCTGGAACGTACTACTAAAATCAGTTACTGCTGGATTGTATCTAAATAAATCAGCAGGTATAGAAGTTAATCCTGAACAATTACGAAATATATGAGAACAGGCAGTTACTAATGGATTGTATCTAAATAAATCAGTAGGTATAGAAGTTAATCCTGTAATGCCAGTAAATGCTTGATGAAAAGTGTTAGCTAATATATTATATCTAAATAAATCTATAGGGATTGAGGTTAATCCTGTGCAACTAAAGAATACATTACTAAAATCAGTTGCTAATATATTGTATCTAAATAAATCAGTAGGGATTGAAGTTAAAGTTGAACAAGTAAAGAATGTTTGAAAAAAAGTAGAAATTACTATGCATCCGTCAAACAAACCACTTGGAATAGATATTAAAGAAGTGCAATTTCTAAACATACTTTCTGCTGTAGTTAGAGATGTAAGACTGCCTAAAGCTACAATAGTATTAAGATTAGCACAACCATTAAAATTTAAAATCTTAAACCCCATATTTTCAGTAAATGCTAAGAGTTTTTTTAGTAAAGAACGACTAGTGCCAGTATTATTAAATGCAAAAACTTCACAAGTTCCAATAAGTTCTACATCATATGTTCCTATTGAAGCATAAGTATGTATTCTATTTGCATCATCATAAGTAATTATAGTACTATCAGCAGAACCGTCTCCCCATTTAGCTACGAAATTGAAAACATATGAACCAGACGTTCCAAGTGGTAGAGTCAATACTTGATTTATAACTGTAGTAGTTATCTGAAACTTAAAAGTACCTGTTGGTACTAAACTACTATATGTAAGTATTCCTAAACTAATCATTTATTTTTCCTTACTTTTATACTATTAAGTCGCCTATGAGATACCATGTATCAGTTGCTTCTTTAATCAAAGATACAGCAACATTTTGTGCACCTATTGATTTATTGCTTGACTTTGATTTTATGGTAACTCCTACACCTGAGAAAGTAACCTTACCTGCACCACCCTGTAATAAATCTATTCTAGTTCCTACCAAAAATGGAACAACTGCATTAGTAGGAATTGTTACCGCAATTGCTAATGCATTGGTTAGTGTAACTAATTTTCCTGAATCTGTTAAGACTAAAGTATAGGTTGTTCCTACTTGAGCATTTATGGGTACAATGGCATTATTTAAGGTTTCTAAGGCATTTTTTATTGTTGTGCCAATTACTGCCGAATCATTTGGCAATACACTTGCTGGTAAATTGGATAATACAACATCTATGTCTACTTCTCTATTTGTAGGGTCGTTGGTTATTGTTATTTTATTAGACCCAGCATTTATATTTTTAAATTGTAAATCTACTCCAGATTTTTGTAAATAAAGTCCAACACCACCTACTCCAACGTTAGATGCTGTAGTTAAACCTGCTTCTCCCCCACCAGCTCCTCCTTGAACAGAACCGAATTTTCCTGCTGGTATAAATTTTGCTTGAGCAGGATTACTTAAATCTGTAGCACCTTTAATTACAATTAACCAACCTCTAAAAGTATCAAATTCCAATAAAGGAGCAATTGTTATTTGTGCATTTATTTTCGCTTCGGCATCTTCTTTTGAATCATAATATACTTGTCCATATTGCATTTCATTATAATTTAATGGAGCATATTGATAAAATGTTTGTATTGTCCATTTACCATCGGGAACCGTAGCCAAACCATTTAATGTATCATATTGATTTGGATTAACAACAGATACCGTTAAATCAGACCATTCAGCACCTAATAAAGTAAAATTATAAATAATATCTATTTCTGTTTCTGCATTTGTTGTAACTATACTAGGATGTACTTGAGAATTAGCATAGTTTGTACCAGAATCAAATGTTTTTCCTGCCGATTTATTTAATTTTAAATTTGCACCATTTGCTAAATAGTCATTTCCTTCTATATTAAATGCACCTAATGCTTCACAAAAACACTCAAATTGTAAATTAGTATCAACTGCTAAAACTGTTTCTGGAATAACATATTCTATTATTCCCAAATCAGGATGACCAACTGTTCCTAAAATAATATAATCACGTTTATCTTCATTATCAAACCATTCGGTTTCTTGAATAACTATTCCATTTACATCTATTGCTATAAATGTTTCTGGGTCAGTAAGTCTATAAGTATCAATTAATCCTACTTTTGCTGACCAAGATACTTTTGTTATTATTGGATTTTCACAATCAGAATTATCAACTATCTGACCATGACCTGCTGAAATATCAAATTTCGTATTATCTAAACCATTTATAGATAAAATACCACCATGACATATTCCTGTGGATAGATTATTAATAAGAGCATTATATTTATCTTGATTTAACCATGAATCTCCAGTATCTCCTTTATTACCTTTATCGCCCTGGTCTCCTTTATCACCTTTATCGCCCTGGTCTCCTTTATCACCTTTATCGCCTTGAGTACCAGTTATACCTTGTTCACCAAATCGAACAATTATTGTTGGCTCATCATTTATTTTAACTACAATTTTTTCTTCCATTTTAATTTATCCCCTTACTTTTAACTTGTACGAATTGTAATGTCTTTTGTAATAGTAAGTATACCTTCTAATACAGTAATTATTTCAGCTAGATTTGTTTTAACTTGTATATCAAAAAGATAACTTCCTATTGTCTGATTTGTATCTGTACTAGTTAAAGATATTCCTGCCTCTCCATTAGTTGGGTCTGTAAAAACTGTTATCGTTTTAGAAATAACAGCAGCAGCATCCAAATCGTCTGCTTTTGCTTTTACAGTAAAGAAAACAGTCCAACCAGTTATGTCAATAGCAACACCATCTTCATCTTCAAAATAAATAGTACGAGACCAAGTATCGCCTCTTTTTATACTAAGACAACTTTGTTCTACTCCCATTTTATAATCTCCTTTTTAATAATTCTTACTTTTATTACTTTGGAGCCGAGGAGTGGAATCGAACCACCAACCTAGAGTTTACAAAACTCTTGCTCTACCAATTGAGCTACCTGGGCTGGGAAGGAAGGGGATAAATTGACCCCTCCCTTCTTTTATTTTACAAAAATGCTATTTCACTTTCTGAAGATGATACTTTTAAATTATCTGATTCCAAATTACATGTTCTTTGATTATAGGCTTCAATGTCCTGAGTTGTACCAATAGTTGTAGGAGAAAGTCCAGTAATCAAATAACCTATTTTAAAGTTTGTATGTGCTTTTTCAGAATAAATCTTTATTTGCATCTGAATATTTTCAGCAAAATTACTAGGGTCAATATAAGGATAAGTAGTATCACTTGCTAAAATATCTTCAAGTGCAAAATCTTCAGCAAATCTATTTAACGCGACTGTAACTGTTTTATTATTAACACCACGTTGCACAATTTCACTATTACCAACTTCTTTATAATCTGCTCTATCAAATGCAACATCAATACCTACTGATTGCAAACGATAAATTCTTGTACCTGTACCACATTTTAAACTGATTTCTGCATATTCAGCTAAAAGTAAATCTGGGTCAGAATCATTATCAGTCCATGTAGTTGTATAAGCTGTTGCAGAAGGATAATAAACCTTTATTACGTCTCCAACTACGCCACCAGTAACTGTTACTGTTGCAGGGGGTGCAAATGTCCAGTCTGTCGTTTTTTCCAATTCACTAACAACACCAGAACGAACTCTTAATACTCTAAAAATATAATCTGTAGCAGTATACAGAATTGGAACTGGGTCTAATACAATTACTGTAGTTGCTCCAGCAGCAGTAGCTGTTTCATAAGAAAGATAATTACCATCTATCATTTTATAATCTTCACCAATAAGGTCAAAACTTCTTTCAATTGTTGCATCTGGGTCTGCGATATTAATAGAAAATCCATTAACTCTTAATCCAGGAAACCAAATTGTTCCTCTAAATGTAGCATTATCATCTGTTAAAAAAGCAGCTATATCACATTGTGTTTCCACTAAATCATCTAAATCTACATCATAAGGTGCTCCACCTGGGGTGGCTTTGTTAGCTAAATCATACCAAAAAGCCATTGAACCATATTCAAACTGAGTTGCAGAATACGCAAAAGAAGGGGTGGCTTTTTTAAATCCTAAACGTCCAACTCTACCTATTTCATAGACTTTTTCCCTGTTTAATGTCTGGTCGCCTGTAATATTCTGCAACCTATCAATCTGTTCAGGTACTCTAGCACTATTCCAGGGAAATGCCCTGGGTTTACACATCTTAGCATGAATCATTTTTGAATCCTCCTTAGATTTTTAATGATACGGTTTCGTTCTTTCTTCTTAAAGAACTTTATTTCTCAACTTACAATTTTTTAATCCCATACAAAAAAAATTATCTTTTATTAGAAATTCTTGCTTTTTTTGCACAAACTGAACAAATTCCTTCCATTTTAGAAATTCTTTCAGATAATTCTCCAACTTTAGTTAAAACTAATTTCATATTTTCATCAAGATGTTTTAAATCATTAAATTTAACTAATACAAAAATAAGACCATTAAATAATGTTACTGCTATTGAAAAAATAATTCCAACTTCTTGCCAAATTATCATAATAAACTCCTATTCTGCAACTATTGCTTCGAAACTTAATAAATGGCGATATCTATCCTCTTTTTCTAAGTTTTCTGTATTTGTTAATTCTTTTCTATTATCTAACCATCTTGTAATTACGACTCTACCTGTTAAAGTTTTTAAAGATACTACTCCACCTGTAATTGTATAAGAATAATAATCTGTATCATCTTCTAATTTA
>Ga0315288_10000694_pt1 | contig 42694 bp, 35 predicted proteins | sample YL17G11_20_MG_FD_203454 | JGI IMG/M metagenome (GOLD analysis project Ga0315288, IMG submission 203454) | Sediment microbial communities from Yellowstone Lake, YNP, Wyoming, USA - YL17G11_20 | ecosystem: Environmental > Aquatic > Freshwater > Lake > Sediment | place: USA: Wyoming | collected...
CACCCGGAGGGATCCCCCGATCCATCTACCTAGGCATTCAAACACCATAGCTTTCCGAGATGGGTGGCTGTCCCCGGTTTTCCCCGCGCGGCTGAGGATGTTGTTCACGCCGATCATCAGCACGAAGACCTGCGCGCCGGCGCCTCGCTCACGGGCGATGCGGGATATGGCGCGGTGCTGGTCCCACCAGGTGCCTCCGCCCCATCCGGCGGCCTCGCCGCGGAACTCCGTCGATGGCGCGGGCACAGCGGCGAAGTTCACCTTGCGGCCCAAGGTCCGGAGGATGAAGTCGGTGATCGGCGTATGATCGTCCACGTTGTACGCGGGCGGGTGGTGGCCCATGCCTGGCACCTTGATCACCTCGATCCGCCCACCGAGTGCGCGGTAGCGGGCCTCGACGACGTCGCTGTTCTCCTCCACCGGCACGGTCGTGTCAGCGTCGCCCACATAGTGGATGATGGGGATGCCCGCCTGGGCGAGGGGCTCCAGTCGATCGATGGGGAAGCCGTCGAAGGTGAGGGCCGTCTCCTCGGTCAGGCCGTAGTCGCGGAGAATGAGCTGCCAGTCGGCAGGGCTGCCGGGTCCCTTACCCTTCCCGCCCGGCCAGCTTCGCGCGTCCAGCACCGGGGCGTAGCCGAAGATGCACGAGACCGCCTCCGGGTGCGCCGCAGCCCACGCGTAGACCAGCAGCCCGCCGCGGCTGACGCCCTTCATGACGGGCTTCGGGGCGAGGCCGATCTCCTGCGTGAGCGCGTAGAACGGCTCCCAGATCCGTACCGCCGGCGGGCCGAAGGTCTCCGAGACATCGCAGTAGGCGGTGTGGAACCCGTGCTCGAGGAGGATGATGTCGGACTGCGGCTCCCAGCCGAAGAACCGCGCGCGCCACACCCACGGCCGCCCCTCTGCGACCACCCAGGGCTGCACGATGATGCAGTCCCTGCCGTTGTGGACGAAGCTGAGCTGGCGGTAGCCGTGGAAGTTCGCTACTGGGATAATGGGGACGGAGCCCTTTTCCGCTGCCGAAGCTCGAGACGCGCCGAGGTCACTGATCGCGGAAAGGGGCTCCGTCCCCATTATCCCCGAGATGTCGTAAGCAGGATCGATCGGGTAGGCGAGCGTCTCGTAGATGCGGCGCGCGATGAACTCCGCACCGAATGCGTTGGGGTGCACCCCGTCGGGGAAGAGGTCGGGCTGGTGGAGCAAAGGAGTCCATAGGTCCAGGACCTCCGCCCTCGCCTCGAACGCCACCTGCCGGATCAGGGGCAGCAGCTCGTCCCGAAGGCGCGCGCCGTCGATCTCATCTCCCTGCGTGAACGCGGGAGGTGGCAGGCAGAGGACGACGCGCGGGCTCGCCCCGTTCGCGCGAAACGATGCGATCAGGTCGGTGTAGTCGCTGACGAACTCGCCCTTGTGCGGCCAGTTCACTGCCTTCGTGTCGTTCGTGCCGAGCATGATGATGACGACGTCAGGCCGAAAGCCCAGCGCCTCCGGATACGCGCCCAAGGTCCGGTATGGCAGGTTGCCGTTCCGAAGAAGGGTCGCCCCGCTGACGCCGAAGCTCCGCACCTCGTACCCGGCGCCAAGGAGGGCCCCGAGGAGTGCGGGGTAGTTGTTGTCATCGCGCGCCTCGACGCCGGCGCCGTAGGTGATGCTATCCCCCACGCATGCCACGCGGACGGTCTCGCCGGCCGCGGGAGGTGCGCCCGTGTACGTCGCCACCGTTGCGGTGAGAACCACAGTACCCAGCAGCCCCGTCATACGTCTTCCGATCCCCTTCGGGTACTCGCGTGCGACCAAACCGTTTGCCGCCACGCGCACCGTTCGCCGTCGGTCCAGACCGCCCTCCCGCAGGTATGTGCCGGCGCGAGGTGGTATGCTGTCTCCGGATGGAGGGGTCGTTATGTGGTTCGTGTCTGGATGCACTTCGGGATGGTCGCGAGTGCTCGTGGGCCTCACGTGCGGCCTGGCGCTGGCCCTCGCTGGCTGTGGGGGATCGCAGGGCTCGCCGGACTCCGTGACGTTCGTTGGCGTGATCTCCACGGTCGCCGGCGACACGACGCAGCCCGCGACGAACGGCTCTGCTTACGTCTATGTGCCTCCGTCGGCCGGGGCGCGAGGGGCGACTCGGCAGTTCCCGGGCCTACCCGGGTTCGATATCCCCATACCCGACGAGTGGGACCTCATCGCGGGCATCATCGAGACGCTCCCTGCGACCGGGAAGGCGTTTCACGCGCGGGATGACGGTGCCTACAAGCTTGAGGTGACGCGCGGGATCCTCGCCTCCGGGGCCCGTGTCATCTTGACCACGTCGGATGAGACGTACCAGGAGTATGTGCTCGACAACCTCGATGCTCTCCCGGCGGCGACGACTCGGGTGGAGCGGAGCCCGGCGCTTGGCCCAAGGACAGAGGAGGAGCCTGGGGTGGTCGAGGACGTCGCTGCCGGCACATTCGAGGCCCTTGCCGAGTACGTTGGCATACCCACCGACGCCTACTCCGCGCTGTCGAGCTTGCGGTAAGGGGGCAATGGGATGATGGGGACGGAGCCCTTTTGCGCTACGAGAGCCCCAGACATGCCGAGGCTGCTGATCGCAGAAAAGGGCTCCGTCCCCATTATCCCGGCTTTCGCGCGCGGAGAGGTCCCCTGGGCCGACGGCGAATATAGCGGTGGGTGTGCGCGTCGGGGGGCGCGACAAGAGCCGCCGGTCTCGCGCGTCACCGCGAAGCCGGGGGATGGCCCTTCGGGGCCCGTCTGGTTGCAGTCCGAGTCTTGCCCAACGTTCTCTGGTGGGCCGAGAGGAGTGGTGTGTGTATGCAACGCTGGGAGTACCAGATCGTTGAGAGCCGGCACGTTCACCAGTCCTACCTTGAGCCGATCCTGAACGACCACGGCGACCAGGGTTGGGAGCTCGTCGGCTGCTACTTTCAGCCGAACCTCACAACCTTCGTGTTCAAGCGCCCGGCGGGGGAGGTGGTCAGCGCCGCCTCCGAAGCCGTGGCGTAGGACGAGAGCACGCTCTGGCGCGCATGCCTCTCTCTCCCTAACGGGGTCTCTGTCTGCCAGGGATCCCGCACCCCGCTGTCGAATACCCCCTCCACCCGCGTTCGTGTCGGGCGGCTCATCCACACTTGGAGGCACCTCATGGAACAGATTCGCAGGCGCGACTTCATCCGTACCGGTGGCGCGGCTCTCGGCGCGGCCGCCATCGGGCTCTCCAGAGCACGGAGGGCTGTCGCGGCCAACGATCGGATCGGGATGGGGATCATCGGCGTTGGGGGAATGGGTAACGGCCACATCTCCTGGTTCGGGGGTATGCCCGATGTCGAGGTCGTCGCCGTATGCGACGTGGACCAGGGCCACCGGGATGCCGCCGTGCAGCGCCTAACCGACATGCGGCCCGAGGTGAAGGTCCAGGGCTACCGCGACTTCCGCGAGGTACTCGCCCGCGACGACATCCAGGCCGTCTCCTACGCGACCCCCGACCACTGGCACGCGCCGATCGCCATGGCGGCGTTCGAGGCCGGCAAGGACGCATACGGGGAGAAACCGCTGTCCCGCACCGTGCGGGAGGCGGATGCCATGGCGGCGCTCCGCAAGCGGCATGGCCGCGTCTTCCAGCTCGGGACGCAGATCCACGAGGGGGAGAACTACCACCGCACGGTCGAGATCATCCGCTCGGGCGTGCTCGGGAAGATCCATACGGTGCGCGTCTGGAAGAACGGCGGAGTGCCGCAGCTCGACTTCGTCCCCGACCAGGACCCGCCTCCCGGGCTCGATTGGGAGATGTGGCTCGGCCCCGCTCCATGGCGGCAGTACAACCCTAACCGGTGTTTCTTCAACTTCCGCTACTTCTGGGACTACTCCGGCGGGACTTACGCCGACTTCTGGTGCCACATCTCCGACATCGTCTTCTGGGCGCTCGAGGACCTGGGCGCGCCGAAGACCATTGCTGCTCGGGGCGAGGTGCCGACGAACACCATGGCGGAGACGCCGGCGTGGATCGACGTCGACTTCGAGTTCGACGACCTGATGTACCACTGGACTACGGCCACACCGGACGTGCCCGGCGCAGCCGGCAGGGGCATCGGGGCGTGCTTCGAGGGGAAGAACGGGTCGCTGGTTGTCGACTACGGCAGCCGGGTGATCCTCATGGACGGCAAGGAGATGGACGACATTCCGGATGTGCCTCGCGATCTCCCACGCTCGCCGGGGCACCAGCGGAACTTCATCGACTGCGTCCGCAGCCGCGAGCTGACCGAGAGCAACCTGGACTACGTCCGCAGGATGACCACGCCCATGTACCTCGGGGCCATCTCCTTCCGCCTCGGCCGCAGGCTGACATGGGATGACCGAAAGCGGGAGTTCGTGGACGATGTCGCCGCGAACTCCCTGCTGAGCCCCGGCTACCGCGCGCCGTGGGTGCTGCCCGCGTGATGCGCCGCTGCATTGTGGGCTGAGTTCGGGCTGATCGGAGGGACCCATGGGGCAACTGCTTGGCAAGCCGGTCGTGCCAGCGGACCACTACGCGCTCGCGGCAGGCACGCACAGGGCGGCCGCACTCGCGCTGGTACGGGGGCACAGTGATGCCGCGGGGTATCTGGCCGGGTACGTTGTGGAGTGCTCGCTGAAGGCCATCGTCGGCGCTGCGGGAGGGAGCGCGCAGTTGTACCAGCACAATCTGGCGAAGCTGAGCGGAGCGGGCCTGCAACTGGCCCACCACGTCTCCCATCTCCAACGCTATATCATGCCGCCGGGCCCGGCGGTAGATGACCTGGTGCAGCACTGGCGCTCTGACTTGCGTTACCGGGAGCCTGGTGCCGTGCCGCCGCAGGTTGCCCGCCGCTGGGTGGGCGCCGCGGCGCGCGTATACCACTCGCTTGTCCAGAAGGCCATCCTCGATGGGGTGGTGCTGCCATGAGGCATTTCACCGACGCTCGGATGGCCGCCTTGCAGTGGGTCGAGGAGAGCATGCGCTCGCTCGGCATCGAGAGGGCGTGTCTGCTGGTTGATGTCCGTGGGCTCCTACGCCTTGTCGTGTGGGGAGGGGGCGACAGTTGGCGCGGGGAGCTCGACGACGGGCTCGGTTCGAGCGAGGTGGCAGGGCCGTTCTGGACCGGAGAGGTGTGGCTACCTGGGCGTTCTGCGGAGGTGCCCGTCGATCTGGGGGATGCGGCATGGGAGATGGCGATGCCGGTGGGTCAGGGGGGGAGCCTCCGAGTGCTCGACCGCCATCTGTCCAAGGAATCCTGGCTGGGGCGTGGGAGTCAGCCACCGTGGCCCCTTGGCCAAGGGCCGCCCATCGTATCGTTCTGGTCTTTCAAAGGCGGCGTGGGCCGCACAACGGTCTTGGCCGCAGTCGCGGTGAACGCGGCGCAGCAGGGCCGGCGCGTGGTGGTGGTCGACACCGACGTGGAGTGTCCCGGCCTGCACTCGGTGTTTGCGCCCGGCGATCCCGGCACCCAGGTGAGGTTCGGCGTCGTCGACTACTGGGTAGAGAGCGCCGCTATCGGGGCCGACCAGCTCGATATCACGGACTACTACGGTGAGTGCCGACTCTCTGATGGCGAGCCGGTCATCGTGGTACCCGCCGGCATCGTGGACGACCAGTACCTGGAGAAGCTTGCTCGGGTGAACTACGAGCCGGGGCATCCACTGGAGAGGGCTCCGCTCGATCCGCTCCTGCGCGCGGTGTGCGAGGACACACGGCCGGATCTGGTCCTGTTGGACTCACGATCGGGCCTGCACGACATGGGGGGGCTTGCCGTGAGCGGCACCGCCCACCTCCAGGTGCTGATGGGAGTCATGGGACGACAGAGCTGGGATGGGCTCCGCTTGGCAGTGCGGCATCTCGGGGCCGACATGGTCGCCCGCGGCCTCAAGCAGCGCGAGTGCCTGATGGTCCACGCAATGGCGTCGCGCGATGCTGACAGGCGTGCTGGCGAGGAAGTGGCGTTCAGGGAGAGCTCATACGATGTGTTCCAGGAGCTCTTCTATGACCCAGGGGACGAGGTGGATGCTGAGTGGCCCACGCCCGACGCGGCGTTCCCGGACGCGCCGCACTACCCGTCGGTGATCCACTATGATGGGGATCTGGTGGGGTACAGCCATGTGGAGCAAGTGATCCACGTGCTCCCAAGGGACCACTATGCCGCGCTAGCAGGGCGGATCTGGGACCGGCTGGTATCGGAGGAGCAGCCGTGATTGACGACGACCAGAGAAGGACAGTCCTCAGGGCGATCCGGGAAGCGTGCGACGTCGACCACGCGGAAGGCGAGGCTGAGGGCTGCTTCCTTTCCAACTACCTGCCTCTCAGCGAACACGCACGCGTTCTGGAGCCAGGTGTGCACCTCATTGTCGGTGATCGCGGCGCCGGCAAGTCTGAGCTGTTCCGGGCCGCCGCGATCGCTGAGGCCCGCCGAGCGATCGTGTCGCTGACCGCTCCCGGCAGGGTCCCGCCGCTCAACGCAGTGTCTTTTGTGGTGGGCTACTCGGCCGAAGGCACCTGGTATCCCGCGGTCATGCAACTGCAGGGAGCGGCCAGCGGAAGGTCGCCACGCTACCTCCACGCGTTGTGGCTGGGACTGCTTGTCCGGTGCCTGGCTGGGCAGGAGCTCCTCACACGTGCACACTCCGGGGTGGATCTGGGTTTCTGGCAGTCGCGAGAGGCGGCATCCCCCGCGAATGTGACGGTCGAGGTGGAGAGGAACCTGGACACCATCATCGCGGAGATTGACACGGTTGATGAGGGACTGGCCAGGCAGGACCGTTGGCTGTGCGTCTCCTACGACGACCTCGACCGGATTGGCGCGGGCGACTGGCAGGCGCTCGGGGTCATCGTTCAGGGGCTCGTCCAGTTCTGGTCCACCCACGTGCGGCGATGGCGCCGGATCGTGCCCAAGATCTTCCTTCGACGGGATCTCTACGACCGCCATGCGCTCGTCGGTGCGGATGTGTCCAAGCTCGCCGCTAGGCGCGCCGAGCTGCACTGGACCACCCGGGACCTCTACGCCATGTTGCTGAAGCGCATCGTGAACGGCTCTACGGACCTTCGGGCCTACCTTGCCGGACGACTGCCAGCGGGGGTTGACGATCGGCACCTCGGCTGGTGGCCGACCTCGAACGTTGAGAGCGACTATGAGCCGGCCGTCGAGAGGCTGTGCGGGCTGTACATGGGAGCCGGCCCCACGAAGGGTAAGGCGTTCACATGGATCCCAAGCCATCTCGAGGATGGCCACGGCCGCGTTGTGCCCAGATCGATCGTCCGGTTGTTTGGGAAAGCCGCAGACATCGAGCTGCGGTCCGCGCGCCCGAGGGACGGACGGCTCCTTCAGCACACGTCGCTACGGAACGCATTGGATGCCGTCTCGGAGTCCCGGATAGAGGAACTGGTCGAGGAGTTCCCCTGGATCCGCCGCGTGGCCGCTCACCTCTCGACCCAGACGCCGAAACTCCAGGTCCCCATCGACCTGTTCCGCTTCCGGAACGTGCTGTCTGCCATCAGGTGGGAGGATACAGGGGCCGAGGATCGTGCTCCAGAGACGACTGGAGCGGGGATGCTAGGCCTGCTGGAGGAACTCGGAGTAGTGTTCCGCCGGCACGATGGGCGAGCGGATGTGCGAGACCTCTACATGAGGGGCTTCGGGCTCAAGAGGAAGGGCGGGGTCTCCCGCCGACCAGCTCGGTAGGCGTTGCTCCACCGCCACCTCCCTCAAGCGCCGCACGGCCCCGGCTACGGGCGAGCACCGTCAGACGGGCCACTGGTCTGGGTCCCAGCCCGCGCATGCGACCGGCCGCTGGGAAGAGGCGGATGGTGCCTGACAGCGGGAGTGGAAGGAGTGCGTTCGATGAGGCATGTCGGGCTCTTGGTCATCTCCGTCTTGTGGGCTCTGGTGACCTCGGGCGGGTCGGCCACGCTGTCGGGCGGTGGGATCGACGTCGTGTTCGACGAACGCGCGGGTACGATCGACTGCCGGCTCGACGGGGCGCTGGTGCTGTCCGGGGCGTCGGTGCGCGTCACCGGGGAGCGCGGAGCACTGGATACCACGAAGGCTCGCCTTCCCTCGGTGGATCGGAGTGCTTCCCCCGACGGCGTTCAGCATATAGTCGTCACATACGTGGAGGGCTTCTCGTTGAGCGTCGAGCTGGTCCCCACCATCCGCCGGGTCCGGCTCCGGGTCGACGGTACCGGGAATTGGAGCCAGGCGTCGTTGCAGGGCGCCCACCTGCGGATGGGGCCGGAGCCGATCGTCGGCTTCGCGATCGACGACCAGCCGCTCGACCGTCGCGTCCTCACAACGACCCTCGGACCGGCCGAGGTGCCCGATGCACGGACGATCTTCGACCGAGAGCGCGACGTCGCCCTGAGCCTCGCTGCCACGACCGGCACTTGGGGCTTCTCCCATCGGCCAGGAGCTGACCCCGGCGCCTGGTATCTCCGTGCCGACGCTCCCGTCGGCGTGGATCTCCTGTCCCTCCGCTTCCGGCCCCACTACTACCGCGATGAGCTGGGGATCGCGTACTACACGCCGATCCGCAAAGGCAGCTACTTTGAGACGGCGCCGTGCGTCGCGATGACATGGTACGGGCTCCCTGGCTGGGACGGCCGGCCTGCCCAGCTCAAAGAGCGGCTCTATCCGGAGATCGAGTGGGTGGCGCGGAACCTGGGCCCCTACTCCGACAGCATCGTCTTCCAGCTCGACGACAACTACGCGAAGCAAGATGACGCCTACATGCGCGCCATCTCGGATGAGATCCGGCGGCATGGGCTGATCCCGGGGATATGGTTCACCCCCTTCGTCGTCGCGCCGCAGAGCGTTCATGCGGACCACCCCGACTGGTTCCTGCACGATAGCGCGGGGAACCCCATCCAGACCTTCGGCGGCATCTCCTACGACGGCTTCACGCTCAACACAGCGAACGCAGCGGCCGTGGACGCCTGGTTCCGCCCATGGTGGCGGAAGGTGAGCGAGACCTGGGACTTCGGCTTCTTCAAGATCGACGGCCAGCCCAACGTCATCGACGTGTACCGGACAGCCAAGGAAGGTGTCAGTGTCGATGCCTACCGGCACGGGCTCGACGTGGGACGCGAGGTCGTGGGCGATGCGAAGTTCATCAACGGGTGCTGGGGCACGCCCATCGAAGCGATCGGCAAGCTCAACGGCTCCCGGACCGGCGGCGACACCGGCAACCAGCCCCATGCCATCGACGTGGTGATCCGCTACAATTACCTCAACAACGTCTGCTGGTGGTCCGACCCCGACGCCGCGGCGAACCTGTGGAACCAGCCCGTCGAGCGCGCCCGCCTCAACACCCAGGCCCGCACGCTCACCGGCCAGCAGTTCCTCACGGACGACACCTGGACGAAGGTCCCGCCCGAGATCGCGTACGTGTGGCAGCGCGGGATCCCCAATGCGGACATCAAGCCCTCGAACCTCTATCGGCTCGACACGAGCGGAGACTACGATGTCTTCGACCTGAAGGTGGGCCGAGGCGGGCGGCAGTGGGATGTCGTGGGCCTCTTCAACTACTCGGCCGCGCCGGTGACGAAGACACTGACGCTCGATAGGCTCGGCCTCGGCGTTGGCAAGTTCCACGTGTACGAGGCATGGGAGAGCCGGTACCTCGGGTGCTGCACGACCAGCGAGGAGATCCGGGTACCCCTACAGGCATACGAGGGCAAGCTGCTGACCGTGCACCGGAAGACCGATGGCCCGGTCGTGCTGGGCACATCGCGGCATATCACCCAGGGCGGCCTCGACCTCGAGTCCGTGACAACGGAGCGTACGCGAGACGGGTGGCTGGTGCGCGGCTTCTCCTCTCATCTCGTGCGCAGAGACCGCTACACCATCGCGCTCTACGTCGGCGCGCATGATGTCGAGGCAACGGCCGATGTCGGACCTGCGACTACACGCATCGACGGCGAGCTGGCCCTGGTCGACATCAACCCACTGCGCTCCGGCGACGCGAAGTGGACTATCCGACTGCGTGAGCGGAAGCAGCCCTATCTGGCTGTTCGGTCGGCCGAGCTGGATCTCGGGACGGTGGAGCCGGGCCGGACGGCTGAAGGGGAGATCACGGTACTGAACCTCGGTGGGGGCGCCGTCGAGTGGCAGGCGAAGTGGACGCGCACGGAGTGGCTCGAGCTGGAGGACTGGTTTGGCGAGATCGGCGGGAACTCCGAGGCCGGGCTGAAGGTCCATGTGGACGCAACGGGTCTGCCATGGGGAACGGAGTTCGGGGCGGATGTTGTCATCACAGGGACAGGGGCGCTTCGCCGATTGCCCTCCCGGGTCACGGTGCGTTTCCGCACCGCCGAGCCGCCGAACCTGGCGCACGACGCGAAGGCCACTGCCTCGTCCGCATGGCCGGGCGACTACGGCCCGGAGCTGGCGAACGACGGCCGCGCGGGTACTCGCTGGAACAGCCAACCGGGCGACCGCGATGGCGCGTGGATCGCGCTCGAATGGCCGAAGTCCCTGACGGTGGACCGAGTCGTCGTCAATGAGGTGATGGACTGGGGCCATCGCATCCAGCAGTGGCGTCTCGAGTATCGCGTCGGCGACACCTGGCGCGAGCTCTCCGGCGGCGCCCTCATGGGCCCCGACCACGTGGTCGACTTCATACCGGTGACGACTGGCGCCCTCCGCCTCGTCATCGAGCGCTCCACCGACACGCCCACCATCTCGGAGATCCGGGTCTGCCGCCGGTCGAGTGCAACGGCCGGATGGCCATAGACCGGTCATCCGGCCGAGACCGGGATCCGCTCCCGGAGCGGCCCAGTCGTCGCCCTCTGACGACCCGGCCGACTGACCCCGTGAGAGCCCGGCGCTCTGCAGACGTTCACGCCCCGGTCCCTATGGCGCACGAAGGGCCAAGGCTCCAAGGGGCGTTGCGGTGCCATCGTCGCGCGGGGCCGCTCGCGCTACGTCGGTTCCCGAAGACCCTCCCGATCTCTCGCGCGTCGCCGCACCCAGAGAACGCCTCCGCACGTCGCAAGCACCACCGCAGCCGCCCCAGCCGCGATCCAACCGACCTCGATGTCGGCGTCCTGCTGTACCGCGACGACCTGCTCAAGGGCCGTCGCACGGGCCTCGGGGCCTTGGAGTGCCGTCGGGGAGCCGGATGCCTTGGCTGCGGTGGCAGCGGGGATCGGAGGCCCGATGTCCTCCTTCACGCGGCTCTCGACCGCGTCCAGTATCCCCCCGCTGATCGCGTCAACCACGCCGTACGCGCCCACCGCAGCCCCTATGGCCGGCGCCTCGTTCGCGGCGGCGTACTGGAAGCCCAGCCGCCAGACCAACTGGTCGTCCCACTGCTCGAGCGTTGCACGTACCGTCTCGTAGGCTTCGATGCCCAGCCGATCCCGGATCGCTGCGATGGCTTTCTCTCCCGAGACCCTCGGAGCGAGCAGGGGGCCCTTCGGGGGGTTGTTGCGGCATCGGTAGAGCGTGACTTGGCCGTCTGTAGCCGAGATGTCCACGGACGCGCCGACGGGGACCGCTCGCTCAGGCCGCCCGACCATCTTGGTGAAGTTGAGCGCGTAGCAGGCATTGCTGAGCCTGCTGTACACAAGGGGGAAGTCGTTGGCCTCTGCGTCTGGGTGGTGTCTCTTGACGAATTCGCGCGCGATGGCTTCGGCCTTCGCCACGTCGATCACGGGTTCCGCATCCACATCCGGCTTCACGCTCTGCCTGGTCAGGCACACAAGGTGCCCGTCGACTGCGTCGATGTCGTATGTGTCCTGCTCGTCCGCCACTCGGACCGTGACGATGTACCTGGTGCTCTCGTAATCCGGCGGCATCCACGCAAGCACATTCGGGCCACCGCGAGGAGTGGGCCTCACGAGGTTGGGCGGACGCACCAGGTCCACTCGATGCCCGCACAGCTCTTCCACGGCCTTCACAGCCTCTTCCGCGGAGACACCGGGGTCCTCGGCCAGCTCGCTGGTCCTCTGCGAGGGCTGCCCGACGCACATCGCGATGAGCGCAATGGTGAGCATACTGATCGCTCCCTTCTACGGCACGAATGTGGCGGGCCAGATGACGCTCTCATTCCCTGACTGGCCGCCGGTGGGGAAGACCCGCCACGTGTCTGTCCCGCCCATGCCCAACGTGTCACCGAAGAGGTCCTCAACATCCCTCTTCGCCTTCTCACACGCGGCACAAGCGCCGTTCCCATCCTTCGCCATGTAGTACCAGAGGCGCGCGTCGAAGTACTCCGACTGAGGGGCACAAACTGACGCCACGAACGCGATGACAGCAGCGGCGCCCTTGTCTGCGATGGCCCCGGCCAGGCACGGGAACACGCTGTGGTCCGCCAGTCCGCACGCGTCCAGGAAGCATAGCCTGAGCTGGGAACACGCTCCTGAGGGCCAGGAGGCCAGCTCGCCTGGACCCAGGTACCCGCCCGTGTCGAACTCGATCCCGCAGTCGATCACGGGACCCTCCAGGTCTGGATAATGGACCATCATGCAGTGCCCGGAGTAGTGGAAGATCGCATCCTCCTGTAGGGCTGCCACGGCGTTCGCCTTGTCGCCGTTCAGCACCACGCCGCCGCGAGTGCCCAGCTCGTACCGGCCCGAGTAGAACGTCGGCCCCACAGTACTCAGTTGGTCATGCACATCGCCGACCTCTCCGTACGCGTTGGTGCAGGTGAGCAGGAACTCCAGATCGCCGGCGAAGTGCGCCGTTGGCGGGATCCACACGATGCCTGCGCCGCAGTTCGACCAGCGCCGCTGGCTGTTCTTGCTGATGTCTGCGTCGTCGTCCTTGCCGAGCACGACCACCGACCAGTCGCCTGCGAGCGGGAATTCGGCTGTGAGGCTCGTCGTTACGGTCCCAAGGCTCCGGTTGGGCTCCCAGTTGTCGACGGTCTGAGACACCCGCGCGTGGGGGACGAGGAGGTAGAGCACGTAGTACGGCTCCTTCGCACGGGTGTGCGCGAAGTTCCGCGTGACGAGGAGGTCGTACGTGTGCGGCGACGGGACTCCGTCGCGCTCAACGCCGACGTCCGAAAGGGTGAGGTACGGGGACTCCGTCGAGTGCGAGTCTTCGGAGTAGCGAGGGACAAACTCCTCACAGTAGTACGGCCCTCGGGCAAGCTGCGCCCCGGAGTCGGCCTTCCCGTCCCATGTCCATTCCCCGGACATCGCCGTCACCGGCTGCTTGACCAGGGTCCGCTGCAGCCCCCCGCCGCAGGTCGAGACCATCGCCTCCACCAGCACGACCGTACTGAGGCTGTAGGATCCCGACAGCGTCCACTGGATCACCGGTCCGTTGTATAGTGCGTCCTCGTGGTCCGGATCGTACAGGATGATCGGTATCCCTTCGTTCGCGAGCCACTCCGAAGAGGGTATGGTCGCGGCCACCGTCGCATTGGCCACCGTGACACCGATCACTGCTTCGTCCGTGGTGTACTCCATGTGAGGCGACGGGTAGGGCACGAAGCGCTGGTATAGCTGTGTGGCCTTCAGCTCCCACTCGCCGTTCTGGCCAAGGCAATTGGCATTGGGGTTCCACGTTCCTTGCCCAGGCAGGACTGGTTCGAAGGCGCACTCGTTGGGGTCAACTTGGCGGCATTTGTAGGAGGGATTCCCACTTGGCATCCAGCCCTGCTTGTAGGCATTCACCTGGAGCGGCACGGTGCTAGAGACTGTGGCTCCGTCTGTTGGGCTGACCCATGTCAGCGCAAAGGAACGCGTGGAGACGAAGCACACAGAGAGGCAAACGGCAAGAGCGGGAACGTAAGGGGGGGGTAAGGAACGCCTCTGGGCTACGTTACACATGCGCCGCCTCCTTCGCATAGCCGGGGGCGCACCGGACGCAGGGCACCCCCTCGGCCCGACCATCCTCTGTCAGTCGACAACCTGCTTCTGTGGAGAGCCTTCGCCACAACCGGCCCGCCCTCCTGCCTATCTGGCGAAGTCCTTCGTGACCCCGGTAGCCAGAGGCAAGGCTGGCGCGAGGGTGCGCACGGAGGTCTGGGATCAGCGGTCACGAATTGGCGCACGGGCGGAGCGGCCGCCGAACTCGCGCAGCGGGAGGACCACCATGTCCACGATGAGAGCCGCAGTTTGCGTTGAGCCGGGGAAGATGGCGCTCGAGGAACGGCCGATACCCAAGCCCGCGGCGGATGAGGTGATCGTCCGGGTCGAGGCCTCCGGCGTCTGCGGGTCGGACGTCCGCGGCTTCCACGGGACCCATCCCGAGATCGAGCACTACCCCATCATCCTCGGCCACGAGTTCGCCGGCACGGTCGTCGAGCTGGGCACCGACGTGGCCGCTCCGGCGGTGGGGACGCGCGTCACCGTGGAGCCGCTCGCCGTGTGCGGCGTGTGCCGGGGCTGTGTGCGAGGAACCTACCAGCTCTGCAACAGCCTCAAGCTCAACGGGCACCACTACGAGGGCAGCTTCGCCGAGTACACCACGGCGAAGGCACGCTTCTGCTACCCCATTCCCACCGAGATGGACATGGAGACGGCCGCCTTCGGCGAACCGGTCGCCGTCGCGGTCCACGCGGTGAAGCGCGCGCAAGTGGCTCTGGGCGACTTCGTGGTCATCCTCGGTGCGGGGCCGATCGGCAACCTCTGCATGCAGGTTGCGAAGGCGGCCGGCGCGCGGACACTCATCACGGATGTCGACTCGAGGAAGCTCACAGTCGCGAAGAAGACGGGCGCCGATCTCACGGCCAACGCGACTTCCGAGCCGGTCCGCGAGCTGGTGCTGGCGCTCAGCAACGGTGACGGCGCGGACGTGGTCCTCGAGTGCGCCGGGGCCGCCGCGACCCTGGGCGAGAGCGTGCACCTTGCCCGCAAGGGCGGTACCGTCGTCGCCGTCGGGTTCACGGCTGCGGAGACCGATGCGGTATCGCTCACCACGGTCACCATCCGCGAGCTGAACCTTCTCGGCACCGTCATCTACGCCTGGGACTTCCCGGCAACCGTCGATCTGCTCGCCACGGGGGCGGTGAGGACTAAGCCGCTGACCACGCATCGCTACTCGCTGGAGACGTTCGTCGAACAGGCGGACACCATCGCGGCGAAGCCCCGGGGGATGATCAAGCCCATGGTGCTGCCGCAGAAGTCATAGGAGGACCGCTCCATGCTCAAGTTCATCGCACGCATCAACGTGAAAGCAGGCCATGAGGAGATCGTGGCGGACGCCCTGCGGGAGTGCGCCGGGCCGAGCCGCGCGGAGGCGGGGTGCATCATGTACCATACCTGTCGCGCGAAGGACGACGCTACGAAGCTGGTTGTCCTGGAGGAGTGGGAGAGCGAGGCCGCCCTCGACGCCCACACGAAGACGCCGCACTTCGGCGCGTTCCTCAGGAAGACTGAGGGCGCGGTCGAAGGGGGCATCGAGCTGGAGTTCCTCGAGCTGCTCTGAGGTCTTGCCCCGCGTCTTTCCAGCGGGGCCCGTTTCCGGCATAATGGCGCATCCGCCGCTCACGAGGCCGTGCGTGTCCCTCGTGGCGGCCTAAGACCGCCCCGCTCACCAGGGGGCGTCATCCGCGAACTTGCGGGAGCACCCGCAGTGCACATAGGGGAAGGGACTACCTGACATGCCACTCGTTCCGATGCGGCAGGTGCTGGATGCGGCGGCGGCGGGGAGCTACGGTGTCGGCGCATTCAACGTGAACAACATGGAGCAGATCCAGGCTATCATGATGGCAGCGAAGGAGACGCAGTCGCCGGTCATCGTGCAAGCCAGCCGCGGCGCCCGTTCCTACTCCGACGACAGCTACCTCCGCCACCTCATGCTTGCCGCCGTCGAGCTGAACCCGGACATCCCCATCGTCATGCACCTCGATCACGGCAACTCGGTCGACACGTGTCGCTCCGCCATCGAGCAGGGGTTCACCTCGGTCATGATGGACGGCTCGTTGATGTCGGATGGCAAGACGGTCGCCGACTTCGACTACAACGTCGCGGTGACGTCCGAGGTCGCCAAGATGGCCCACGACAAGGGTGTCTCCGTCGAGGGGGAACTGGGGTGCCTAGGCGGCATCGAGGACGGGCACGGCGCAAACGTCGATGCCCGCGCCCATCTGACGGACCCGGACCAGGCCGTGGAGTTCGTGGCCCGCACCGGTGTGGACGCCCTTGCGGTTGCCATCGGCACGTCGCACGGCGCCTACAAGTTCACCCGCAAGCCCGACTCAGATGTGCTCGCGATGGCCATCATCGAGGCGATCTACAAGCGCCTCCCAAACTGCCATCTGGTGATGCACGGCTCGTCGTCCGTGCCCCAGGAGCTGGTCGAGATCATCAACCGGTACGGTGGTGCGATGAAGCCGAGCTTCGGCGTCCCGGTCGAGGAGATCCAGCGCGGCATCGCCCACGGCGTGCGCAAGATCAATGTGGACACCGATAACCGCCTGGCGATCACCGGGGCCATCCGCAAGGTGTTCGTTGAGGAGCCTGCGGAGTTCGATCTGCGCAAGTACCTCACGCCCGCTCGGGCGGCGATGGCCGAGGTCGTGAAGGCCCGCATGACCGCCTTCGGGCAGGCCGGGCACGCTGGTGACATCAAGCCCCGTACGCTCGAGGAGCAGGCGGCGCTCTACCGCTAGGAGCCGAGAGCCGGCCGCCGAGCGGAGCGTCACCCGAAGGAGGACGTCTCCTTGCCCAAGTCGCTCGTCACCGGGGGAGCCGGGTTCATCGGCTCCCATATCGTCGACCGCCTCGTCGAGGCCGGCCACACTGTGAGCATCATCGACAACCTATCCACCGGCCGCCGGGCGAACATCAACCCGGCCGCCCGGTTCCACGAGGACGACGTCCGCGACGGGGAACGGGTCCTCGCGGTCTTCCGGGAGGAGAAGCCGGACTATGTCTTCCACCTGGCCGCACAGATGGATGTGCGCAAGTCCGTAGTCGACCCGGTCTACGATGCGCAATGCAACATCCTCGGGTCGCTGAACCTGATCGAGGCCGCCCGCCAGGTGGGCGCCCGGAAGCTCGTCTACGCCTCCACCGGCGGCGCCGTCTATGGCGAGCCACGGGAACTGCCTGTGAAGGAGACTCACCCCATCGACCCGATGTGCCCCTACGGCGCCACGAAGCATACGGTCGAGCACTACCTGTTCATGTACCGCGCCAACTATGGGATCGACTACACCGTCCTGCGCTACCCCAACATCTACGGCCCGCGGCAGGACCCACACGGCGAGGCCGGTGTTGTCGCCATCTTCAGCCAGCTCATGCTGGCCGGCAAGCAGCCGAAGGTCTTTGGCGACGGCAGCCAGACTCGGGACTACGTCTTCGTGAGCGATGTCGTCGACGCCAACGTGCTCGCCATCGACGGGGGAAGCGGGGGCATCTTCAACCTGGGCACGGGGGTCGAGACGAGCGTGACGGACGTCTTCCGCACCGTCGCCGCCGCCGTGGGCTACACCGGGGAGCCGCTTTTCGCCGAGGAGCGGCTCGGCGAGATCCACCGCATCTGCCTCGACGCATCGCTCATCGGGAAGACGCTCGGCTGGACGCCGAAGCACACGTTCGAGCAGGGGGTCGCCAAGGCTGTGGCCTACTACAGGGAGCAGGCCGGGCAGTAGTGCGCCACCTGCTAGTTCTCAGCGGGATGGCCGCTCGACGGGGATGGCCCCATCCTAAGGGATCCTCTCCACCGGCAGTGCGTAGCTTGGCTTCTCGGGCGAGTCCTTGAGGTACAGCTCTCGGGCCGCATTGCGGCGCCAGCGCGCCTCGTTCCGACGCTCCAGAACGCGCTCCTCAGCCGTTGCGCGCGCCCACTGCTGGGACCAGGCCGCCTGCTCGGCCGCTTGCTGGGCTTCCCAGGCCCGTTCGTCGCGGATGAGGTCGCCCAGCGTCCCCTCGATAGCGGCCCATCTCCGCTGGAAGTCCCACTGCTCGCGGTTCCATCGCTCGCGGTTGTAGCCTGTAGCGGGGAAGTTGACGCGCTTCCCCGGCGGCGTTCCGGTCTCAGAGATGACGATGGGCCCCGGAGCCGGGGGCTTCTCCCCCTCTTTGGCGGCCGGCTCGCCCTCGGCGGGCATCGTCGACGGTTGCTCGGCGCCGGGGGCGCCCGTCATCTCCTGAACGGCAGACATTGGCGTCTCGCCCGAGGCCTGTCCGGTGCTTGGCGAAAGCGGCTCTGCCTGCCAGGCGGAGTCCTGCGCGATCTCGCGCTGCTCGGCCTGTTCCGCGCGTTTGATGGCCGCTTCACGTCGAGCCTCTTGAACCGGCGGACGCTTCCCTCGCATGATCGGCGTCAACTGGGCGACCCCCACCCCCGCAGCCAGCAAGATCACGACCATACCGATAACGAAAAGGCGCACGACGACCGCCTCCTCTAGTTCCATTGCCAGTGCCGCCAACCAGGAGTAGCACGAAGCGCTCCTGCTGTCAACCAGGCCCCCTTCAATAGAACGTCCGACACCCGCGAACGTTCGAGTGACTAGGGCGAAGGGAATGGGACCCTTACACCGAAGAAAGGGATTCACCGCCCCCGAGACCAGTGGGGCCTTGTCGGGACGGCTGAAGGACAATGGATGGGGCCGGATTCCTGTGTGGGTGGATCCGTTTGAGATCGCGCTGTGGGTTCTGACCACGTCGGCCATCGTTTTCCTGGTCTTCTTTACGGTGGCGCTGTGCCGCGTGCTGGGCGTGCTCCGACGCGTGGGCGTGACACTCGAGGCCATCGCGGAAGAGGTCCGCGCCACGGCGGAGAAGGTTCGGGAGGCGGCGGACCGCCATGCTCGCCCGGCTGTCGCGGGGCCGAGGCCGGATGCGCGGCCACCGGGGAGCGATGGCCCTCGGCCCGGCCTGTCGAAGCGTGCGGCACCGGCGCCCGCCGAGCGGCCGCTCGTATCGCCACCGCCCACGCCTCCGCCCCAGTCCGAGGTGCCGGGCGCCGAGGGATCCGGGAATCCAGCCGGCTCAGAGGGAGGGGCTTCTCTTGGGGCTGGAAGTGAGAACTGAGCAGCAGGCCGGGGGCGCCGTCATCGTGGCTCCGGTTGGGGAGTTCGAGGTCTACACGGCGGCGCAGGTCAAGGACGTCTTGATGCAGCTCACGGACGCGGGGAGGCCTCGTGTATGCGTCACCCTCGCGGATGTGACGTTCCTCGACAGCAAGGCGGTGGGTGTGATCGTCGAGGGCACGAAGCGCGCGCGGGAGCGGGGGGGCGACCTGGTCATCGTCTGTGCGAGCGAGCGGTATGCGCGACACCTTCGCATCCTCAAGCTCGATGAGTTCCTGTCCATCGCCGCGTCCACGGATGAGGCGCTCGCGATGCTCTCGGAGGCGGGTGAACCCCATGGCCCCAACGGGTGACGCCGGGCCCGAGCAGCCGATTGTGCTCCGCCTTCCCGCCGACGAGTCGCTGATCCACATCGCTCGCCTCACCGCGTCCGGTGTCGCCGCCCGGGCCGGGCTCACCATTGACCGCCTGGAGGACCTGAAGCTCGCCGTGAGCGAGGCCCTTATCGACCGCTTGGAGACGAGAGCCGGGGTCCGATGGGTGCAGGTGGCCTTCTCCCTGTCCGACGCCGCGCTGGTCGTCGAGGTGGTGGGCGACGAGTCGGAGGGCGGCGGTGACCCGGGTGACGAGAGTAGCTACGCGCTGGCACTGATGGAATCCGTGGTCGATGAGGTGCATGGCGATCACGATGAGGAGGGTCGCAGCGTCACTCGCCTCATCATCCGCCTACCGGGCACGGGTGGCCAACCCCCCGCCGGCGTCGACGCTGGGGCGAGGTGATCGCGGGTGCCGGCGGACCACGCCGACTCCATAGGGGAGCAGTTCGAGCGGCTCCGGACGTCGCTCGAGGGGCCGGAACGAGACGGAATTGTTGCGCGGCTCGTCGAGCAGTTCCGCCCACTTGCCGAACGGATCGCGCGGCGCTTCCGCGACCGCGGGGAGACGCTCGAAGACCTTCGGCAGGTGGCGGCCATGGGCCTCGTGCAGGCCGTCCACCGCTTTGACCCGGCCCATGGGACGAAGTTCATCACCTTCGCCACTCACACGATCTCCGGTGAGGTGAAGCGGCACTTCCGCGACCGTGCGTGGGGACTGCACGTGCCCCGTCGCCTTCAGGAGCTGAACCTGCAGGTCCGCCGCGCGGCGGACCGCCTGACGCAGGAGTTGGGGCGCTCGCCTGCCGTGGTTGAGATCGCCTCGGCCGTGGGCATCTCGGAAGAGACGGCGTTGGAGGCGCTCGAACTCGGGCAGTGCGCCTATGACCTCGTGTCGCTCGACGAGCTGGCGGCCACGGACGCGGATGGCTCGGAGGCCCGGCACGATCGCCAGGTGCCCTCGACGGAGGACCTGGACCTGCAGGCCCTGGACGTCCGGGCGGCCCTCAGGGGGCTGGAGCCGCGACTGCGCCATGTGCTGATCTGGCGGTTCGTAGGAGGCTACTCACAGCAGGAGGTTGGGCGTAGGCTCGGCATCTCGCAGATGCATGTGTCGCGGCTTCAGTCCAAGGCGCTCCGGGAGCTGCGCGCACGACTCACTGCAGAGGGAGAGTGATGGCTTTGCCCGACCCGGATGGACTCGCTCCGGCCGTTCCACGCCATTGGCGTCCCGCGGCCTATGGCTTCCTGGGCGCGGCGTGCCTGTTCTTCCTCTACCGCGTCCGGGCGGTACTGCCGCCCTTCATCATCGGACTCATCATCGCCTACATCCTGGACCCGTTTCTCGATCGCCTCCAGGCCAAGGGGCGGTCGAGGACCCGAGCGATCGCCTATGTCTACACGCTCGCGTTCCTCCTCTGCCTCCTATTCGCCATTCTGGTGGTTCCCGTGGTGATCTCGTATCTGTATGACGTCGCCGACCTCGCGCCGAAGTTCGCCGAAGACACCGTCGCGCTGATGGACGTCGAGACGCTGAAGCAGCGCGAGACGCAACTCCGTGAGCGGCTGCCCGGCCTGATGGAGCGCGTTCCGCCGATCGATTGGGAGCAGTACGGCCCGGAGTTCGAGCGGCAGCGCGACGCCCTCCTCGAGCGCGTCCAGACCGAAGCGCCCCGCTACGCTCAGCGCGTCGTGCGCGCGGTTTGGGGCTTGGTCACGGGTTCCGTCGCCAAGCTCATCACGCTGCTGTTCATCCCGATCACGGCATTCTACTTCTCGCGGGAGATCGACCCGATGCGTGCCCGCGTCATCTCGTGGATACCCGAGCGCCACAAGGAGCGCGTGTTCCGAACCGGCGGACGCGCCAATGCGATGCTGGCCGGGTTCTTCCGCGGGCAGCTCAAGCTGATGGTGCTCGTGGGAATCACTGACTTCGTGGCGATGGTTGCCCTCGCGCAGTTCTACGGCATTCGGTTCAGTGCCGCGCTGTTCATCGCCCTGTGGTACGGAGCGACCTACTGCATTCCCATGATCGGGGCGACGAGCTCTCTCATCCTGGCCACGGTCACGTGCTTCGTGCTCTCCGGCTACAGTTGGGTCTGCGCTCTGCTGGCACTGGCGCTGTCCTGGGGGATCAACACTGTCTTCGACAACCTGGTAACACCCAGAGTCGTGGGGGACAAGGTTGGGCTCCATCCTCTGACCGTCATGTTCGCTGTGTTCGCGGGCTACCACGTACTCGGCATCCTCGGTATGATCATCGCTGTGCCCATCGCCGCCATGGGGAAGATCGTGATCGACGAGTACCTCCCCGAGGTGCTCGCCCGCGAGACCGTGGCGGGCAAGGAGGGCGCACCGGAGGATGCCCCGCCGGATGGGGCCGAGCCGGCGGACTGACAGCCCTGATGAAACGCGATAGGACGGACGCACTATGAGCCAGGCCAACCTGACGTGGCCGCTGGATCGGATCCGGCGGACCTTCATCGACTACTTCGTGGGCCGCGACCACCTCGAGATCCCGAGCGCATCGCTCATCCCGGACAGCCCCTCAACCTTGCTGACGTGCGCAGGGATGCAGCCGCTCGTGCCCATGTTCCGCGGCGAAGCGGTCCCGCCCGCGCCCCGGCTCGTGAGCTGCCAGAAGTGCGCTCGCCTGGGCGACATCGAGAACGTCGGGAAGACCGCGCGCCACCACACGTTCTTCGAGATGCTCGGTAACTTCTCGTTCGGCGACTACTTCAAGAAGGGGGCCATCGAATTCGGCTGGGAGCTGGTCACGGAGAGCTACGGCCTTCCCCGCGACGCTCTCTGGGCCACCGTCTATGAGGAGGACGACGAGAGCTTCGAGATCTGGAACAAGCACGTCGGGATCCCGGCCGATCGCGTCCTCCGCTGCAGCAAGAAAGACAACTGGTGGCCCCAGACCGTTTGGAACGGCCCGTGCGGCCCGTGCACGGAGATCCATCTGGACCAGGGGCCAGGGATCTACCCGTGCGACAACCCGCGATGCGACCCCGTGTGCGACTGCGACCGGTTCCTCGAGCTCTACAACCTCGTCTTCCAGGTATACAACCAGACGGAGGATGGGGCGCTCTCGGACCTGCCGAAGCCGGGCGTCGATACGGGGCTTGGGCTTGAGCGGCTCGCGGCACTGCTGCAAGGCACGCGGACGAACTTCGACACCGACGCCTTCGCACCGATCATGCGGGCCACGGAGGAGGAAGTGGCCCGCGGCGGAGGGGCATTCCGCTACGGTGAAGGAGACCTGCTCCGCGACACGACGAACGTGAGCTTCCGAGTCGTCGCCGACCACCTGCGCACGGTCTCCTTCATGATCGCCGACCGCATCATGCCGGCTAACAAGGGGCGCGGCTATGTGCTTCGGCGCACGCTCCGCCGCGCGCTGCGGTACGCTCGAACGCTTGGCCTGAAGGACCCGTTCCTCCATCGGCTCGTGCCGTCGCTCCTGTCGTCGATGGGGCACGTCTACCCCGAGCTCGTGGCGCGGCGCGAGGTCATCGAGACCACTATCCGCCAGGAGGAGGAGCGGTTCTGCGCCACCCTCGAACAGGGCATGGCCCTCCTCACGGACCTCATCGACTCGACTCGTCGCGCATCCGGCGACGAGCTACCGGGCAGGGAGGTCTTCCGGTTGTACGACACCTTCGGCTTCCCTGTGGAGATGACCGAGGAGATCGCCCAGGAGAGCGGCCTCAGGCTCGACCGCGAGGGCTTCGAGGCGGCGCTCGAGGCACAGAGGGCGAAGAGCCAATTCCAGTTCACCGAGTCCGCGGCGGAGAAGGGGTTCCACGTCGACATCTCGCGTCGGTACCCTGCCGCTCAGGTCGACCATGAGTCCGGCCCGACCGTGGTGTCCCAGGTCCTGGCCATCCTCGGAGAGGGACAAGAGCTAACCGCCCTGGAGGAGGGCGAGAGCGGCGCGCTGCTGCTCTCGCGCACATGCTTCTACGCGGAGAAGGGCGGCCAGACCGGCGACCGCGGCACGGTCCGCACGCCTGACGCCGTGTTCCGCGTCACCGACACGCAGGAGCCCGTGGATGGTGTCGTCTTGCACATCGGGTCGGTCGAGAACGGCACGGTCCGGCCGGGAGTGGAGTGCGAAGTCGTGCTCGATACCGCGCGGCGCGATGCCATCCGGCGTGCACACTCCGCCACACACCTGCTGCACAGGGCCTTGCGCATGGTGCTCGGCGATGATGTCGCCCAGGCCGGCTCGCTCGTCGAGGCAGACCGCCTTCGCTTCGACTTCACCTGCCCCGAACCTCCGAGCGACGACCAGCTCGCGGAAATCGAGGACCTTGCCAACGCGCAGGTACTCGCCGACCTGCCCGTGACCATCACTGAGACCGACCGTCAGTCCGCTGAGGCGATGGGCGCGATGGCACTGTTCGGTGAGAAGTATGGCGCCGTCGTTCGCGTGGTGAAGATGGGTGACTACTCGTGCGAGCTGTGCGGCGGCACGCACCTACCGAACACGGCCAAGGTCGGTCAGCTACGCCTTCTCTCGGAGAGCAGCATTGGCGCCGGTATTCGTCGTGTGGAGGCGCTGACGGGTTCCGCGGCGCTCGCCCACGCGCGCGCCAGCGATGGCGTCGTCGGCGCACTGGCGCACCGCCTTAACGCCCGGCCGGACGAGATTGCGGACCGCGTGGAGGCGCTGGAGTCGGGCCGGCTCATCCTCAGCCGCGTCGCCCAGCAGCTCGACACCGATCCCGACGGCGTGCGCGAGCGCATTGCCGCACTCCAACAGAAGGTCCGCGAGCTGGGCAAGGCGCTCGCCCAGGGAGGCGCCGTCGCCGCAGCCGCTGTGGCCGGGCCGGACCAACTCCTGTCCGCCGCGTCGGCGGTCGCGCCCGGCGTCCGGCTCGTCGCCGCCAATCGGGGCGACGCGTCCCAGGATGAACTGCGCGAGCTGGCGGACCGACTCGCGGAGCGGCCCGGTGTCGTATGCGTCCTCGCCGCCGTCCAGGCGGACAGGATCCCCATCGTCTGCAAGGTGTCCAAGGACCTGGTGGGTCGCGGTCTCAAGGCTGGCGACATTCTGCGGGAGGTCGCCGCGGTCTGTGACGGCGGCGGTGGCGGCGGCCCCGCGTTCGCTCGCGGTTCCGGCAAGGACCCCGCGAAGGTCGACGCGGCCATCGCGGCGGCCGAGAGGATCGTGAAGGCGCAACTGGGCTAGGCCGTAGCCTACCTCGCGCCCGCACGGCGACGCGCGGTAACGGTGGACCCCGTTTCCGCGGCGTTTCCGCCTGTCATTCGTGACACGCCGCGCACAGCTTCGATGCGGGGGCGCTCAGCAGCGCTGCGCGTGCCGAGCCATGGAGCGCGTGGCACATCCAGCAGTTGCGGATAGGCTCCAGCGGATGGAAGTGTGCCAGGTCGAAGTCTGTGCGCGAGTGACACGCCAGGCAGGCGTCCGGCGCTCGGGCCGAGCGGACCTCCGGGTTCTCTCCCTCTGTCACCTCATGGCACACTCCGCAGGCGGCGACGTCGTTCCCCTGGCGCGAGTGGGCACGTACCAGGTCGGTGCGCCCTTCCTCCGCGGTCACGGCGAACCGAACGGTCTGGTCGCCCAATGTCACCTCGTGCTCGCCGGGCGCGAGGTCGAGCGTCGCCAGGAGCGCCGCCCCGGCGGTCAGGTCCCACGGGTGGACCTGCCCATCGACGCGAAGCTCAAGCGCCGTATCCCCCGCCGCACGCACGAGGCAGTCGACCGGTCCCGCCGCGACGGTGGAGCCGTCGAGCGGCGAGAGGACCCGCAGTCGTGCGCCATCCTCCGCCGGCTGGGCCAGAGCGGCGCAAACCACCGCCACCGAGGCGGCCAGCCCGGCCATGAGCCGGTGGCACCGGCGTCCCCGCCGGTGAGTGCGGGCTGGAGCATCACAGGCGGGGACGCCTGTGCCACAGTCCCCCGCGCGCGAGCCCTTCCGCTGCGGCCATTTCATCCGAGCGCCCCGTGCTTACGCGCATACCCGGCGTTCTCGGCGACCTCATCCGCATAGCAGGGGAACATCCCCGCGATGACGCCGTCGGTCGGCTTGATGTTCGCGAAGGCCCACTGGAACGCCGCCTCCGTGGACGGCTCGCTCCAGCAGTGCTGGCCGGCGGCGAGTATCTTGAAGCCCAGGCAAGGCTTGTCCACCTGGCGGATGACGGCGGTCATCTCGTCGCGGTCCGACTCGAAGAAGGGTTCGCCCACCGGCACCTTGCCCAGGTCCCGTACCATCTCCTCACGCGGGCGGGTGAGGTGGTAGAAACAGCACATGAAGAGGTCGTTCTCCCAGCCCTCGTCGGCGGCGCGCTTGATGTGGTCCGGGCAGTGGGCCGACACGCCGGCGAGGACGCCTTGGTCTTTCACCTTCTTGACGAAGTCGCGCACCTGGTCGGCCTTGCCTCCGCGGCAGAGGCCGTCCGTGACACCGCCGTGGTGAACTATGGCGATGGGCTTCTGCTCCATCACCAGGGACAGCGGCGCATCCGGGCGATCGGCGTGGAGGCAGATGAGCTGGATGTTCCCGCCCCGCTCCTGCGCCAGGCGGATGGCCTCGACCGTCTTCTCGGTGCGGTCGTACTGCCAGGTGTTGATGCCCATGCGCTCGCAATGGAGGAGGAACTCGGCCGTGCGCTCCGCCGTGAAGTAGTCGCGCATGTGCCGGGCCATATCGAGGGTGGTATGCGAGAAGCCCCCGATGGGGTTATAGCCCGCGACGAGGCGGGTGACCTTGTGCGGCCCGAGGTCGATCGTGGGCAGCAGCGGCTGTTGCTCCTCGGGCGCATTCTGCCCCAACGCCGCGCTCCCGGCGGCGCCGATCGCCGCCGCCGCGGCCACTCGGCCCAAAGACTGTGCCAGGAACTCACGCCTGCAGACCCCGCCTGCCGGGGAACATTCACTCATCATGGCTGTCACCCTTCCGCCGGACATCATGCACCTTCGGTCGGTTGGTTCGCGTCACTGGCGCCGGACGCCTGCATGGCCTCGCCACCGGGGGGTCAACTCCCCGTCGACCGATAGTGCCGCACACCGAACCCGAAGACGCGCAGGCACACGAGCAGGAACGCGATGCCGGCCCACGGTGTAAGCCAGCCGAGGATGGCGGGGGCGCCGAGGGGATCGGGACGCCCGGCGATGACGAGGACCGGGTAGTATCCAACGCACGCCACTGGCACGGCAAACGTGAAGAACCGGCGGAACCAGCGTTGGTAGATCGACAGCGGGTACTGCGCTGTGTCCCTCCCGCCGTACGTGAGCGTGTTCATCACTTCGAGCGACTCGATCGTCCAGAATGCCATCGTAGCCTGCAGCATGAACAGGCCCGAGAAGAAGCAGGCGCCGGCGGCCACGGTGACCGTGAGCAGCGCCAGCCGCGCGACCGTCCACTCCACCTGCAGTGCCCAAGCGGACCAGAGAAGCACGACCAGGCCCTGCAGGAACGAGCCGGCCCGTCGAAGCTGCACCTCGCGAGCCGCCACCTGCAGAGTCACGCTTCGCGGACGAACCAGAACGCGGTCGAACTCGCCGCTCCGAATGGTCGACGCCAGTAGGTCGAACCCACCCATCAGTGCGTCGGCGATGGCGAAGCTGACGTTCACGACGCCGTAGAAGAGCCCCACTTCGCACAACGCCCATCCGCGCAGCGTTCCGAACCGCGAGAACAGCGCCCAAATGCCGATGAACTCGATTCCGCTACCGAGCAGGTTCGCGATGGACTGCATGACCAACGACGCTCGGTACTGCATCTGGCCGCGCATGGAGACGGCCAGGTAGCGGGCGTAGAGCACGATGTCGCTGAACATGGTCTACCCCCCCTGCACAACCAGTCGACGCGTGCCTCGGGCGATCAGGAGGCGGCCCAACCAGACGAGCGCCAACGTCCAGGCGAGCTGGCGCGCGATGGCCAGGGACGCATGTCCGGCATCGATGTGGCCCATGTAGACCCGGGCCGGGGTGTCCAGCATTCCCGCAAATGGCAGGGAGTTCAGGATGGGTTGGGCCCAGTCCGGGAAGAGCGGCAAGGGGATGACGATCCCGGTGGACAACCATGCCACCATGGGCAGAAGCCGGGAGATCCCCTCGCCGGAGACCGTCCACAGCAGGGAGATGGTCGCCAGAGTCATCACGGCAGCAGAGAGCATGAGGGCGGCGACCTGCGAGAGCACCCACGCAAAGCCCGACGCGACCGATGCCGGAGGGCCGAGGCCGCGCAAGGCGATGGCCAGAACCATGATCGGCATACACCGCAGCAGCGTGGGCGCCGCGCGCGACGCCACCGACCGCCAGTACCACAGGGAGAAGAGGTCCACGGGCCTGGCCAGCTCATAGGCGACCGTGCCTGTGCGGACCATGTCCCGCACATCGGCGTCGACGCTGAAGATCAGGAGGCCGATGGTCGCCTGCCCGAGCCAGATGTAGGAGACGGTCTGGTCCAATGTCATGGGCTGCGTCGCCGACGAGCTGCGGTAGAAGGCGTCGAAGACCATCACACGGATCAGGCCCCAGAAGCCCTGCGTCGCCACGCCGGCCCACGCCGCAGCGCGATACTGCAGCAGCATCCGGAAGCGTGCGCTGACGATGGCGAGGTACGGCCTCACAGCGCGTTCCCTTCGTACAGCTCGGCGATGATCTCCTCGATGGGCGGGTTCTCGACGAACAGGTCGCGCACGGGGCACTTCGCGGTGATCCGCGCGATCAGCTCCGGCGCGGCGATGCGGTCGGGGTCGAACCGAAGGTGGATGCGTTTTCCTTCCCGTCCGACGATCTCGGCATCCGGGTCTCGCGGCTCCTCTGCACCGTTGGCGAGGTCAAGGATCAGCCTTCGTTCGCGAGTGACCTTGGCCCGAAGACCTGCGAGGGTGCCATCGTAGAGGAGACGCCCCTCACCGATGAGCAGCACGCGGCGGGTGAGGGCCTCGATATCATCCATGTCGTGCGTGGTGAGGATCACCGTCGTCCCGCGCTCGTCGTTGATGCGCCGGATGAACTGGCGCACCGCGAGCTTCGCGACGGCGTCGAGGCCGATCGTGGGCTCATCGAGGTAGAGCAGTGCGGGACGATGGAGCAGGGCGGCGGCGATATCGCAGCGCATGCGCTGGCCGAGGCTGAGCTGGCGCACGGGGGTGTCGAGCAGAGGTGCGAGATCGAGCCACTCGACCAGCTCATCGCGGCTGGCGATGTGGTCTCGCTTTGGGACGCGGTAGATCGCCGCCAGTAGGTCGAAGCTCTCGATCGCCGGCAGATCCCACCAGAGCTGCGTGCGCTGCCCGAATACGACGCCGATCTCGGCGGCGTTCTCGATGCGCCGCACCCATGGTGCCCGGCCCATGACCTCACAGCGGCCCGAGTCAGGGACGAGGATGCCGGCGAGGATCTTGATGGTCGTGCTCTTGCCGGCGCCGTTGGGGCCGATGTAGCCCACGAGCTCGCCGGGTTCGATGGCGAACGACACGCCTTTGAGCGCCTCGACGCGGCGATGCCGACGGCGCACCACGCCGCGGAGAGCCCCCCACAGTCCGGGATGGCGCTCGGGGACGAGGAACGACTTCGCTAGGTTCTCGACGACGATTTGCGGCACGGCCATCGGTCTCCGGAGCGCCTCGGCAGGTGACGGGGGGCACAGTATGCCGCGGGCCGAGACACGCGTCAAGCGCGGGAAACCGGGGACAGCCCCTCGGTGTCGCCTACGGCAGCGGCTCCATCCTGACATCGTCGAATGCTACGACCGTGTCGCCTCGGGAGTCGGTCCAGCGCCGCGCTGACAGACACACTCCGCCAGCCTCTATCGGGGGCAGGTCCAGGTACCGGTCGTCGGTGGCGTCCATGAGCGGCTTGCCGTCCATCTCCACCACGATCCGCGGCCCGCGGACGGTGATGGCCAGCGTGTGCCAGTCGCTGTCAGGAGTCCAGTCAGCCCTTGCCATTTGGCCTGCGTCGCTGCTACTGCGCCCGCGCAAGGCCTTGTTCAGGGTCGCGCCGTTCTGCAGGTTCAGGGAGTAGCACTCACCCGGATCGGTGTAGCGGAAGCCGATCCATGCCCCGTCGCGGTGGTCGCTGCCACGCTGGCGGATCTGGAACCGCAGGCTGAGGCGGTAGTCCCTCCAGGTGCTGTCTCCGCCAACCGCGCCCGTGGGCGTGAAGCCGTCGGTGCCGGAGTCGGCCCCAACCAGCTCGCCCGACAGCACCTTCCAGTCGCCGCCGGTGAGCGCCCAGGTGGGCGTAGGCGCGCTTCCCTCGGGATAGAGGGAAAAGTCGTCGCTCCCCGCGCTCGCCGAGAACAGCACTCGCCCGAACCGTGCCGGATTGTGGAACGTATTGGTGGCCGACCACGACAAGAACTGCGGGTGCGGCAGTGACTTGCTCCGGTCGATGCGCAGCAGTTGCACTCGCCATACGTCCCCAACCTGGGGGGGTGTATGCTGGGCCCCCTTGAGGCATGCCAGCGGAATCGCGGCCTCGGCGGTCCAGCCGGTATCCCTGTCGTCGCGGTCAGCCAAAGTCCCCTGCACCTTGACCGCGGTCTGAAGGCCCTCGGCGTCCCATTTGCGGGCTTCCTCCAGGCCCTGGGGCACACCATCCACCACAACAGGGATCAGTAGGTCAACTACCTCGTTCAGAGGGCTTACCTCGATCTCGGCATAGTCCTTGCCGTCCCCGTCGGGGTCAGCATAGACCTCCACGACCTCCCCTTCCCACAGGTCGCTGTCCCGCCCCGTTCCGGGGGACCAGACATCCGGGTCGTCACACTCCCAGGCGATGTACAGGTTCTCCTCGTCCCAGGCCATCCGGGCCGTGGTCCTCAACGCCGGGGCATCGCCGGCGTCCGGGTCGAACCGTGTGAATGCCTCTGTGGGTGGTGCCAGGTGCCAGACTGCGTCGTCCAGGTCACCGTCCACCGCGGGCGGAGTTGTGGTGCGGATGCAGGTGTACTCCGCAGGCGCAGGCTGGGTGTGCTTGAGCAGGTACGCCAGCAGGTCCAGCGTAATGCTGCGGTCCAGTTGCGGGTCATGGCGCAGACTGTGCCAGACGTAGACCACCCGCGCACCGGCAAGGTCGCCGGACGTGTACTCCATCATCGCCGCCGCCTCGCCATACTTGCGGCCGTCCTGGTCCTGCAGCGTCACCAGCGGCGTGTAGACGTTGCCTGGGCCGATCACGTCGTACACCGGGCGCCATCGCGGATCCGCCTCGGTCGACCAGGGGAAGCTGTCCGGGACGCTCACCAGGATGTCCTGCTTCGGGTTGCGGTGGAAGCTTAGCTGCAAGCCCTCGGGCGGTTTCTCCCAGCCGTGGATGGGCGCCACGTCCAGCGTGTCCAGCCGCCCCCCCGCCCCGCTGCCGGCGATGGGCAGGCCGAACCTAGGCGCGGTCACTACGGGCTTGCTGTTCTCGTTGTAGTAGAACGGGAAGGGGCCGGACGCCAGGCATACCAGCGTTCCGCCACCCCTGAGCCAGCGTGCCATCGCGGCGTCCGCGTCCCCTTCCGTCGCGACCGACTGGTAGTACTCCTCGGCGCCCAGATACAGCGCAATCCAGATGCTCCGCGAGCTGAACACATTCGGGTTCACCAGGTCCGCCGCCGACAGGAACCGCAGATGCTTGCTGAGCCCGGCTTCCGTAAGCATCTTCACCAGCGGAAACGACCGCGGGTTGCCGGCGCCGGGCACGGGGAGCACGCCGATGTGCCCGCTGAATGACTGGAACAGCGGCGCGAGCTTGGCCACTTCGCGCACCGCCTGCTCATGAGCCAGCATCGCATCGTGCCTGGTCTTGAGGGCCGCTATGGTCTCCTGCATCTGGTCTGGGGTCTTGTCCGTGAGCGTGATCGCGTAGATGTCGCAGTTGACCGGAGCGACCGACTGGATCAGATGCCCGTCGTTGGGGACCATGACCAGGTCCAGGCGCCATTCGTAGAGCGGCGGCCACCCCGTGAATGCCGGCACTGCCCCACTCATATCCACCCGGCCTCGCGCCCCGCCTTCTCGATAGAGGACAACCCGGGAGCGATCAGCGCGATCGCCCACCAGCAGGAACACGTACTCCGGCCGGGCGCCCAGCGCAATGCCCTGGCGCGGGACCTTCACGTTGTTGCCGGTCAGCTCCGGGTCGAGCAGCAGGAAGGGCACCCCAAACACCGTCTTGATACCGGGCTCGTAGCCGGCCATCGACTTCGGGTCAGTCCAGTCGCGGCTGATCCCCTCGAAGGCGCCTCGCGCCAGGTTGAGCATGGAGAAGCCGGCCTGCTCGACGAAGTCCATCTGCTCGTCCGGAAGGGCCCGGGGCTTGACCACCCCGCAAGGGAGAGGCGGCACATCGCCTGCGGCGGGGACGCTGCCGATGCGGACGGTATCACCCAGCTTCAGGCCACGCAGTGTGATGGTCGAGGGCTCGGCGGCGTACTGCACAACGCGGTCCTCGCCCAGCACCTGGGTCTGGCCGTCTCTGGCCACGCCGACCGTCTTGCCGCGCAGGCGGAAGAACGGGAAGCTCACCGAGACGTCGAGGCCGCCCTCGGCGTCAGCCTGCAGGCCACCGGGCACCAGCTTGAAGGAGCAGTTGCCCTCGCCGTAGTAGCGGTACTCGGAGATGTCCGTGTGGCGACCGTCTCTATTGAACGCCATGGCCGCCTTCTCACCGCAGGTCACCCGCACCTTGGCACTGCCCAGGGGCCAGATCAGCCGCTCGAAGCCGCCCCACAGGCCGCCGAAGCTGCCCCGCTGGCCCCGCCCCTGGGCGCACTCGTCAAACAGCCCGTAGCGCTCCGTGAAGGACACGCCGTAGTCGCGCACGGACGGGTACCACTGGTCCTGGAACATCACGTGGTAGCGCTCCAGCATCCCCCGCAGGTACTGGCCCATGGTGGGGTCGCCAGTGGATAGGTACTCGTAGAGCATGGCGATGTTGTAGACCCAGATCTCGTTAGCGCACGCGCAGCCCAGCCAGGGCAGGCCGGCGTTGGGCTCCATGAGGAAGGAGGAATCCAGGTCGTCCATCTCGTCGTTGTCGCAGGGCCAAATGGCGAGGTAGCGGTAGGTCATGCTGCGGGCGAGCTTATAGGCGAGCTGAGCCAGCTCCTGTCGCTCTGGGTCGCCCCGGAAGTGGTAGTAGTACTTCAGGCAGAAGGTGACACAGGGCGTGGCGCTCCAGGCGAACTGGGCCGCGGGAACGTCTGGGTAGCAGTTGCGCGTGTAGAGCGTGTGCCGCGTCCAACGCAGCACCCCGTCCACGTACGGCAGGGCCTCCGCGCTCTCCGCTGGATCGTTGCGGCACCAATCCAGCAGGGCAAGCCCGCTGCTCCAGTTGTTCACGTGACGCACGGTCTCCACCCCCGGCCCGAACATCGCCGCGCCGCCGCCGTCCAGAGGCGTCTGCCAGGCGAAGCAGCGTTCGCCCTCTACATCCATCCACTTGCCAACGGAGATCAGCTTGCGGGACTCCGACGCCAGGCGCTCGATGTTGGCCCGGTCGTTCTGGTCGTAGTAGTAGTCCACTGGGCTGAAGTACCCGACGCCGCCGGCAATGTTGACATTGGGCTCCCACCAGCGGTCCCCGTCCTCACCCGTCTTGTAGACGAAGCTCCCCAGGCCGCCGGGAGGCGGGAAGTCACTGATGCGGAAGGTATCGGGCAGCCAGGACAGGTCGTTCATGCGCTCCACGCCGGGCAGCAAGTCGGCGTACGTTTTCCAGAGGAACTCCTGGACGAAACGGTTGGGGTCGTCATCGGGGCCCATGTCCCTCGACCACAGCAGCCGGAACCACGTACCGCAGTTGACTGGGGCCTCCGGGTAGCGCAAGTCGATGTAGCCCTTGCCGTAGGGGAAGCTGAGGCAGAAGAACTCGCGGCTCGCCCCATTCCGCCAGCAGTAGGCGGTGCCGAACTGCTTCTCCGTGTGGTCGGTGAGACGCGCGCCGTGGAAGTCGTAGCCCACGTAGGTGCGCGCGGAGGGGTTCCACAGCCCTGCGACGGCGGTGGGGTAGGCGCCGATGGGCGGAGTGTAGGTCCAGTCCCTCGACCAGTTGCTGACTATCGTGCGCCCCGGCCCCTCGGCTCTCATCTGGATGTAGTCGTCTATCGCGGGGGTGCCGATCGCCCATCCGCGCTGGTGGAAGATCTGCGCGCCCGGAACGGAGCAGACCAGGAAGTGGAAGGGCACCTTGCCCCACTTGCCCTCCCAGGCCTCTGGGTCGAAGGCGGTCAGGTCAAGCTCGAACCGCACCTCCGGGTACGCGTCGCCCGGCAGCAGCCGAACCGTCACGAAGCTGCCCGGTCCGAGGGATGGTGTGGGCGCGCAGGCCAGCCCGGTGAACCGCAGGACGCCCCCTGTGACGTTCGCCTGCCGGGCGATGATGGCCTCATTGCTACCGAAGCTTACCAACGCCACCTCATTCCCGCCCGCGCTCAGAGAGAAGCCGGTGTACGCCCCGGGTTCCCCCACGGCAGCCACCGTCGCAACCCCGTTGTCCACCTGCTGGCACCAGGTACTACCTACGGCGAGAGACAGCATGATAGCAACAGCGAGACGAGTGCCCATCCTTTTCCCTCCCGTGCAACGCTCGATCAGCTTGCCCTGTACGCGGTCGAAGGTCCTAGTGGCGGCAGGTGGCTTCGTCGCCACGGAAACGCCTTCCTGCGTTTGCCGGCTGCATCCCATGTCGTGTGTATGCCACGCGGCCTGGCGGGGTGTTCCCGGCGACTCCGAACCCGATGTGGACGCCTTGGCCTTTTGTGGCCTCGTAGTTGGGCATGGTGGCGCCCAGTTGACGCGGAGGCGCCTGAGCCCTACACTCTTGGTGGAGCTGAGTTGGGTGCTGCCTCGTCCGGAATGGTGGGCGAGGTAGTTCTGTTCTGTGGCACGACGACCAGCTTATTCTGCCGCATGATCCGCCAAGAGCCTTAGCGGCGGTTATGAACCGCGTGTTCGGTGCACTCGCCGACCTTGCGCCTCCCGCGCAAGGTCGTTGTCTGCTCATGCAGCACGGCTGTGTGTATCGGTCGGATGAGGCGCGAGGGACAGCCCGGGTGGGCGGCACCGAGTTCTTGGGCGGTGTCTTCGTTCTCGGTCGAGCGAGACGATGACAGTGGGCGAAGCTTGCGGTTGTGAGGAGGTGCGAGCGATGGTTTCGGTTGAGGTGCGGGAGGGCGAGACGTTGGAGGAGGCCCTGCGGCGGTTCAAGCAGGATCTCGACAAGACGGGGCGTCTGCGGGACGCGCGCCGTCATGAACGCTATGAAAAACCAAGCCAGCGGAAGCGTCGCGAGCTCCAAGCCGCGCGACGCCGACGCGCGAGGCAGTCGCGTCACTGATGAAGAGGGCCGCCTCGTTACGGGGCGGCCCATTCACCCTCATGGACCGACCCGAAAGAGAGATAGTCGCTGCCGAGAGCGTCGACGAGGTCTCACTGTTGCTCGGAGATCATGACGAGCATGTGCGAGCTCTTCGGGAGGTCCTTGGCGCCCGAGTCCAAGCGCGAGGGCCGGAGCTCGAGGTCTCCGGCGAGCCGGCCGATGTGGAGGCCGCATCCCAGGTTCTGCGCTCCGCACTGGGCGCGATTCGCGCTGGGTACCCCGCTTCTGCCGCCGACATCCGCTACGCCGCCCGGCGCGCTCGAGCCGGCGATCCTGTTGACCTTTCGTCGCTGCTGTCCGACACGGTTGTCCGGACCGACCGCGGCAAGGACGTGCGGCCCCGGACGACGGGGCAGAAGACGTACGTGGCCGCGATGCGCGAGTACGAGCTGTGTTTTGGCATCGGCCCGGCCGGCACCGGCAAGACGTACCTCGCCATGGCCATGGCCATCGCCGAGCTGAAGGCTCAGGCGAAGGAGCGCATCATCCTCACGCGCCCCGCCGTCGAGGCCGGCGAGAACCTGGGGTTCCTGCCCGGTGACCTGCGCGATAAGGTGGACCCCTACCTCCGCCCCCTGTACGATGCCCTGTACGACATGGTGGGGGTGGAGCGGGGCCGGAAGCTGCTGGAACGTAGCACCATCGAGGTCGTGCCGCTTGCCTATATGCGCGGCCGTACGCTCAACGATGCGTTCATCATCCTCGACGAGGCCCAGAACACGACGGTCAAGCAGATGCAGATGTTCCTGACGCGCATGGGGTTCCACGCTCGGATCGTCGTGACCGGCGACGTTACGCAAGTGGATCTTCCGGAGGGGGCTCCATCCGGCCTCATCCACGCCATGCAGATCCTCGACGGCGTCGACGGCATCGCGTGCGTGCGCCTCACGGATGAAGACGTCGTGCGCCACCCGCTCGTGCGGCGGATCATCCGGGCCTACGAGACCGTCGCCAGACCGACGGCCGCCGCGCCGTCTCCTCCGCTCCCAACCGTGTCGGATAGGTGATCGGGCCATGCCGCGTCCAGATCAGCGCCGGCCCTGGTTCCGCGAGTTCGGCAGGCCTACACGTCTCGGTGTGCGGGCTCGGCTCCGCCGGCTGGCCATCGCTCTCGGTACGATCACGGGGCTCAGCGCGATCGTGAGTGCCCGCCTCATGCCGGACGTGGTCCACGCCGAGCTGGGTCGGCCGGCGCCCTACGACGTCTACTCGCCTCGAACGGTGACCTATGAGGACCGCGCCGCAACCGAGGATGCGCGCCAGCGCGCCACGGCCGCCACGCCAAGGACCTACGACGACATCGGCAACGAGGCGTTCTCCCACATCCGGCAGTACATCGACCGCGTCTTCAGTATTGTCGGGGCGGCACGCCACCAGTCCGAGGGCGACGCGCTCAAGCAGGCACAGTCAGCCCTGCAGGCGGAGCAGCTCGCGCTTGACGAGGAGGCCGTGACGACCCTCCTGCAGGCGGACGACGAGGCGCTGGTCTCCGTCGAGGACGCGTGCGTGCGTATCGCTGAGGCCGAGACGCTCGCCGATGTGCGGACGAGGGATGATGAGCCCGAGGACGTGCGCGCTGCGGAGCGGCGCATGCGCCGCATGGCGGAGTCGGAGCCGCTGCCGAGAGCGCTTCGGGACGCGGCCTACGAAGTCTGCAGGGCCTCGTTCGTCCCGAATCAGCGGTTCAACGCCGAACGATGGAACGAGGCCAAGGAGGCACAGGCACTCGCGGTCGCGCCGGTGACGCGCACCATCCAGCAGGGCGAGTTGATCGTCCAGAGGGGTACGCCCGTCGATGACAGCATCATGGCACGGCTGCAGCAGACCGGCCTGCTGCGACCGACGGTGGACTACAGCCGCCTCCTGCGCCGCATCGTGCTGACCATCCTCGCCGTTGTCGGTCTGGGCTATGCCCTCTGCCGGTACTCCCCCGATGTGTGGAACAGCTTGAGGCGGACGGCCACCATGTCCGGTCTGGCCGTGCTCTCCGCCCTGGTGGCGAACCTCGCCATGGGGGTCCCCGTACCGGGTGTCGGGCTCATCGCGGCGGCCGCCGCGGCCGTGATGAGTGGCGCCGTCTCGATGCTGCTGTTTGGTGCTCGGGCCTCGTTCCTCCTCATCATGATGATGAGCCTTTCCGACGCCATGGTCTGGGACGGCAGCGCTGACGCGATGATGATGGCGGGTGTCGGTGGGCTGATCGGGATGCTCGTCAGCGAGCGCGTGACCCGACTGGCCATCTCCTCCCTCAAGATCGGCGTGCTGACGGGGGCGTCGATGTTCATCGCCTATGCACTCATCGCCGGCCTGGCGAGCGCCGAAGGGATGGACGCGACGCGGGTGTTCCCACTCGTGGGATGGTCGATCTCGCTCGGGGTCGCCGCGGTGATCGCAGCGCAGTTCGCCACCCGGCTTCTCGAGGCGCCCATGGAGGTCCTGACCGACATGTGGCTGCTCGAGCTGTCCGATCCCCGCCACCCTCTCCTTCACCAGATGATGCTGGAGGCGCCCGGCACCTACAATGCCAGCCTCCAGGTAGCGAACCTGGCGGGCACGGCGGCCCAGCGCATCGGCGAGAACGAGCTGCTCGTGCGTGTGGGGGCGATGTTCCACGACGTGGGCAAGCTGAAGTACCCGCACTTCTTCACCGAGAACCAGTTCGGTGGCGCCAACCCGCACGACGCCCTCACGCCGTCCATGTCGGCCCTTGTCCTGATCTCCCATGTGAAGGAGGGCATCGAACGGGCTCGGGAAGCCGGCCTCCCCCCTCGAATCGTGGATTCCATCGCCGAGCACCACGGCACCACGATGATCGAGTACTTCTACCACAAGGCCTGCGAGCAGGAGGGGGAGGAGAACGTTCCGGTTGAGCGCTACCGCTATCCCGGTCCGAAGCCGCAGTCGCGCGCTACAGCCACGGTCATGCTCGCCGATTCGGTGGAGGCTACGGTGCGCGCCATGCGCGCGCCCTCGCCGTCGAACATCGACTCCGCCGTACGCGGAATCGTCCACGCCCGCGTCGACAGTGGGCAACTCGACGAGTCTGACCTGACCTTGCGCGACATCGACATGATCACCGAGACGCTTGTTCGCGCGCTGCAGGGCATCTATCATACGCGCATCGAGTACCCCGGAGATGAGGAGCTGCTCCGCAGTGGCGCAAACGGCAGGAACGGAGGTGCTCATCCGCGATGAACAGGACTTGCTCGTGGATGTTTCCGCCATCGAGCAAGCCGCTGCTCTCGTTCTGCTCTGCGAGCTCGGCGAGAATGCGGAGGAGTGCGAGGTGAGCATCGTGTTGGTGGATGAGCCGACCATCCACGGCATGAACCGCGCGCATCGGGGCGTCGACCGGCCGACCGACGTTCTCTCTTATTCCCAGACTGAGCCGTTCGCTGTACACCGGGGTGACTTGCTGGGCGATGTGGTTCTCTGCCCCGCCGTTGCCGTCCGGCGCGCGCAGGAGGAGGGCAGGTCCCCCAATAGGGAGGTCCTGGAGCTCGTCGTGCATGGCGTGCTCCATCTCATTGGGTACGACGACCGTTCGGACGCCGGCCGCCAGGCGATGTTGGCGCGACAGGCACTGATTCTGCAACAGATGGGAGCATAAGGCTCCATATGACGCCCACCGACCCTCACGAGAGGTGGCGCACGCGCTCGACGGCCGCCGCATTCCGCCATGCAGGAGAGGGGATCCTCTACAGCCTGCGCACGCAGCGGCATGTGCCCCACTACTTCGCTGTTATCTTCCTGGTGCTGATCTCGGGCATGTACCTCAGGCTCTCGCGCATTGAGCTGCTGTTCGTCCTTTCCGCCATCATGTTCGTGCTCATTGCGGAGATGTTCAACACAGCCGTCGAGACGATTGTCGACCGCTTGTGCCCGGAGTACGACCGGTCGGCCAAGGTCGCCAAAGACACGGCGTGCGCCGCGGTGTTCGTCGCGTGCTGCTACGCGGTCGCGGTGCTGCTCATCGTGTTCTTCAACGGGGACCGGATGGAGGACATGGCCCTCGGCAGCTTCCGTGAACACCCGATCGCGCCCGTGGAGACATGGGTCGGCGGCCTGATCCTCCTCGCCTTCATGGTGGCCATGATCAAGTGGCGCGGGAGGCGCGGAACGCTGATGCGCGGCGGCGTCATCAGTGGGCATTCCGCCTTTGCCTTCTTCATGGCCACATGGCTCGCGTTCGTCATCGAGCCGCCCTCGTGGTCTATCGTCGGCTTCGCATTGGCCATCCTCGTGGCTCAAAGCCGTGTGGACGGGCGCATCCACTCCGTCACCGAAGTCGCTATGGGCTCGGTATTCGGCCTGGGGACGGCTTTGGCGGTCCAGTACCTCGGCGGCCTGCTGGCCTGAGGGGTCTTGGTCGCGAGTCGAGCCGGCTAGAGGGCCCGCAGCACCCGGAAGAGCAGCTCCTGGGCTCGGGTGATGGCCCGGCCGATGAGCAGAGGCCCGTGGGACTCGCCCGCCAGCCGCGCGAGCGTCCAGCGGATGTAGAGCTGCATGGGGTCATCGGTCTCGGCCTCGGTCTCGCCCACGCTGAGGTAAGCGCGGAAGGCACCGGCCGCATTCGTTCGGCCGGAGTAGTGCATTCGGAGGCCGTTGACCTCGACCCAGCGCTCCGGCGCGGACGACTTGCCAACAATGATGTTCGCATGGCACAACTGGCGCGGCGAAGCATCGGAGCCGAGCGGCTCCACATCGAACGCCACTCGGGTCTCATGCTGCTCGATATCGACCGTCAGCGAGTCCTCGACCATACGGAACTCGGGGAGCAGTGCCAGCAAGACGGCGAGGGGATGCGGCCCGAGGTCGACCCAGGTGTCCTCGAACTCGTCCGCACCCGTGCCGTGGACGGACTCCATCTTCATGCCGAACTGCCAGACACCCGAGTCGGGGCCGCTGCAGAAGCTCCCGATGCGGGCGAGCGTAGGCACGAGGCCCGCGTATTGGGCCATAAGGACCAGTTCTCGCCCCGACTGTTCCGCGAGCGCCACGAGCGCCTCGGCCTCACCCATCAGGTCGCCGAGGGGCACTTCGCGCTTCCATAGGAACGGCTTCTCGCACAGAACATGGGCCCCGGCTTGCAGCGCTGCTCGGACATGCTCGCCGTGCAGTGCAGGAGGGCTCGCAACCGCGACGAGATCCGGGGTCTCGGCGTCGAGCATCTCGCCGACGGAGCCGTACGTCCGGCCCGCAAAAGGGGTGATGCGCCGCAACGCCTCCCCGGTGACGGCCGCGGAGACGCTGGAACTCCCCGCGATGGCGCAGACATCGGCTCCTTCCCACGCAAGCCATCTCGCGTGGTGCTTCCCGATGCCGGATGCGCCAATCACTGCCACGCGGGTCCGCGCCGACATGCCCCGCCTCCCTTCGGCGTGGGAGGAGGGTTCCGCTCCATCGCCCGAATACCTCCGGTAGGGCGGATGAGCCTGTAGACTGGGCTAGGGGATGTGTGCCGGGCCGATGTGCCGGCGGGGCGAATGGCTTGGCCGATCGCCAGGCGAACGGCTTGGCCGATCGCCAGGCGAACGGCTTGGCCGATCGCCTGGAGGGAGCAACGTCGTGAGCGCTTGCGGTACCACGGTTCGGCGCCGGTTCGCCGGCGGGATCACCCGGATCGGGCTGACACTCGCGTGCCTTGCGGTGCTGACGGCGGGGTGTCCGGTCCGGAGGCAGTCTGGGCAGTCGGGCGCGGCGACGGACGAGCCGCTGGGCGTCGAGCACACCGTGGCCGAGGCGCAAGCTGCCCTCGACAGCGGAGATGCCGCCTCGGCGGAACGCCTTGCCCGGGAAGCGCTGAACGCCCGCCCGGACTCGACGGCCGCCCAGGAGGCGCTGGGCTTGGCTCTGCGCCGGCAGAACAGGCTCGAGGAGGCCGCTGAGCCCTTGTGGCAAGTGGTGCGAGCGCGGATGGCGGGCGAGGAGACCTCCATGGCCGCCGTTGAGGCACTGGATGCGGCCGGCCGCTATGGCGATGCCGTGACCGCGGCGCGGAGCGCCGTGTCCGAGTCGCCTGACTCGCCCGATGCCAACCTGGCTCTGGGGCTCCTGCTCCTGGGCACCGAACACTTCAATGAGGCGTGTGAGGCGCTGCTGGCTGCCGCGGAGCTGGAGCCGTCGTCTCCCGGGATTCTCCTGAGCGCCGCGGAGGCGGCGCTGGGGGCCGGAGACTACGACCGGGCTGCGGCCATCGTCGACGACGCCATGGCGGCCATGGGTGAGGCGGATGACAAGAGCGGAGACGCGGCGCGTGGCATGTTGCTGTTGGCGCGCACCCACACCGAGCGAGCGGCCAACCCGCCACCTCCTCCTGCGGCACTGCCACCGCCCGACGACGACAGCGACACCGACGACCAAGTGAGTGACTCCCCGTCGCGCTCCGTGCCCGTTCAGGACGACAAGGCCCTCGCAGAGAGCTACATCGCCGAGTTCAGGCGGCTGGCCGGGAGCGAGGCCGGGAGCCGGGCGGCGATCGGCGAGATGCTGGTCAAAGCCCGTCGGCCAGAGCAGGCGCTTGCTTACCTGACCGGTCTGCCCAATGATGCGCCGGCGGAGGCGCACACCGCCTACGCCCAGGCGCTTCTCACGCTCGGGCGGGGCTTCGATACGGCCCTGACGGAAGCTGAGGCCGGCGCGGCAGACAGCGACGACGCCTACGCCCAGGCGATCCTCGGGTGGGCTCAGTGGAAGAACGGCGATGGCGAGTCGGCCGCCGCGACGCTGTCTGCGGCGGTATCGCGCATCCGCGCGCCGAGTGCTCGCGCACGGGCCTACTACCAGCTCGGGCGAGCGCTCGAGGGCCTGGACAGGGCCGGCGAGTCATCCGAGGCCCTGGCGCAGGCGAAGAAGCTCGGTTACCACTAGCCGGCGGTGTCGGCGTGCATGATGGAGGTGCCGGATGGGCATTCTGGTCGGCTGCCAGACGTACACCTGGGAGATGCTGGGCGACCGGTTCACGGGGACACCGGAGGACATCCTCGACGCCATGGCGGCGGCGGGGTACGAGGGCGTCGAGTTCACCAACAGCACCATCGGGCACTTCGCCGGTCGGCCGGATGTGTTCCGGGCCGCGGTCGAGCAGCGGGGGATGAAGGTTGCTGCGTTCGCGTACGCCACCACCGGGTTCACCGATCCCGCTCGGAGCGACGAGGACTTGACCGGCGCGATGGCAGCCGTCGAGTTCGTGGCGGCGTTGGGTGTGCCCCTATGCCTGGGCGGGCCCGCTGCGCCGATGCGGGAGGGCTATGACGCACTGTTGGCGCAGGCGGTCGGCTTCTACAGCCAGGTGGCCGAGGCCGGTGCGCAGCGCGGGGTGACTGTGTGCGTCCATCCGCACTCACACCACGGCTCACTGCTGGAGAGCGCCGATGAGTATGCACGGCTGCTCGATGCGACGCGCGAGAGCGGTCTCATGTTCAACCCTGACGCCGGCCACATCGCCCGCGGCGGCCAGGATGTGCTCGCGTGCTTCCGGGCGCACCGCAGCCGCATCGCCTACGTCCACGTCAAGGACGTCGACGCCATGGGACAGTGGCGACCGCTCGGGGCCGGCGTCATCCCATGGCGGGAGCTGTTCGCGTTCCTGCGTGCAACCGGCTACGACGGCTGGGCCACCGCGGAGGAGGAGTCGGCGGAGGCCCACAAGGACCCCGCGGGCGCGGTTCGGGCGAACAGGGAGTTCCTGCGTGGTCTACTCGGTACCTAGTCTGCCGGATGGGCTCATGCGTGACGCCGCGCTACTGGCTCCCGCCCGCTGTATCAGCGGGCGGGAGCATCATCCAGGTGGTGGGAGCAGCCCAGGAGCGATGCGCGAGCGCTACCAGTTGTCGAAGAAGCACTTGGGGTCCCGCCGAGGCGGGGCGATGGCCTGGTCGACCTTCATCCACTTCACGTGCCCGTCCCAGAAGGAGAAGTTCGCGCCCCCGTTGTGTCGCGGAACAGGCACCCATGGTTCGGGGCAGAAGATGGCGGCGTGGTAGCAGGTGGGGTCCTGTGGGAACCGCATATAGCCCCAGGGGTT